>Ga0307513_10006749_pt1 | contig 14968 bp, 5 predicted proteins | sample 15_EM_MG_FD_202174 | JGI IMG/M metagenome (GOLD analysis project Ga0307513, IMG submission 202174) | Populus trichocarpa ectomycorrhiza microbial communities from riparian zone in the Pacific Northwest, United States - 15_EM | ecosystem: Host-associated > Plants > Roots > Unclassified | place... | reverse complement strand
CAAGTTTTATAATCCTAGAAGCAACTCCAACTTGTTGTAGCTAATGAGCTGATGCACTAACAATCATGCAAATCCACCTCTCTCAAATCTTGTTTGGGTTTCAGGGTTTTTTGGTCTATGTCTTATAGAGTCTTAAAGTGGAATGTGGAATGACTCATTATAAACTATATGTCAAATTTCATGCTTAGAGTGTGCTATTAAGTAAAGATGCAAGATCTAAAAGGGGAGTATGAATGTTTCCACAACAGCTTCAGGGTTGTCTTGCCTATGTCTTATGGTGCGTAAAGTGGAATATGGCATGATTTGTTCTCAATTGTGTCCAATTATTAAGCATGATGTTCATTTTTTCATAAAAATACAAGATCTAAAAGGGAGAGCTTGCATGCTCTAACAACAACAAAGCTCTATTTGAGAAAGTGAGGCAATTTTTCTCTTAATTGAAACTCAAATTTCCCTGTATATTTACCAATGTTTGGAACTTTATGAATTGAATTCAATTCACATGATTAAATCAATTCTTGATTTTGGAATCATTTTGAGGGTATTGATTTGAATTCCAAATAGAATTAAAATCATAAAAAATGAGCAAAAACAAATAAGAAAAGAGACCCTTTGATTTGCTATGGTAATTCCAAATAAAAAATAATATTCCAAGAATAACCCTTTTTTTCCCCCTAAAAAACCATTCTCATTCTTTTTGCCATCATTTTGTCAGTCAGGTAAGCAAGCATAGTGCTTCTCCAAAGATTTTGATTGGTAAACACTAGACAAGAAATAGAAAACAACCGTTCTTATCAATAAAACTTACTCCCTTTCACTTATACTCCTCCTTCATAACAAGAAGAAATTCAAGGAAGTGAAGATTCAAAAGTATGGAAAAGGTTTCATCTTCGCCATTCCTCTAGCAAATTCTTCAAGGTCTTTACTAAATATTTATATTTTTCAATTGGGTTAGGATTTATTTTCTTAATTTTCTAGAAATGGGTTATGTTTTTTTAAGTGCAGGAGAGAAGGTATTTGTTGAATGAATTCCCTGAGTTGGTTTCTTGTAAAGAGTTTTCAAAGGTTTTGGAAGTTGGCATTGGAATGGCAATTCTATTAGTCCTATCTTAAGGTAATCCAAAAACAACAACTGCAACCTTGTTTTTTTTTTTTTGTCTATTTTAAGGTTGTGATTTTTTATACAGAAAAAAGAGTAGTAGTAAGTCAAGATCTATTGTTTGGATGCCTAGATAATGAGTGAAACTGTGAAAGAGAGAAGATAGAATAATGAGAACTTATGTTTCTTATCTTTTTAGATTTTAGAAAATTGACAAGAAAAATCTTTTTATTGCAGGATTTTATAGGTGATATGAACCCTTTGTTAATAAGCCATGATGTTCATCACTAATGTCTTCCTATTATTATTATTATTATTATTATTATTGCAATGGGCTAACATTAGGCAACAAAAGTTTGGTGTTTGTTTTGAACAATGAATAGGTTGCAAAAGAAGAATTTAGTTTTTTTGTTCTTTTGGGAATTTTATTTGAAATCTGTAGAAAAAGGACTTTGCTTTTTAACAAATCTTGGTTACAACCTATCTCTTATTTCTCTATTTTGATTCCTTTTACAAGTAATATAAATCTTTCTTATTATAAAGTTTTCTACTAATAAGGTATGTTAGGATGCTTTAAAAGACATGACACTAAAGTTGCTAAATGGGGGAGCATGTTATATTGTTTTCTTTCCTTAAAAGACACATACAATACAAGCCTAAATATGGATATATGTGAGAGTTGATGCTTGAACAAACCCTATTATTGGTTTTCACCATGTCAAAGCAATCTCTGTTTCCTCCTCATTGCTTATTTCAAAAGAATATTGTTTCTCAACCCATTATAAACTCTTATATGCAACACCATAGATCTCCCTCTCAAGGTTCAATTCTTGAAGAGATGCCAACATGGCTTGATTATTTGTTAAGTGAAGAAGATGCAGATTTTAAAAGAATGTGTCTTTCTTGGTTGACTAGTGATTCAATCACTTTATTAGATACTATTGTAGATTTACTTTTAAGTTTTAGTTTTTATAACAATGAAGCTACTTTGGGTGGTAATGAAACCTGTAAAGGGAATGTGACCTTTCCAAAAAATACCATAACATTAGCACTATCAGATTATGCATTTCAAAATCCTTTGTAGTATGTAGATGGCAACTTGTGCATTTAAGGGATTAAACCCTTGGATCAAATAGGGAATGCATTTGGTTTAGTTGATTATATGTTAATGCCCCAACTTGCTTTACAATATTTTAGCTAAATTTGGAATTAATGTTAGGCTAAATTTGGAATCACTGAACCAAGATTTAACAACCTAGTTTGAGCTTTTCTCAAGTAATTTGGATGTTGATCTTTTATAGATAGATAGTAACCATAATTATATTATATCACCACTGTAGAATCTAATAACTAGTCATTTTCATTAATGAAAAACTTGTGCTATTTTCACTTCCTTGCATTCTCATACAAAATATTTCATTCATAATCTACTTTTTGCCTAACTATGCAAAAATGCAATGTCCTAAATCACTTTTACGCATGAATCTTTTTATTTATAAAAATTCTTAGTTGTCCTATAGTCTAATTTTGCAACATAATAGGAGCGTCAAGTTTAATTTCTAAACATATAAACACATGCATTGAGAAAAAAAATGAGAGAACCAACAAGGTTACCTATATTTTATGTTATTTTAAATAAACATAAGGTCATTATAACAAAAAGAAAACATTTATGTAACAATTATTTTTTAAAAAAAAACTAAGAACAAAATAGTCAAAATTGCAAAATTTAGTTAATTTCCACATGTATTCCAAACAATATAATTGAATTCAATTCTAAAGTTCAATATTTTATTCCAAACATAAAAATTATAATAAATAATGAATTGATTTGAAATTTGCATATGAATTGAATTCAATTCAACATGTGATTTGATTCCAAATAAATTGTTTGAGTCAAATCCAAGTTTCATGTTAGGCATGAATAAAAAAGGTTTCAAGTACATAAAGTTAAGCATGAAGGTCCTATAAAATATAATTTCATTTGCATCAAGTCTTGTGATAGAGATTTAGCAGGTGCTATGGTATTCATGAAACTAAGATTGGCTAAATCTAATCTTCAAAATTCGATTGAAATACATTTATTCAACTAAACATTGACAAACCTTTTATTTAACACACCAAGTACAAGCATGCCACCATTCCAAGGTAGTGTTTGAGATTCTAGTACTAGTTGTTTTTTAAAGTGCTTTTTACTTAAAAATGCATCAAAATAATATATATTTTTTTAATTTATTTTTGACATCAGCACATCAAAACAATCTAAAAACATGAAAAAAACTAATTTGAAGAAAAAAAAATTTCAAAAGCGTTTTTTGACCACAAAAAACAAACACACTCCAAGTTTGGAATACTAACCTGAGTTTGGGTTGGGGAGAGTAGTGGGTTTTGCATAACCCAATGTCACACCACCATTATAGGATTTTGACATACAAACTCGTCCAATGTTGTCAAAAGAAAGCAATAAAACATGAATTGTCCCATCTGTAATTTGGAATGGTGCTGTCTTAATTATATCAAGGATGTATTTTTAATGTAAAGAGGGCCATACTTTCTCCAAAGTTGAAAATAAATCATCTTTCACTGACCAAACATCATTAGATTCCAAGTGCACAAATGATTGAGTTTTTACAACCTTCATTTATGCACCTTGAGATTCCAACTTTATCTAGATAATCAACAAAGCAAGAGCCAATTTCTCAATAGGATTGGCTGCATAAGAGTATAGCTTATTTTAAAGGCATCATAATAACAATAATCAAGCTTCATGGTTTCTTTATAACATGAACACTAGGTAACGTTTGGTTTTTATCTTATGACAGAAGAGACGAAGACAATTAGAAGAACAAAAATTCATTCCAAAACTGTTATAGAGATAATTTTTTTTTATTTCTTTGTCTCTATTCTTTCATCTAAACATGTTTCTATCTATTTTGTATTTGTCATTCTGTCCTGCAATACCAACCAAACATAACTTTAGATTCAGTAGACAATATATTCTAATGTTTTATAACTATACCTTATTCTTTGACTACTTTTTTTTTTTGGATTCAAGGAAACCCTACCCCCCGAAAAGCGCACTTTGTGGGCTCAGGTGAGTGAGTAAAACCCCGGCTGTCCCAGGCTCTTACAAGAGGTGCACGCCCTGACTCGAACTCGAGACCTGCTGTGCAAATCTCAAACCCTTTACCTTATTCTTTGACTACCCTAATATGTTTGGTGGAAGTTGCCCTCTATTTGTCTAAATAACACCTTTTTCATAAGATCGCTCATGCATCCACTCCATCTAAAAATTAGCAATCCAAAAATAAATGAAAGATGCAACAATAGCTAGTATGTTAAACCTACATTATTGTTTCCACAAGGAACTATATAATATAATTTAACATATTATAAAATTACATTCCAACAACTCAAAGAAAACTTTTATAAAACATGATAAAAACACAAATACATTCAAATCCAGACAGCAAGTAACTGCAATACTAAGTGGTAACATGATATAGTAAAGGGAAAGTTAAGGTTCTATCTAGGGTTTAACTACAACTTCTTTGGAAAATCATTTAAGAAAAGAATCTATAACAAATTTAAGCATTGTAGGGCTTGTTGACTCGACACCTTCAATTTCAGTAGAAGTTGTAGCCTAATAACAATTTAAGGGTCTTGTAAACACTATTAGCAAACCATAATGGCCTTTTTATCTCATTTGAAGCTGTTCAAAACTTATTTTGGAAAGAAAAAGAAGAAGAAGATAGGTGTTTTCCTTTTCCACCATTTAACACCAACAACATAGTCGATATGCCTAGTTAACTTAACCCTTGAACCATTGAGGGCCAATATAGCATATTAGAGAATTTATTGGTAATTATTTCCAAAGTAGGATTTGAAGGATGAAGTTACTTGGAGAACCATGTGGCTTGGCATGTACTTAAAGGAAACACCTCCTAATGCTAAATCATTAAAGGGAGTTGTTAATATTGTGTTGTAGGGAATAATCTTTTTCTTCTCTAGCTGTCATAACCCTCTTCTAATTACTTTGGTAATGCATCTTAGTTAGTATCTAATATTATATTCACTTTATAATTATGCTTTATCTTAGCTAAGTAAAACAACCTCTCTAATTGTTCCTTGTTGTTATCTAATCAATTAAATTTACTAACCAAACATGTATTTATAAGCACACACAACCCACTGTCCATTAAACAACTTATATAACATCTTGTCATCTTTGTACATAGTTGTTCTATTGATCAATTACACACTAAAAAAGTTCATGCATGATATGTTTACATATGGTATTACATTATAATGACCCATACTAAAAACTAACCTATGAAAGATACAAAACTTTAAGTTATGACTCCAAAACACTTCGGTTGATAGCTTATCACCTAAGCCCTCTTTCAATGTCAATTTGATTATCTGAAAATAATTTATCAATTACTAATGAGATAATCCAGTGAATGATTAAAAAAATAAATATGGGAAAATTCATAAGTTTTCAACATACATGCTCAACATCATATTAACATAACATTTACACAACTAAACATGTATGACAATTGAATGTCCATATCTCATATCCATACATTACTCAATGGTAAAAATGTAGCATATAGATGACCACAATTTCATATAAAACAACCTTTCTTCTTTCACATGTCATGTGCAATTATATCAACACAATATTTGGGTTAAAACACATCTTTTACTTTATAAAATACATCATGGTTCAATCTTTCAAAATCATACTCTTATTTAGCAACTATCTTATGAAGTTTCCATTGAAAACTAAGGTTATATTGATGCATACCTTTTGATCACGTGGTCAAGCAACCCCCAACAAAGTAGATAACAACCTAGAATGTCAAAAATCAGGTTTGATAAGTCAATGTACGATCCAGAGGTAACCATGTACCTAATAACTAAAGGTATTAAAAAAAGACTTGGACCTAGAGATAACCTTGTATCTAAAAACTCTAAGTATATGAATGATGTCACAAAGCAAGTTAATCTTTGATAAGTCAATGTACGATCTTTGTCCTTGCAAAGAAATGTTGTTTTGGCACAAAAAAGAAGAAGGAAAACTCACTTTTATTCTTCAACTTGCTTCTATAAGCAAGGAAAGCATGCAGTTCTTTGTTATAAGTGAGATAGTTCAATGTAGCTTCACTTAACTTCTCATTGAAATAAGCAATAGGTCGTCAATATTGCATTAATATAGTTCCTATTCCTATTCCAGCTGCAATAGGTCACTCAACTCCTGTTTATTTCATAAAAAAAAATTTCATGCTAAAATGCCTCTATGTAGATCAAATCTCAAATTTCTGCACATTCTTGGTAGATTTTAGTTGTGATTTCAAACATGTTGTTCTCTCTTGTTTGGATGAATTAATGGTCCTACCATATATGGTTGAAACGATTGGGATGTATGGTTTCTAGAAAAACTTGAGTTGCAACAAAATTCCACATGTAGCTTTAGATTTGTCCCAAATAGTACACAAAGGTCTAGTATGACAGATTTGATAAGATTCATCTAAGAACTTTGACCTTTTAAAATAATATGTTATCAAACTCCATTTGACCTAAAAATCTATCAAAATATATTTCCACGTGTCTAGTATTTCTTTGTAAAATTTTAGCTCAATCCGATGTACAGTTTGAGAGATTTGCTTGATCTTGCAAAACTAGTCATCAGACATTTTAAGGACAAATTCGGACTTGACTTGGTTTGTATCATCCTCCTTTTCTTTGAAAAGATTTCACCTTAAATCTGTATCATGAAAAACATCTTCTATGGTCAACAGATCACCACCAAACTAAAAATTAGCATCATCATCAAAACCAAGAAGAACCTTGTTAGTAAAAAAGGTCCCCTGATATACAAGCTCTCATTTTCAGCCTTCCTCATCTTCTTCAATTTCAGTTGCTCCTCTTTGAATGTTATTTTCATTTTTTTTTTACTCTTTATGCTACTGATATATTCTAAGACAACAACAAACTAAAATGATACTCTTTTTTTAAGGAATCCTAAACGCAAACTACTAAGCTCTAGACACGAAATAATAAAAAATCGAATAAAAAACAACTACAGCTAAGAAAGACGAAACTAACAAGAAGAAAATAAAGGATATAACCTGATTTTGAAACCTAACTCTGATACCAACTTTTGTGAACCTTGTGTTCACGTGGCCACACAACCCACAATTAAGATTGAAATTTGATGTTGGAAAGCCAAAATAGGAGTGTGACACAATGAAAACATATACCAAGGCACCAACACTATTAGAATTATATCAAATGATGCCACAAAGCTAGTTAATCTTTGATAATTCAGTTTAGTTCTTTCAAGAATCAAAGAATGTAAAAATCACTCTCATAAAAATTGAAAATTAAAAATGATATTATTTAATGACTACTAGATTTTAGGCTTACAGAGAGTTTAAATACTATTAGAAAATAACCCTAATGGATCTACCTTTGTGGACAAAATTGGTCTATTTATAAAATTGACCTAAAACATATATTGATATGCCCAAAACACTGATAAACTAGCCTTGAATCTTAGCTGAAAACCAAGTATTAATTAAGCTTAAACAAGCCTTGAGCTATAACTGAAATAATAAAAATAAAACCTATAAGTTATTTTCTTATGCTTTTATGAGAAGAGGAGAAGAAAACAAAATAATAAAAGTCTAATATAAGGCTTATTTATAGCCTATAGTATCGCTCAATAACCCTATAAACCAAGGGAGAAGTTGTTGCCCCTATAGTTTCCAAGGTAGAAAATGATTTTAATTGTAGCCTTATATTTATCATTCTTTTGGAAGGAAAAGTTGTTGCCTTTATTGTTTCTCTTTGCCGCTAATTATTTATTCTTCCATCACTAAGACATACAATTAAAGTTGCTAAAATATTTCCTTACAAATCTAGGAAACTTTACCGCCAACTTATTTCCTTTTTAATCTTTAATTCTTTATTTTCTTTTGTTGTGTATTCTTCTCACATGACATGGAAATAAATTAAATATATCCTCATACATAAAGGAAATAATTAATGTTTCCACACACAATAAGAAATCCAAAACTAGTATGGAATTCACAAATCACATGGAAACAACACAAAAACAAGGTTGACCAAAACTAGTGAAAATTGGCAACCTTGTTGCTGAAAGTTCATAACCCAAATAAGGTTGGATTGGACCCCTCTTGCATATGAATTAAATTCACTAAGGCCTCCTATTAGTTCTCCAAGGGGTCTTTAATTTTTACATGTATCGAAACTTGCAAGATTAGTCCATTTAATGATTCTTTCATTGCTTTCATTTCGGACTTTGTAATTAGCTTATTTGGAACATGTAATGGATCTTTGTTGATGTTCATGGGCTGATCCACATCATCCTTTATCTTCTCAAAACGATTCGACCTCGAATCAAGACCTGTGTTAAACAAAGTAAGATCAACAACATTAAAGGTAGTCTATCACCATGCTCACCTGAAAAATCAACTTTCTATGCATTGTCATTGATCCTCTCTACAACTTGGAATGAGCCATCACCACGAGGCTGTAATTTTGATTTCCTATGGTTAGGAAATCTTTCCTTATGTATGTGCACACAAACCCGATCACATGGATCTACTATTATAAAAGTTAGACAAACATTATTCCTAACTTTTCAAATTCTTTTGAATAATAACACGTAAAAGTTATGATAAATTTCTATTTAATACCTTAGTTTGACCATCTTCTTAAGGATGAAAAGTTGTCGAAAATAAAAGTTTAGTACCCAACTTTCCCCACATAGTCTTTTCAAAGTAGTTAAGGAATTTAACATCATGATCTGAAACTATACTCCTAGGAATTCCATGCGAACATACAATATCCCTAAAGAACAAGTCTGCTATATGAGATGCATCATTAGTCTTTTTGCACGTGGCACGCACGACAAGGCAGGACGTCGGGGTCAAGGAGTCACCAACTTAGTTGTTTGGTTTAGGGTCACTAGGAGACCTGAGTGGATTGGTCTTATTTGAAATTTTAGGGTAAGAGACTAGTTGTGGCTAAGAAATGTATTAGCATCCTTAACGCAACTTAACTGAGGTAAAGTGTATTGTGTGGTCTAGATGTGATTTAAAGGTGTTGATGGATTCCTAACCGCTAGTTCGTCTATGGTTCAAAACAAAGATTTACGCTCATGAATAAATCTAGCATTTTAAATTTATTATGCGCTTGAAAGCCCAGATAAATTCTTATAAGAAGAATCCGTGTATGCAAGGTTCACCTATCTTGGAAGGTGAAAGCGTTTATCACAACTCGTATATTGTGGTGAAAAATACTCCCAATTAAAATTGGTGAATATTCAAAATAATTATGAGAATTTTGTAGTCAACTCCTGATATTTAAATACCAGCCTACTTGTTGGTCCAATATTTATACCATAATGTTGACATTAATTTTTAGAGAAAAAAAAATTAGGGTTATTGAAATATTGGTCAAATCCTTAAGGAATTTTACAAACTTATTATAAATTCCTAAAAAATGAAAAACAAAACACAACTTTTCTAAAACAATGTTAAAAACCATTTTTTTTTCATTTTTTTATAAATAAAATGCAATCTTTTATAAGGATTGGACGTATGCAATAAGCATAAATCATTTTTTTAAGCCATGTTTGACAAAACCCATTTTTTTCTAAAACAAAAAATGTTAAAATAGGCTTCGGGGCGTGTTTTCCAAACACATCTTTAAGCAAAACAAAAAAAAAATGTTTAGAAAAAATTGCCAGCCAAACAACGCCTTAACCTTTGACATGATTTTGACCCGACCAAGTTGACCCGAAACTTTTGGTTCAACCATAAACCAAACCAAAGTCTATTGGTTTGACTTGAAAAACAAACCAAAATCTAAACCAGAATCCAAAACAAAATCAAAGTTTAAAAAACGCAGAAACTCAAAATCTTTTTATCAAAACCCAGAAAAAAGAAGAACATTCAACATGAACTCACCAACATAGATTTCAAATTAGACCATATATGGACAAACCAAGGACATAAACATGTTGGAAATCATGCAAATATCAATAATCTAGCATTCATGCACTTCAATTATCACTTAAAAACCATAATTTTGTCAAAATTGGTTTCGGTTCAAAACCAAAACCCTAGGATTTAAACCTACTGAAAACATGTTATTGATGTAATTAAATCCTAGATTATTAACAAATAAAGTTTCTCAAAGGGTTCTGTGCAAAGAATTGGACCAAAACTGGTCCAAATCATGGGGTTAAGACAATGTTCTTCCTTAAAACACGAAGAACACTGTCTTAGAACCTAAAAAAACCAAGATCTAAAACCAGCCACTGTCAAACCTAGAACTAGCGTTTTAGGCCTCTAAAACATGTTTTCTTAGTCACAACAAACCAAATTACCATAACCAAGCATATTTGAATAAAAAGAACTGACAAATAACTTCAAACCATTTAGATTATGTAAGATGTTCCATATCCAAAAACTATTAACTTAAAACATCCTACATGTTCATGCAATATAGATTCAAAATTGGTTTTTCTAGTCTCATTTTGGTCATGAATAGACCTAGTAAGTCCAGGATAAACATCATTACTTCAACATGCATTGCTTAAGTTAAATTAAAACAACATTGTTTTATAAAAAAAGAAGTTAAATATAAGATTTTGATTACATCTAAAACATAAAAAAAAAACTTTAAAAAACAAAATCAAACTATCATAGTAACAAAAAGGGCAAGCACAACATTACTTGCCAAACATTCTAAATCTCATCTCCATGATTGTAAACATAAATACAAACCAGAAGACAATAAAAAACCACTCAAGCAGACCACACGGACTTCACTTTTAGGTTAGAAAGTATACATTCAAGATCCTAGAGTAGCTACTACCCTTTTAGCTTTTCTTGTAAAGTATTTGCTTTCACAAGCTTGCTGACCTTACGAAGCTTAAGAAATCCTTCTGCTAGGCTCTTAAAACTTCACACTTAGAGTTCTTTTATCAATCTTTTCTCCCTTTTATTCTTCTCTCAACTCTAATTTTCCAAGGGGTATTTATAGGGTTTTGCTAGGGTTTTTGATGAGTTCAAACATATATTAATCAAAGTTTAGCCCTTTGATCAAAATAAGAGGGTTTTGGAGTACGTTTTATAATTGTGAGCTATGTACCTATGCTGGTTTTTCAATGGTGGTTTTTCAACAAACTTGGTTTTTGGAGGTTTTAGTAGTTTTCCCAAACTTGCCTTTTAGCATTTTGATCTTGAGAGAAACATGACCAACCTTTGATAAGAACCCATTGATAAGGCTTGAAGTGTGAACACATAAAAAAAGATTAGTGGTTTTGTGAAATGAGAATCGCAACCATCGATGACTGAGTTAACCACTTTTGAGGCTTTGTTGAAGCAACCTCGACATCATCGTTGTTGAAAACCATATGATCTTGGTAAATGGAGTGCACATCTTTTGTTTGGATCCAATCTTAATTTGAAGGTTTGTAGCTTTATATTTATTCATTTGAAAGTCCTAACCTAATCAGCCTAGAATTTGAAAATGCAGTAATGACTTATTGGGGACAAGATGTTAAGTTTGTTGAAGAAAATGAGATATAACGGTTTGATGGGAGTAGTTGATCTTTATATAGGGGGTGTTTCTTAGTTGAATGGTGGTGGTTACAGCCCTAGAGGTGGTCAGAAACACTATATTCATTTGCTTGAAAGTGCCTACTCGATTAGCCAAAAATGTTGAAGAAAAAGCTAAACATTGGTTGAGTGACGCGTCATCTAGATTAAACCTTAGAAATTAGGGTTTTTAATTTGGAATATGACATATTTTATTCTAGTCCCTATTCTTTCAATTGCTTTTAATTGCACCATAATTGCCTCCCAAACTTTTAATTTTATGCAATTTCACCCTTGCCAAACTCAATCATCTGCCCCAAGTTTAGCGTCATGTTCATCTTGGTCCTTGCTTTCTAATTTGTGCAATTGGACCCTTAATTGACCACCAAACTTTAAATTTTCTTCAATTTGGCCTATAATTTGGTCATTTTCAGCCCATACAATCACACTTTTTTCAGTTTGGTCCTTGGTTTTGAATTTCTCCAATCAAGTCCCTAAATTGCCCATCAAACTTTAATTTCTTTGAATTAAAGCCTAAATTGACTTTAAAAATCAAATTGTCTTGCAATTAAGTCCTTCCAAAATTTTCATTGAGTCCTTACCTATCCAAATTTATATTTTTTTACCCCAAATAAAAATATTTTCACCAATGGGGCCTTTTGTCAATCAAAATTGGGTTGCCAATTTTGTTAATTTTATACGTTTTGGTCCTTCATCACCAACTTAGGCAATAATCTAGGCTTTTTTCATGTATATCCTCTTATATTTTGGATTTTGTTTTTTATGTTTTCTCTTTTGTTTTCTTGATTTTTTGCAGGGTAAAAAATTGATAACAATATATGCCCTTTTTTACAATGCTTACGAAACCAAATCTAATCATGTTTTTGAAATTAAAAAATTGGCCTATTTTCTTGGGTCACCTGCCCTTTTCAAATTCAAAAAATAATTTCATCAAGCCTCCATGCTTTCTTGAAATTAACCTATTTTCACGGGCGATCTACCTTTTTCAAATCTCAAAAAGAATTTCAACAAGCCTTCATGCTTCACTGAAATTTATTTATTTTCACGAGTGACCTGTCTATTTTGAAATTCAAAAAATTAGCCTATTTTTTCACGGGTGACCTACCCCTTTTGAATTACAAATATTAAGATCCTTCCAAAATTCAAAACAAATTACCCTCCAATGGTAAACTCTTAAAACAAGTGCCTTATCTTATGACCTTAGTTATCCACACCTTATGGATGAGATGTCTTTTCCATTTCTCGGTTTCCATTCATCCATGCAGATTTCACCGCTTTTCCTCTTAATTGGTGAATCTTGCACCAACACTATTTCAAAGTTGAAGCTAAACCATATGTAATGCATATCTTTGGAAATATAGACCCTCCTTTTATTCATAATCTCCTTTTTAATTTAAGAGGGTTGTAATATCTAAGGTGGTCTTTCTTACTGGCTCACCCTCCTAGTTTTCTTGAGCAACGTCGTACGAGTTACTTCAAATCTTGAGTGTCAAGCTGCCTTTGTAGCCCTTTCTTTTTGTGAGTATTTAGGTCGTGAAGAATGTTATCATATTTTTTCTAATTGGGGATGAATTAAAATCTTTGTCTTATGACAATGTTGTTTTTCGTATGCTTTTTTCAAATACTTGTGACAAATGCTTTGGTTTTTATTTAAGGGTGTTTTCCTTATAAAACAATTTGTAAGATGTACTTTGTCAAAAAACAACATTCATGCAACTCTCATGATTTTTATTAGTCTTTGAAGAAAGATATTTCATCATGGTGATTAGTTTAAGAGATGATCTATCTTGCACTAGGTTAAGAAAAGATCAAATACTTGTTTGAAGTCTTGTGTTTGTATTTTCTCAACATGAATAAAAATGAATAGTTATTCACTTCATCGTGACTCTCATAAATGGTTCCTTACACTTTGAGAGCACTATTTATTAGCTTTTCATGCTTGCTTGATTAAAATGGACTTTTCAAGGCACGTAACGAATGATGAGTTTCATGACTACCAAAGATAAGGAGTTAACAAGCTCAAATGGTGTTTGAAGGTTTTTATGAGTCTAAGATCACTTTCACTTCTTTATGCCCTTACATCCTCTTTTGGTATTCTTCCGGTACATACCATGCTATCAAAGACCTTCACTTTTAGAAGTTAAGACAATGGATCTATCCAGGTTTTTCTTTTTACTCTAAACCTTTGGCCAAACACTTAATCGACTTTTCTTTACTAAAATCTCTTTATTTACTCATATCAAGATACCAATTCCTTTTTCTATTTCATTTGCAAGTTCCTCAATGATTTTCCTTTTCTTTGCTCATCGAAGCTCCAAGAGAAGCTTTTGCTTGTTTTCTAGATACCTATGTGTCTTTTCAAGATTTATCATTTAGCAAAACTCCTCTTTTTTTTAGGCTTGTTAGGCTATCCTATTCTGCAACCTCAATTAAGATCTCGTGGATTCCATTCACAAGTATTTTATCTTTTTTAGGTTTTCCAACCACTTTCTCATCGTTAGTGGACACTCTTAAATACATTCATTCTCATTATTTTCTAATACTTGCCCTTAGTATGGGGTGTGATCCTAGCCAGGGCTATCTTACAAAGGAAAAAAATTCACTTCAGCTCAAATTGGAACTACAAGGGACATATTCATCTATAAGGGATATAAAAAATGGTCTTTCCTCATTTCAAATAAGATTGGTTAGGATTGATAAATTTTGACCTTATTATAGTAGCGATTTGCACGAATTTGTTTTGCAAGTTTATAACTCATGAAAACTTCATCATCTTTGTTTCATGTAGCTTTTATACAATAAACTTTGATAGTTGGGTCATCCATTTGGATTTCTAGGTGTTTAGCCATCTCCTAGGAAGTTGCTAGGTAAATTATTGCACTTGACAAATCATTGATTTTTTTTTTTAAATCGTTAGCCAAAGTCAAATCTTGAAAACCTTTGTTCAGCCATCTCGATACCTTGTGTAGTTACAATATAGCCAAGAAACACAATTTTCTCCATGCAAAAGGTACACTTCTTAAGATTAGTATAAAATTTATCACTACACAATATATTAAGTACATCATGCAAATGATCAAGATGCTCATTCAAGTTCTTGTTATAGATCAGGATGTCATTAAAATACTCAACCACAAATTTACCTATAAATGCACCCAATACATGATTCATTAATCATATAAATGTACTAGGTGCATTTATAAGT
>Ga0307513_10006748_pt1 | contig 14969 bp, 6 predicted proteins | sample 15_EM_MG_FD_202174 | JGI IMG/M metagenome (GOLD analysis project Ga0307513, IMG submission 202174) | Populus trichocarpa ectomycorrhiza microbial communities from riparian zone in the Pacific Northwest, United States - 15_EM | ecosystem: Host-associated > Plants > Roots > Unclassified | place... | reverse complement strand
TTATGTTTATTTACGTAACGTAGTTAATTAATACATGTTGTCGTCATAATTTTATAGAGGTTCGATAGAAGTCATGGATGATCGTTCATGGATGTATCGGGACTCACCCCAAGGATTGCGGAGGATGGATTATTGTAACGGGGTTCAGGGTTTTATTAATTTCACAACATCTATCTCAAGGAATTTTACTGATGGCGGTATTAGGTGTCCATTCAGGAAGTGTAAAAATTTAAAGTTTCTACATCAAGATGTTGTAACGATGCATCTTCTAACCAAAGGGTTCATTGAGGATTACATGTGTTGGTATGCATACAGAGAACTATTTGTTCCTAATGAGAGCATGGTAGAAAGGGTGGTTGGGTCAACTTCTAGTGCTAGCAACATGCATGAAGTTGGAAATGACAACAATAATCCTTACAGGAATATGGTTATGAATGCAATGAGAATGAGTGAAAGTAATGTCAGTGAATGTCCAATCACAGAAGAAGAACCTAATGCAGATGCAGCAAGGTTTTTTGATCTATTGAAAGATTCTGACGAACCATTATGGGATGGCTGCACGAACCATAGTAAATTATCGACCGTAGCACAGGTGTTCACCATCAAGTCAGATCACGGGTTGAGTGAGGCCGGTAATGACAAGATTATCAAATGAGCGAGAAGCATTATACCTGAAGGGAACAGGCTGAAAGAGAACTTTTATGCTGCCAAGTCCATGATGAAACCCCTCGGTTTAGGATACCAGAAAATTGACATGTGCCATAACTTCTGCATGTTATACTACCTTGAAAATGCTGAGCTGACCGAGTGCATGACATGTGGGCATTCCCATTACAAACCCAGAACTGGCAGAGGAAAGACTCCCGTGGCATTAAAAAAACTTAGATACTTCCCAATCACACCTAGACTGCAAAGGTTATTCATGTCACCAAGGACTGCTGAGCACATGACATGGCACCAATCACATCATGTGGTTGATGGAGTGATGGTGCATCCTTCTGACAGCGAAGCATAGAAACACTTTAACAGTGTGCATCCTCACTTTTCAGCTGAATCAAGGAACGTGCATCTTGGGTTGTGTACAAACGGATTCAACCTATTCGGGTCATTTGCTGCTCCTTATTCTTGTTGGCCGGTCATACTAACGGTTTATAACTTGCCACCGGGGATGTGTATGAGGCCGGAGTTCATGTTTTTATCTATGGTCATACCTGGTTCGAGCATTCCGGGGCAGAATATAGATGTTTTTCTTCGATCGTTGATTGATGAGTTGACGCAGCTGTGGTCCTCTGGAGCTTTGACTTATGATATCTCGAGGAAACAGAATTTTGTTATGAGAGCGGCTTTGATGTGGACTATCAATAATTTCCCAGCTTATGGTATGGTTTTTGGTTGGAGCACGCATGGAAAACTAGCATGTCCATACTGTATAAAGAACAACAAGGCATTCACGCTAACAAACGGGGGTAAAGCTTCTTTTTTTTACTGTCATCGTCATTTCTTGCCACCGAATCACAGGTACAGAAAGAATAAAAAGGATTTCTTTATTGGCAGAGTTGAAAAGAATGTTGAACCCCCACGTCTTTCTGGTGAAGAATTGCATGATGTTGTGTCAGAGTACAGTGACATTGTGTTTGGTCATAAGTTTCCTGGTTTTGGTTTGACCCATAAGTGGGTGAAGCGAAGTATCTTTTAGGAGCTTCCTTATTCGAAGACCAATCTTCTCCGCCATAACCTTGACGTCATGCATATTGAAAAGAACGTGTTTGAGAACATTTTAAACATCGTCATGGATGTGAAGGGAAAGACAAAGGACAACATCAAGGCTAGATTGGATGTAGCGTTGTTCTGTAACCGTAAAAATATAGAGTTGGTTTGTGATGGGTCACGGGTCGTAAAACCAAGAGCAAGCTTCGTGTTAGAGAAAAATGCACAACTATTAGTCTACAAATGGCTTAAAAGTTTGCGTTTCCCCGATGGACATGCCTCGAACATATAAAGGCTGGTTAAGAAGGAGGAATGCAGATTATTTGGAATGAAGAGTCATGACTGCCATGTGTTTATGCAAACACTCATCCCATTAGCTTTTCATGATTTGTTGCCAAATGGGATATGGGATGCACTCACAGAGATCAGTCATTTCTTCATAGATATATGCTCTAGCAAGTTGAATATTGATCATATTGAAAGGCTTGAAACAAGTATCATGGAGACAATATGCAAACTTGAGATGATATTCCCTTCATCATTTTTTGACTCAATGAAGCATCTACCCATACATTTACCATTTGAGGTAAAAGTTGGAGGGCCGGTCCAGTACATATGGATGTATCCATTCGAGAGGTTAAATATTACAGTTGCTATGTAATTCATAATTAAACGTTTCTTAATTTTTTTTAATTGATAATTTTTTATTAATTCTATATATACAGGTACTTGTTCAATCTTAAAAAAAAAAGTTAAGAACAAGGCGCATGTTGAGGCATCAATATGTGAGGCCTATATTGTTAAGGAGATTTCAACATTTATCTCATACTATTTCAAACCTCATTTGAGAACGAGGATCAACCATGTTCCACGACATGATGATGGTGGTGAAATGCCTTCAAGTGGGAACTTGTCAATATTCTCCAATCCTGGACGACCCACACCTAAAAGTGTCGTGAGGGGAAGATATTTGTCTGAAATAGATTTCAGATAAGCACACAATTATGTCCTATTTAACTACGATGAGCTGGGACCTTTTATTAAGTAAGTAGATGTTCGACTTAAACTTTGTCAAGAGTGTACTATTTATATATTGTGATACCATAAACTCATATATTTGGAACAACCTTGCAAGTAACATCAACGATACTTACTGTCCAATAACTCACAGTTGACCGAATCCCAGATCTTTTAATTACAAGATGAACAATTTGCCACGTGGTTTAGAACACATGTAAGTCCTATCACAAACTCATTATCTCTTGCAATGTAATTAATTGTACGTCAATATTACAGAATATTCGTTTATTGATTATTGTTGTATTTGATATACAAGGTTTATCAAATGGGAGGTAGTGCTGCTATTTCACTGTCTTTACTAAGCATGGGCCCTGAAAGAAAAGTCAGGTGCTATAACGGGTATATTGTCAATGGATATGTCGTTTACACTGGAGAATACGGGCATGGATTTGTATTAAGGGATCGACTTCTAGTGAGTTTGAAGTTGACTACTACGATAGATTGGAAGAGTTCATCGAATTGCAATATCATAACGAGCAGAATAGAGTGTTTTTATTCAAATGCTATTGATATGACACAACTGACAGAGGAATCACAGTAGATCCTCACTATGGTCTCGTTGAAATCAACTCAAAAGCTAGACAACGCAACGTAAATGATGTCTTTGTTTTCGCAAAGCAATGTCAACAAGTTTATTACACATACACCCCTTCCTTTAGAAAGGACCGATCAAGAGTTGATTGGTTATCCGTTTTAAAAACCAAACTCAGTGGTCGTGTCGAGGTTGTTCAGGATGAGAACGAATACACAAGTGTGATAGATGAAGTCTTTCAAGCTAGTGAGGTTGTTGAACCATACCGAGTTGCTCCTTCGATTGACTTAGAAGAAAATTTGAATTTTCGTGTTTTTGACGATAGTCTTGTTGATGTTGACGCAAAGGAGTTGAATGTTGTTTTGAGCTCTAGTGGAGTAGAGAATGTTGATGAAGAAGATGATAATCACATTGAAAAGTGCGATGAAGCTGATAACAATTCAATTGAGGACGAAGATGAAAATTCTGACTAAATATGCCTTATTTTTATAATCTAATATTAAGGATGATATTTTGAAACATGAAATATTTATTTATAATTATCAGCTCTTGTTATTGTGTTGTGCGTGCTGTAAGTTTGCAATTCAAGCTTTTGTGCAGGAGGATAGACACGCAATACAAACAGCACTTGCAAAAAGATTGCCAGTTTTACCGACGGGTATACCAACGGACTGGTACCCGTCGGTATTTCATAGAGAGTTGCAAAAAAATTACAGCATTTTGCCACAATTACCAACGGATATATCGATGGAATTCTACCCGTCGGTATTTCACAGAGAGTTACAAAAAAATTACAGCATTTTGCCACAATTACCAACGGATATATCGATGGAATTCTACCCGTCGGTATTTCACAGAGAGTTACAAAAAAATTACAGCATTTTGCCACAATTACCGATGGATTGGTACCCGTCGGTATTTCACAGAGAGTTACAAAAAAATTACAGCATTTTACCACAATTACCGATGGATTGGTACCCGTCGGTATTTCACAGAGAGTTGCAAAAAAATTACGGTATTTTGCCACAATTACTGACGCCCCTGCCATAATTACCGACGTATATACCGACGTGTTCACCGACGGATGGCACACATTCCAAAGCGCACACCTGTCAGAAGTTGCCGACGAACGCGGCAAAACCAATGTGCGAGTGCTCTGACGCACAATTTCCGACGGATTTGCCGACGAACTTTGAAAAATATGGAGGGATTTTTGAAATTTTTGGTGCGAAAATCAATTAAATACTGACAGAATTTAATGCCACCACCCAAAAAAATATTTGTAACATCCCACATCGAAAGAAGAGTGTCCAGAGCCAGGGCATATTAAGGCAGATGGTACCTAACCTTGTAGGACGCGTTTTGGGGCCTGTAGGCTGCCAGGAACAAAACCGTGAGGCGTGGAAGCTGGGTTGGGCTGAGCCATAGCGGACAATATTCTGCAAGGGAGAGTGGACCAGGCATTACATATGGTATCAGAGCCGAGGACGGCTCATTCTTAAGATGGGGGGATTGTAACATCCCACATCGATAAAAGAGTGTCCAGAGTCAGGGCATATTAAGGCAGATGGTACCTAACCTTGTAGGACGCGTTTTGGGGCTTGTGGGCTGCCAGGAACAAAACCGTGAGGCGTGGAAGCCGGGTTGGGTTGAGCCATAGCGGACAATATTCTGCAAGGGGGAGTGGACCGGGCGTTATAGTATTATTCTATTTTCCGTCGGTAATTCCGTCGAAAAAATTGTTGTATAAAACCCTCCCCCCCCCCCCTCCGTGATTCATTTTTGCTCCACTCCTCATTTCATCTCCTCTTCTCCTCTCTGTTTGTATTAAGTTTTTGCAAGAGTTTTTATTGTTGTGTTGGTAGTTTTCAACATATTAAAAGGTATGTATTTTTCTTTCTTTATCTTTGTATTTTTTTACTTTTTTATTTTAATTATGATTATTTGTGTGGTTTTCTTTGTTTTGTGTATTGTTTGTAGATAAAATCTTGAAATCAACATACTATTAAGGTAACATTTTTCATTCCTAAATTTATTTTGAATTTATGTATTGTTTGTTTTGTGTAGTGTTCTTTAGTTTTTTCTTTTAATTTGTTAAATTTGAATTGTTATTGTTGAATTTACCTTTAAAATGTTAATTGAAATATAAAATTAAATTTAATTAGTTTATCTTAATTTTATGATATTATTGTTTGTTATGTTTTTTTATTATTTTGATTAATTTTAATTGTTATTTATGAATTTGTATTGATGTTATTGATGTTAGTTGAAAATATATAGATGTTGAATTTCAATAGATGTTAGGTTGTATAGAGTTGATTTTGCAATATTTGTGTAATTATCAATATTTGTAGGTATGAAAACTGTGGGTAGTCTCTAATATAGGAGAGGTGCTGGCGAATTTTTTTAAATAATTGAATTTAATTATTTCATTATTCGTATAAATTTGTGTAGATGTGTTGAATGAAAATTTAATTATTTAATTATTTGTATTGTAATAATTATTTTATAATTTAGTCTTTTTTAATTGTTATTGTTGAATTTTCCATTGAAATGGTAATTGGAAATGAAGAATTAAATTTTATTGTTTTATCTCAATTTTATTCTATTATTGATTGTTATGTTTTTTATTATTTCCATCATTTATAATTGTCATTTATGCATTTCTATAGATGTTAGTTGAAAATATATAGATGTTGAATTTCTATAGATATTAGGTTGTATATAAGATATTCCAATGGAGTCAATTGGTTTGTGGTTATTGTAAAGATTTGCAGGTTTGAAAACTGCCGAAATTTTTTTTTAATAATCGAAGTTAATTATGTAATTATTCATATAAATTTGTGTAGATGCGTAGAATAAAATCTACAGCACGTCGTCAGCAGACGGTTGCAACTAGTTCTTCTAGCAGCGAGGAGGATGTATCCTTAGGTGCTGATCACAGCGAGGCAATTGTGCCAACTTGTGATGACGCCTCTTCTAACGCGGTTTCACGGCGCAAAGGTGGTGTACCTTCACAGCGGGGTCAATTCACCCGCAAGTACCAAGCACAATGGAAGGATGACCTCTCCATGTAAGTTTGTTTAGGTTTTAGGGTTTTTTTATACTTATAACATAATTTATGAACAACTAATTAATATTTTATTAATTTTATTTAATTTTAGGTTCACAAACATTGAGGCTGTCAGGACAATAACATCGGCGTTTAAATCATCGATGGAGATTATATTGTTTCAATGGAGTTAGGTTTCCAGACATCTTGAGTGGAGACCTAATATCGATGCATGGTTTCAGCAATTTCAAGTTGGAGTTAACTTTTAATTTCCAGCTTATTTTTATAATTTTATATCTTGTACTATTTTTATTTTAAATGAATTATTTATATACACAACATAAATTTGAGTGGGATAGCGCGCACTACAATGTTGTGAGGAGAGTATGGGAGAATCACGCGGCAACTAGGTAACATCGAAAATAATATTTATTTTTGTTTTATAATTTTATGTTCTAAATTCTAATTTGTTACTATGGAAGTAGGTTGCGTGAGTTTTGGTATGACACCTAAAAAAAATCAAAAAGATATGCGAGGGATAACGGTCTTGAAGGATGGAATAAGGTGGCGGTTTGGCGGGAATTCAAACCGCCATTCATCTCGGGAGATATATGGACGGCATATATTGAGAACGTGATGTCAGAGCGATTCTCACGGCGCTCACAGTCCGGCGTCGACAACCAGAACCGACAAATTCATGGTTCGGTGACCACGCACACCGGCGGCTCCGTCCCGTTCAGCGCGCATGCAAAGCGGATAGTAAGATTAGTTTAAATGAAATATATCGTTAATTAATTTGTTGTTGCTTATAAATATATTTAACTTGCAACCTTTTTTTTCTTTACAGGCTACATCTCTTAGACGTGAGCCGAGTCCAATGGAGCTGTTTGTAGAGACACATGTGCGGAGTCAAGATCGTCAAAAGGGGGTGCATCAGTTCATGGACAACCGTGCTCAGCACTTCGTGGTATGTTCGTTCAATCATTTTATTTTGTAAGTTATTATTTTCTTGAATTGAATATAATGATTTTTTTTAAAAAAATCAGGAGACCTATAATAGCCGGTTGAGGGAGAGATATGGGGATGATCCTTCGACCCATCGGGATTTCGATCCGGATTTATGGATAGAGGTGGGATCTTCTGGTGGACCCAAAAAAATCAGGTCTACGGGCTCTCCAACACTACAGCCGAAAACTTGTGGTCGGCCCGTAGTGTCTCAACCGTTGGGAGCTCTCCGTCAGTATCGAGCACCCAGTCTGAGGAGTTCGTGGCCTTGAAACAACAATATGAACAACTCTCGAAGAATTATGATCAGCTCTATCAAATGATCATGGAGATTAGATCAAGGATGGGTGATCATACATGTGCAGCCCCTTTTTGGTCGTACGGTCCCAGGAACAACCAGCCTCCTCCTCCTCCTCCTCCTCCTCCTCCTCTTCCAGCTCCGCCGCTATTCTAGTTTAATTTTGTTTTTTAAACACATTAAATTTATAATGAATATTTGGATGAATATTATTTAACATTATTTTTATATTTTTAATGTTTAACACAATTTTATTTGTTTATTAAGCTTTTTAACTATTAATAAATAATTTTTTTAATATTTTAAATACATACCGACAGCTTTCCAGACGAAAACCGGCCGTCGGTATTTTACCAAGAGTTGCCAAACAATTACCACCCATGTCACAATTATCAACGGATATATTCCGTCGGTGTTTACCATTACTATTACCGACAGAATCTATCTGTCGGTATTTGACAGAGTTCTGAAACATTTACCGTCATGCCACTATCATCGATGGATATTCTATTTGTGAGTACCGTTGAAAATGCAGACGGAAGGATTCCGTAGGTAATGTTCTCGCGGGAATTATTTTTTTGTCGCACTTCGTCATCTGTAAGACTGTCGGTGTTCCGTCGGTGGTTGGTTTTTTTATTTTCGACAGAATAATGGGGAATTACTAACTATTAGTATTCCGACAGATGGATTCCGTAGGTGAGGCCGTCGGTAAAAATGTTACCGATGGATTTCATGCCTTACACCGATAGAATTAATCCGTCAGTAAAAATGTTTAATGGTGTTGTGGGAAACGACAACTCGGGCTTGAGCAGTATCTTAGAACCATGCACACTCGTGAAAATAAAATGTCGAATGTTTTAAAAAGAAATATGCAGCTGTAAATTCATAGGTCTCTGTCAACAATGCTGGTCGTTATATGAAAATTGTTTTCGTTATCTTTACATTATTTATCTTTTCTGTGTAAAATGGACAGGAAGCTTCTTTGTATGTTTCATTGTGGGCTCCAAGAATTATATGGGCAACAAAACAGATATAAATATATATAATCAATTTATATCTTCAAATATTACAAAAATTTAGGGTCCATATTGTCATTGTTCTTAACATAATATATATATTAAAATTGTTAAATAATGTTTTTCTTTGCCTAAAATCTTTTAACCTGTGATTATCTTTGAAGGTTATAGAAATGAGGCCATTAACCTAGATTTTATTTTTTTAGCTATATATGATCATGTTCTTCTTGAGTATTTAATTTCATTTATTTCTTCTTAACTTTTTGTAAATAACCAATCTAATCTGGGATTATTTAAATCTAACACAAATATCTAACGATTAAAAATCATACCCGTAAACATTATGTAAAAATCAAACTCTAACCTGATGATTTGATCGTTCTGAAAATAACATTTTTATTTACTTCTATATCATATAGCCTGTTTGGAAGTGTGGTTGCGGTTGTTTTTCAAAATGTTTTTCATGCCGAAATGTATTAAAATTATATTTCTTTTTATTTTTTAAAAAAATTATTTTTAAGATCAGTGCATCAAAACGATCCAAAATATAAAAAAAAATATTTTTTTAAAAAAGATGAGTTAGTCCGCGTTTCCAAACTACGCCATAAATAAAGAAAATAAAATTTGTGCACTAGGGAAAGGGAGGTTAAAAAAAGAAACCGCTACTGGCACAACTTTAAGAGTTTTATAATTTAACTGACCAAAATAACCCTCTTCTCCCTTGCCCTAACCAAAACTCATACCTTTTAGTTTAAAATCACAAACAAAACTCACAAATATCCTTCAATTATATTTGATTTTTTTTCTATTGCCAACTTTATCAAATTAAATAATAATATTCAAAACTACAAACATACATTTCAAGTTCTGAAGATTTTCATTGATAAATCAGAATATAATAAAAGTGATTATAGTAGTGGTGGGAGAGGAGGAGGAATAAATAAGCTGGGTAGTGGTAATATTATAGTTATAAAAACAATATATTTTTTTAAAAAAAAAGTTAATATCATCACCACATGAATAGCAAATTAGGTTTAATTAATATTGAAGATCTGAGTATATCATATTATTGTTAATATTTTGTTTGGAACCATATTATTGTTAATATGTAGCTACATTACGGTGCAAACATGTATTATAATTATCTAGCCATGATAATGATGAGACAGATTCTGCTTCTACTCTTCGAATATTATTTATTTGCATTATCCCAAAGTCATACTACACATTTATATAACGATTATTATATATAATTATTATAAGGTCTAATTTGTAAATAATTAAGCATGGGGTGGAATATGCCGAATAATTCAATGGATATTATAAACATATAATATGTTATATATGAGATATTGGCATAGTGTGTCACCATGCCGCTGCTACTTGGCAGACAAAGCCGGTTGACGATCTATAAACAATGAGCAACAAATTAAATATAAAGTTAAGTACGTGATAATTAACTAATAGCAAAAACATAATTAATGCTGATTATGTGTTCGAGAGATCGCAGCAGGTGCTTCTGGATTAACAACGAGCAATATACACACTACAGTACAGGTGCTCGTTGGCTCCAAATATTGCATGACCTAATTAAACATATAATTTAGGACAATTTGCAGGGAATATATATATTTTGTCAACAGTTATTTAATAATCAAGACGATATGATATAGCTATAGTTACATTGATGTGTCCGGCAACCACCTCATAAACTCTGGTTTTTGTGCAAACAAATATTCTCTCCTTTTCATCTCAGCATATACACACACCCACACGCACAAAATAATTTGGAAAAACCTAATTATGGATGATAGCAATTTATAGTGAAATATCAATTATGAGAGGTATAACTCAATTAATAAGATTTTGGATTTGCTCTCTAGAGGTTACCAGTTCGAGTCTCACAGACCTCGGAGTCACTGGAGACTTACATGGTTGTTAATTTCAGGATCCATAAAATTAGTCGAGATATGTTCAAACTGGTCCGGATATCTATATTAATAAAAAAAAAAAAGTAAAAAATCAATTATGAAATGGTCACGAAAACTTGTGTAACGATCCAGTAACTTCATAAATGTCATGAGAATTAATGAGTAATTGTTCCCCAAAAGCAAAGTAAATTGCAATGCCACAGCTAATTAGAACAATTAGTAGGAAGGTATTTGACTTTTGGCTGGTGGGCCGTATAGTGTATGCGGCGTCCGATGCAAGGATGGTCAGTCACTCTCTCGAGAAATGAACCGTGTTTTTGCAGTGACAAATCTACCCCCTTCTGGAAGACTTGAGCCAAAATGCTAACCCCTCTCTCTCTCTCTCTCCTGAGTAGGTGAGAGCGTAGTTATTAACGGGTTGACCCGGTCAAGTGACCGGGTCTTGGGCCACACGGTCAATTTATAGATAAAAACACAATATTCTATCAAAACGATCCATTCACACACCCAATTTCTTGGAAAAAAACAGAGAAGGAAAGCACAGGTAGTGCAGGGACAAATTAGTCATTTTAAGAAAAAGGCAGTGTAAGCTTTGTCATTAAGAAAACCTTTTATTAATCACATATGCTACTGGTAATAAAGCAGGAAAAGACGAGGCCTTCATTTTTCAAGTAACAGACAAGAAAAAAAGTAAAATTTTCAAATAATTGTGCATTGGGCTGTGCAAAAGATGTGTTACAAGTTGAACTTGGACAGTGTACGTAGCTTTACCACTTTATTTCGAATGGTGGAATGAATTTGGATTCTTCTTTGACAGAAAATGAATTTGGTAGGGTCGATTTTAGCATGGCCATACACTTTCTCCTTCGATTCACTGACTGGCTGGTTTATATAATTACTTCCCTTTGTGTTTATGTTTTAAAAATATTTATGAAAAAATTTGAAAATTTGTTATTTTTTTTTTTGCTTTAAATTAATATGTTTTTGTGTTTTTAGATCATTTTGATATGCTGATATCAAAAATAATTTTTTAAAAATAAAAAAAACATTATTTTAATATATTTATGAGTGAAAATCACTTTAAAAAACAATATCTTATGAACTTCAAAATACTCATTTATCATGCTATCGTGTTATGTGTGTTTAATTTATATATTATACTTTTGCACATAACCACAATTAGGTAAGACCTCAAGGGCCACTTTAGGTTTGATATTCTAATCCATAGTTATTAAGTACGCCTTAGCTTGACAAGTTGATTATAGATTCAAAACGTGATTTAGGTTAGGTTTCTAATTATATCAAATAAAACATTGACTCATTAAAAAAATTATTAATGACTTAGTTGTTAGTTATTTGTTTTACGTTTTACCTTGTTTTTATGATATTGTTCTCATGTTTGAGGCTTAGCATTTGTTAAATATTTTTGAAGAAATAAGATGAAAGTGACGAGGGTAATTTAAAAAATAAAATAAATTGAATTATATTTCTTGGATTTAATTTTTTATCAATTAAATTTAAATTGAATACTATAATTAAATTTAATTAAAGATAAGAGTTGAATCCAAATAACCCGCAGTAGAATAAAGGGTTTTTCTATTTTATGGTTAGGGAAATTTTTGTGTACTCGGTTATTTAATTTCTACAAGAGGGCATAAATGGTGTGGTGACTATTTGATTGCTTGATTCCATTAATTAATTACATCTAGGACAATGAAATCCACCTTCTAACGCTATCCTAATTGCTATAATTAATAAAATAAAATAAAATAAATTAATAAAATAAAATAAAATAAAATAAAATAAAAAGAGCTCGACATGATGAAGAATTATTAGACCAAGTTCATGTTGTCGATCCAAAGAAAGCTAGGTCATACCAAGGATAGTGTGTGTGTATATATATATATATATATATATATAATACTACCTATTATTTTTAAGGCTATGTTAAGGACAAGTGCAATTGTCAAGATGATGATGTCAATTTATGAGAATTATGCACATTTGACTATTTCTAGAAGATGTTTTTATGTGAAATTATGAGTGAAGTGGTGGAGGTGAATTGATGATCACTAGCAGGGGACGAGGCAATTGCTACTTTTGCCAGAAAACAATTTGGTTCTGTTTAAGAAACCAAGGTATTTTTATAATGCTATTTTTTAGTCAAAAATATATTTTTTTATTTTTGATATAAGACCATCAAATATATAAAAAAAATTAATTTATTATCTTTTAAAAAAATAATTTGAAAAACACTTTATTTTAAAAACAGGTGAAAGAAAAAACGTTAGTTTCTCAAATTATAAATAAAAAAATGTAAAGAATAAAATTTAAAAACTATGGCAAGAATAATTGGATATTTACCACGTAATCATAAAGAATAATTCGATGTCATTAAAGACTAAGGTCCCATTTATTTGCTGGAAAGTAATTTTTTTTGAAAAATGAATTATTTTTTGATATTTGGTAGTGTAATGAAAAATAAGTTGGAAAACACTTTCCAGTGTTTGGTTATGATATGAAAAATGAACTGGAAAATAACTTATTAATGTTTTTTTTTCAAGTTTATTAAAATAATAAGGAACAAATCTTACAAATTAAAAAGTTGAGTGAGAATAAAATTAAAAATATATATATAATTTCATAAATTATCTCAAATAAAATAAATAATAATCAAAATAATAGAGATCAAATCTAAAAAATAAAAAAATTGAAAGATGAAGAAATTAAAATAATAATAATAATTAACATTTTATAAATTATTTCAAATGAAATAAGTAACAATCAAAAGAATGAGGATCAAATTTGATAGATAAAAAATTTCAATTAAAAAATGATAAGGGAAAAGCAAATAACAATTATAAAAATGAGGACTAAAATTAATATAAAAATTAAATTCTAAGAGATGAAATTGAAAAACAAATATTCAAAACAAAATATATATTGCAATCAAAAGTTTAAAGACCAAATTTGATATAATCAACAAATAATATGACATTTCTAAATTTTTCACAACTTCTAGAAAGTGTTTTCCGCCCAAAATAAAAGGAAAACACTTTCTTGAAAACCAAGCCAAATTTTCCTTTGACTGTAAAGTGTTTTTCGTTGACAAACTTTTTTAATGGCAAACAAACACATAAAAATTTGAAAAGTGATTTTCCAAAAACTATTTTTGTAGAAACAAACGCAACCTAAAAGAAATAATTTTTAAATGTGGGGATTAAATTTTGAATGCATCTTCTTCCTCCTTTTGCACCAACTTATTATAAAGAAACCTCCTTATTAAAAGGAAGTTTTCAAACCTAATAATCTCAAAATCTGCTTTAATATTATTAAATCAAATCTCAAAGCCACTCAGCAAGATTCCACTAAGATAATTGTGCAGTAACGTTTGAACATGATCATGAGTGGTCAGCCTAAACCGTCGCTTTTTTTATTAGATAAAATTTAAAATTTTATTATTTTATTTTAAATTATTATTATTAATTTATATTTTTAATAATTTTAATATATTAATATTAAAAAAACCCACTAAAAAAATAGAGGCACAAACAGCAGAAAAAGGCGTACGAAATACGCGGGTGATGATGTAGTTTGGAGCAGTTAGTTTACCGAACAAGAAATACTCAATTAAACCCTTTCTTTCTCTACTTCTTTTACAAAAAATAAAATATTTCTGTACTTTGACCGGTCCCACTCTAAACTTAATAGGCTATTTAAAAATACAGTAGTGGGGGCAAGCTATTTATAGGCCATTAATTGAAGTCTGTAAATTTCAGGGGTTGTAGAAATTTATATTGGTATTAATTTTAGAATTTATAAATTAGTTAATATATGCATAAATTAATTTGAATATTTATATTATTAAAAAAATATATTAATAATTGACTTTTAAAATATTTTATATTTATAAATATATTAAATTAATATTTATTTTAATTTTTGAAAGTTATTTATGATATCAGCATATCAAAATAATCAAAATATATAAAAAAATTATTAATTTGAAACAAAGAAAAAAATAAATAAAATTTAATTTTTTAAAAAATATTTTAAAAATATAAAAATAAACAGATTTTAAAATAGTGTTCAGAAATATTATTTTCTAAACAAAAAAATATTTTAAAATAATTATACTATCAAATATGTCATAAATCCAGAAGAAAAAGGCGAATTCCAATCTTTAAAGTCAACCTTAATTAGCTTCTCAGTGTATCAATAAAATCCTAATCACGTTTTTCTTTCGATTTTAATCAACAAAATTATTAAATAATAACATGAGGTTCACGATATATATATATATATATATATATATATATATATATATATATATATATATATATATTAA
>Ga0307513_10006747_pt1 | contig 14971 bp, 10 predicted proteins | sample 15_EM_MG_FD_202174 | JGI IMG/M metagenome (GOLD analysis project Ga0307513, IMG submission 202174) | Populus trichocarpa ectomycorrhiza microbial communities from riparian zone in the Pacific Northwest, United States - 15_EM | ecosystem: Host-associated > Plants > Roots > Unclassified | place... | reverse complement strand
ATGGTTTTCCATCATTATTTCATTTATCTACTATAGAATTACCAGCCAATAAAAGATAAAATACATTTTCTTTAGTTCTTATACACCTGAGCTTAACATTGGCTCCCAGATTGTCATTTGTCATTATGATTTGCAATGCTTTCAATGCTTGGCATCTAAAAAGCCCAGCATACAGGTGAGAAATAGCTACAAAATAGCCCATTTATACAATATTTTTAGTGGGTCAAAAAAAAATTTAAGGTCCTCTGGGCTGAACTAACTAACCAACGTGATATCTTGGATTTTTTTCCTATCACCCCCTTGGCCACAGTCAGATCTCACAGGTGGAATCGTCGCTGCCTCCATGCCTTTCATTATTGAAATCGAGGCGGTCGTGCCAGGGTGCTATCTCACTTTGTTGGGGGTGCTCCACTTATTTACGCACCTTGGCATTGTGACGGTTTCAATGGGTCACATTTGGTGGGGCTTTGATAATCAAGTCTTAATAATATGGACATTGATAAGATCACTGCTATCTAAGGGCTTTCCTCATTCTACCTGAGTGATTCAAGGAGGTACAGCTGGGCTTTAAACTACATCAGGAAAAGGCCACCTAGCTCTGGCTGTCTTTAGATGCTTTAGCTGTCCTAGAGCATCCTGAGACATCCTGGGATGTCTTGGGATGTCTCAGGATGCCCTAGGACTGCTAAAGCATCTAAAGACAGCCAGAGCTAGGTGGCCTTTTCCTGATGTAAAAGATTCCAAGTTGACTCTGGGCACCAATCAAATGTGAGATATGTAAAGCTGATTCTGTAAGTACCTGAGCAGAGCATGGGGATGTGCCCACGGCTGTGGGTTTGATAATCAAGTCTTAATATGGATATTGATAACATCACTTTTCCTTACTCTATCTTCAAGAAGATACAGCTGGGATTTAAACTGGAGGTGATTCACAATGCGGTACTAAGCTAAAGAAATAACTTTGAATAAATTTGAATAAATTACTGAAGCCCTAGGGCTGCAATGTGGCACTAGCTTTCCTCAATCTACCTGAGTGATTCAAGGACTTTAAACTAGAAGAATTCACAATAAACAAAAGGAAAACCCTTTTAGAACTAAGCTAAAGAAATAACTTTAAAAAAAATAGAATACACCACCCTTATAATATTCTGAGACTCTGGGCACCGTCTAGATGCCCATGTGTTTCCCATGTGTTCTTGAGGCTGAGGCGGGCGCAATCCAGGTGCCAAGTGAGATCCCTTTGTGCCACAGTCAGATCTCACACATGGAATCGTCACAGCCTCTGTGCCTTTCATTATTGAAAGTGAGGCAGTCATGCCATGGTGCTATCTTGCTTTGTTGGGGGTGCTCCACTTATTTGTGCACCTTGGTGAGTGGTCACAACAGATGTGACTTTCCTTTTCTTTCCACCATCACATCATGTCTCAAGAGCTGACTCAAAAATCTGTATGCATACACTGCCCATCTTATTGGCCACGTATGACATGGAGACTGCTGGAAATTGTCTCTGTAAGTTTTTCTGCCCATGAAACTGATGTGATGCTCAATTTTATTTCTTTTCAAGGGTGTTGCTCCTACATCTTTTACAGGTCAAGGTCACCATCATCAAGACATCAAGACTTACCTTCAGGAGATGGCATCATTGCCTATAGTTTCTTATCATCTGCAGAGAAGGTGTAATCAGGCTGCTACACAGAAAAACCCTGCATTGCATTAGCAAAAGAGGAGGTCGCTTGTATGCAATTGTAGACATTATATACAAGCTACAATTATGATACCTAGATTACATTCAATTATATGCATATACATTTGGTTGTATATAGAATATCATAATTGTAGCTTGTATATAATGTCTACAATTGCATACAAGTGACCTTACCTTTCGCTGATGTGCATGATGAGACCCAGACGCTTACCATGGGTGAGAAGATGTCATCATTTTATTCATGTTTCTAAGACTACATATGCTCAATATTTCTGCAGTGCATGATCCTTTATTTTGTATTGCATGGCGACCTGTTCTCGATACTTTACCTGCCAATGATTTAGGTATCATGAATATACTTTGTCCCTTTTGTGATGCCCTTCATTGGGTCGATGAGCATGTCTCATCATTGAGAGCTGGTCATCCTGAATTTGGGACCTGTTGCACATATGGTAAAGTAAAGCTGCCTCCTCTTCATGTCCCTCCTGCCCTTTATATAATTTATTCATGGCAGATAGTCCTCAAGCCAAAGAATTTTGAGCAAATATCATGCAATACAATGTGGCACTGGCATTTACATCTTTAGGTGTGAAGGTCAATCAATCTGTTCTCAGTCATGGACCTCCCATCTTCTGAATCCATGGAGAACTTCGCCATTTATCAGGTTCTTTACTTTCTGAGGAGACTGCACCTCCTTGCTATTTGCAGCTGTATATTTACGATCCTCATGCAGGATATCAATGAAGAGCATGGTCTTTGCTATGGGGTGAAAAGGGCAAATGTGAGCAGGTCTGGAACAAGCCAAAAACCCACAAACACCAACACCAAATCAACACCAACTCAAAAACACAAATCACATGTTCTATAGTGGAGACTTCTGGGGTATGCACAGAATAGATCTCATAGGGACTTCAAATCTAAGGTTTGTAACCAAATTGCTCATAAAACAAAGTGCATGCACTATTGTAATATGTGTTTATATGGGGCTTCAAAAATGTATCAAAGATACAATAGACAATGTGCGAGAATCACAAGTGTGAGCACCTTGATTATGAGACAATGAATACGTGCATGCGCAAACAATCAAAGACTACACCCATGTTTGGTGAGTCTGTATGTGACATGAGGCTAACACCCGTGTTTGGTGCACCTATAAGAACGAAAGACTAGCTTCTTAGGCCAAAGTCTTGAAACGTAATGAGACAGACAACACACAAGCGTTTGGGACTCTATTCACTGCGCGCACACAATGCTTCACAACTCAACTCTAATGTGAACTAATCACACACTAGTCTGCACTTCAAACTCCACACTGCTAGAGTCTAATTGAACACGCTGCTCGCAAATGCGAGCAGGGGCAATTAACTACTGTACTACCTAGTTTGTGAGCATATTTATACTGTTTGCCAGCCAAGGCTTTTACAAATGAACATGAAATAAGACGGAATGGAAACAGAGAAACAGGAACAATACAAAATGGTTATTGTAAGCATAGTTTACTGGTTCAATAGAATGGCTATTGGTATAGGCATGCAACTGTTGAACCTGCACGGGTATCTTTTTGATCGGTTGCAATCAATATTTGTCTGATGTGATCCGTCTTCAACTTGGATCATCATCTGGTGCCTGCACACTGCACGCATTTCCTAATTTAGACATAAATGCATGCACGCAAGTGCCCCTAGGCTCTATCAGGGTCTGGCTTTGTTTTGCTCATGTTTCTGAGTTTTTTTGTCCCCCTTCCCTTTGTTATGTGCATGCATATGTAGTAACACCCATTGATATTCTTTTTAGTTACTAGATGACACGGCCACACTTCATTATTGATAGTGGGACTTAAGGTTATGACTCTAAAAGTGCTCGTATATTACATCAGCAAAAGTGTGCGTTGAATATATCTGAATACATAGTAATAAATTCCATGTAAACTTCGAAATTCAAGCATATAGATATATGCAAATACAGAGGACCTCTAAGCTGTATGCTACCACCATAAATGTGAACTTTACAATACCTGCAAAAACTTGCAAAGGTCACATAAATTGCCAGGTGTGTAAGAGCATGTATTCATCTGCAAAAACTGCTGGGTATGTAACCAAGAGGTCGCTTGTATTTAATTGTGGATAATATAATGGTGTATATTGGTATACAACAAAACCCGTCCTATGTAACGTGTTGCAGAAGATACAATAGACTCACAATTCATTAACAAATCTTTCATAAAATAAACAATAATTCCATCTTCTATCTAATACATCGAAGTGTAATAATGCCCTCCAGCGTCAAGCAATGAATAAATGAGTTCTCGGTGCTTGATGAGCATTCCGGATAGATATCCAAGTACTTTGGAACAGCTTTGGGAGCGATTTGAAGAAGGTAGAGGTCAAGTTCAAGTGTACTGATCATCACACAACTTGAATGGGTGGGGAGGAGTTGTCAAGATACTTGATGGTGGTAAGGTCGAGCGAGTTGTCTGGAGTCTCCAAGTAGAGGAAGAGGGCACACCCTCGGCTAGAGATGCAGATACGTTAAATAAAAAAGAATAGGAGAATCAAAAAAACTTACCCCACAGGAACAGGAATTCGAGCTGCAGAAGTTAAGCAAAAACAGTTAGATGGGATATGCAGAATTGTAAAATATATGCACTCACCAGAATAAATAGAACCCAACAGGTGTTCGATAACAAGGGATTGTGCCCCTCTAGTGGTCAAGCTGACAGCCTGGAAGTAATCTGGTCATAATCAAATAATCAAAAAGGGCTTAGATATGACGCATATACACACATGTTTTGCTGGATGACAGCAAGGACCTACGGAAATTTGTGTTCGCTGGAGCCGCTGCAGCTGCATATGGGAGATGAGATATCCTTGAAAGAGAGAACAGGGATCGCTTCAGTGACTTGACCTTGTTTCTGTCACCAAGTGGGGCTGACTTCGAGTATAACAACCATCGGACAACTTGAACACTTGTGGTGCTTATTGGGATACTCAATCATGATGGCGCGATTCGAGCTACAGAAAATCAAGTAAAAGAATATTAGAGATGCGAAATTTTAAAATATATGTACACACTGTGGACAATAGAAGTTGATACAGCATGTTGAATCCCCCACTGTCTAGCAGCATAAGTGGCACAACCTGAATATGAGGTGATGATTATGAACAGATAATTGGATCAACTCCAGGGCCTTTAATGCGACACATATACGCACTTGTTCACTGCTTGATCTGCATTCAATTTCCATCTCGTTCAGGAACTGTAAGGAAACAAATTAGCAAAAAAGTTGATAAGAAAGCTGGAAAAGGTAGCTACATTGCAATTTCAAGGTCCTTGTTCGCTGTGCTGATGGCCCTCCGAGGCTCAGGCTGGTATCGTTGCACTCGCCCTCAAGCTGCTATTACTACCATGATCGTGGTCATTGATGTTAGTCAGGCCACCAAGAACCAAAACCTTCTGGGATGTAAGAAGCTGCCGATAAACAAGAAAAAAAAAAGAGGGGGTTGTGGTCATGGTGGAAGAGACAAAAGAACAACGGTGAAATTCAGTAGATTAGAAAATAAATCACATGGCTATCGGAGTTTAAATGGACTTCGACGATTGACTAGCGATCAGCACCAACATCGGCCACAATGTTCCTCCCTCCCGCAACTTAGCAACCTCGAAATATACTCAGTGTGCATTTTTTCTCTTATCTATTCTCTATTTTAATTAATTTGTAGCGACCTAGCTAAACAATGACATCGAACAACTCATAATTAACACCTATGATACCATGCGCCCCTCCCCTCAAGAATTTGGTGAAGAAGAGCTCAGAACTTGAAGGGAGGCCCTGATAGAGGGAAATCAGAGAACCATAGGCCAGGAATCAGGATAATGGTTCAATGAATGATTGTCCTATGTGCCTCCTTTGCTTACCAACAACTGCCACCACCCGTTGCTCACCCCAACATATCAAACTGGCTTGTATGACGTGGATGACAAGGGCTTCAGTGGTTCATTCAATCATCTGCTGTCGACTGCAAAGGAGATTTTTTGTGAGGCAAAACACAATTCAGTTCAAGTGCATTTTATTAATCATGGGCTTCTTGGTTTATATCAATTTATTTTAATCTAACAGAGCCAGGTACCAGTCCTGCAACGCAATATGATGAGCACGATACGAGCACCCTCTCCAATCTCGAGCTCGCATCCATGCTCAATTCTATAGGGTCCATATTCACTCGATCTACCATGCCTTGTTCTTTGGGCAAGAAACCCCACAAAGACGAGATCAGCATCGAACAAGCCATCATGTACTTATCTTGAAGCCAAACTTGGATGGCCAGATAGTGAGAGGAAGATATTGGACCCGGATGTTGCGATGAACAACACGAGCATTAGCGCTATACATTGGTGAAGTTTCTCTTCCACTCCAGGGTTGGTTGGCTGATAAGCACGGTGGGAACGATAGGGAGTCTGGTTTTGACCAACCAGCATCAGGAAAAGGCCACCTAGCTCTGGCTGTCTTTAGATGCTTTAGCTGTCCTAGGGCATTCTGAGGCATCCCAAGACATCCCAGTATGTCCTAGGATGTCCTAGGACAGCTAAAGCATCTAAAGACAGCCAGAGCTAGGTGGCCTTTTTCTGATAAGGGACCATTGTCGGTCGTTCTCTCCTCTGATCGTGTGCTATTGTGAACTCATTGCATCTAGGCTTTTTCACTCGATATTGTCTCTACTCGCACAGGTACGCCCAACATCGGCGCCTTCCAGATGAAGCTTGTATTCGTGCCTACCACCAGCACACAAAAACTCATGGAATCATGGAGCTCGTTAAATGTTCATGCCCCTCATTGGTCTCTCTGCCTCTGGTATGTTACACTCACAATCCAACCCAGTTCACCTGCTACGCCGACCCTGGTGGATAACCCCCCTATGCCCATGCCAATTACTGAAGACAATCTGTGCTTCAGTGGGATTTGCCCAACCGACACCACAATCTGGGGCAGCCAGGGCCATCCCGAAGAAATTCATATGCAAATTCTTGGGGTTGACAGGGCCCTCATTGTCATCTCCATCTCCTGCGTCACCCGCTCTCTCATCTTCTGTGGTTGATACTCAGGAAAACCTCATACCACCCTCGCCCAAGAAGCCGGAGAAATGTGCTGCGAGTGGTGAAAGGAAGGAGTTCGAGAGAAAGTGGAGTTTGCCTGACATCGACAATCTTAGGCAAATCATTCACTTCCGTCGACGCTGAGTGGGATTCTTTAGGTTTGCTAATGCAAATCCCTTGTAAACTTATTAGCCCGATTTTCTATATCTTATAAACCAACGCACTCGCATTCGCCCCCGAATATGACAACCTCGAGATAAACGATGCAAGCCTCCCTCGTTTCTTCTCCTTCAGGTCTTTATCCTTTTATGATAACATCAGGTTCTTGCCGTTTCCACTCGCACTGGGGACATCTAACTTGCTGACACCGCCATCAGTGTTCAACGATGCACCACCAGCGATGGTAGTAATAATTGCAATGAAGCTCTCCATCTTGAGGTCATCCCATGTCGCGTACCCACACCCTCGGCATGGGGGCGCACGACCCCACCAGCTCTGCCTTCTTCATCAGGGGTGTCTTCGTTGTCGTCATGTGCACCACCAGGCATTTGAGGCCATCGGTGGCGGCGCCAACGGCAGATGCACAGGCAGAACAGGAAACTGCCCCACACCCACATCACCATGCGAGTATCGCTACATCTCATCAAGCCTCATCCACACCCAACCCACTCTGCCTCTCCACGTTCGTATCCCATCCAACGTGTTCCATCCCATCAGCATTCTCTCTCTTCCCTTCCACATCAGCGTGGGTCTTCTCCAATGCTGCCAACACCAGATTACCCACCAAGGCCAGATCCAAAGGCTGCATGGGGGTGGGCATGTAGGGTGCGGTCCAGCTTGGGTTGGGAGATGGGAAAAAGCGACAACAAAATGGACAGAGACTCTGAATGCATTATCGTCATCATCAAGTGCGCACATGAATGCTCACGAATATTCCCCCTCGAATTTGAATGCCCATGCCACAGCCCAGCCCAAGCCCATGTTCCCGTACTGACACCCCGTTCCCCTGGGACTGCATCTTTGAATGTCCCGCAACAGACGGATATGGCTCCGTCCTCTTCATCGACACTGCCATCGACATCGACGTCGACGCCTTTTGTGACAGCGAACTCGAAGACAACAAAGCAGAGGCGTAACAGGTGGCATGGGCGAATATGAATGCGGATGTAAATGTGGGAGCCATTCAAATCTATAGTCTCGACGTAATGCCAGTAATTTACATGTGTAATAAAATTGTTGCGGCTTAATTATATTCGGTCTACCAGTCTTCTAATAGGATGCATATGTTGTGAAATTCTCATAGCTTGATTACATTCAGCCCACCTTTGTGGTAAGATCTTGTATATGTCCTGAATTTATTGCTGTTGAATTACATTCGGCTCACCTGTCCTGTAGCTGATTACATTCCCCTGCAACTATTGTACAAACTTATATTTTGACTACATTTTAGGCAGTGTAATTACATCTAGTTGTATGTACCTATCACATTTGCAGGCCCCATGTATGATCTACAATTGATTACATACATTGTGCACTTTTGGTGATGTAAGTACACTTGCTTGGGCTTAATTATAAGCCACGTGCAAGTCTCTTTTAGTGCTCGCAATTCATCATTATTGATGTACATGCATGTTCACTTGATCAACTAGTCTGGGTCTCACTAATGATCCTTATTAACTCCTTATTCCAATTGTAAGATCATAGATAATAGTATTAAATCGTGAAGTTTTATGTCTGAACCAAAACAACCCTTATCATCAATATTGTATCTCTTGAAATGAAAACCTCTCCTTGAACACGATGCAGGTCTTGCAACAGGTCATGTAGGACTACAATGCCTATGCACCTATATATATCAATATGCATATGAGGTCCTGCAAAGGTATGATGCTCCAGATGATACAGTTATGAGTCCTTTGATTTATCAAAGACTCATTCTTTATCAACCCAGGACTTGGTCAAAAATTTCATTGATTGATTCATTTACCACTATGACCGCAGGAAAAGCTGTCCAAAACAAAACCTATGCTGGTTACTGAGGTCATAAATGGTCTACCACCATGTGATATATCTAAAAATTCAGAAAAATGAGTAAAATCCAAATATGTAAAAAGCGAAAGGCTTGGCATTGTGCCTGGCACATGATTTGATGAAAAGCAGCATTTTATAGCTTCAAATTTATCTTTTCATGACATATTATATACTGTTAGATTCGTCTGAATGAGGAGAATCCAACCGTGCCATTTTCATTATGTAATTCGCATGGGAAGACAATCTCTGCAGGAAAATACTGTATTTTTGATTTTACACTATGATCGGAATGCCGGAGTTACGTAATCGCAGTGTCCCTTTAAAGGATATGAAATTCTGAATTTAACAGTACCAGTTTCATGTTAATCCGAGCAGAACTGATGGAGGAATGAATATTTTAGCTGTTTTTTTAAATATAAACAAGGGTAAAATATTCATGGATTCTTCTTAGAAAAATATGATCTTAGTACTGTTGGATTCAGAATTTTAATCTCATTAACCCTGTGTCTTGATTGTGTAATTTGAATCTCTCTGTGCAAGGTAGAACACAGTATTTCCGAAATTACACTATATAAACACAGCCATGATTATCTAATCAGTACATAGGATGAAAGTAGAAAAAACCTGAGAATATTGGTGCCAAAATCATCTCAATCCAAGCACAACTCACCAAGTTATGATTTTGTTAAGAATAGATGTTCTGGAGCATGACTTGCAGTCACATAACTAGTGCATGACTAAGTACATCCACAGTACATTGGCCCATAACTTGATGAATTGTGCTTGGATTGAGATGATTTTGGTACCAATATTCTCAGATTTTTTTCTGCTTTCATCCTATGTACTGATTAGATAATCATGGCTGTGTTTATATAGTGTAATTTCGGAAATACTGTGTTCTACCTTGCACAGAGAGATTCAAATTACATAATCAAGACACAGGGTCAATGAGATTAAAATTCTGAATCCAACAGTACTAAGATCATATTTTTCTAAGAAGAATCCATGAATATTTTACCCTTGTTTATATTTAAAAAAACAGCTAAAATATTCATTCCTCCATCAGTTCTGCTCGGATTAACATGAAACTGGTACTGTTAAATTCAGAATTTCATATCCTTTAAAGGGACACTGTGATTACATAACTCCGGCATTCCGATCATAGTGTAAAATCAAAAATACAGTATTTTCCTGCAGAGATTGTCTTCCCATGTGAATTACATAATGAAAATGGCACGGTTGGATTCTCCTCATTCAGACGAATCTAACAGTATATAATATGTCATGAAAAGATAAATTTGAAGCTATAAAATGCCACTTTTCATCAAATCATGTGCCAGGCACAATGCCAAGCCTTTTTATTTTTTTGTAAGTGCATAGAATGAAAGTAGAGAAAAACATGGTCGCATTGGTGCAAGAATCATGTCAATCCAAGCAAAACTCATTAAGTTATGATCTTTTTAAAACAAGGTGTTCTGGTGTATGACTTGGTGGAGTGACTTGGTATCATCACCATCACCATCACCAGGATATCTATAATACAAGAATCAGGCATTCTCACATTCCATTTTGGGATTCCAGCATCCTTTTCAATGCTGCTCACCACCATTGGATGTCGTGCTGGCATCCTGTATTCCTTCTTAGATGCTGGCCAGTGTCACCTGACATCCGTTTTCATGATGCACGCCTGTGGAGGTACCGGAGGTGTCAGTCATGTTTGGCATGCAGGCAGGCATGAGAGCGTGTGACGAAATGGCATTAGTAAGTCTCCACAGCATGACAAAGTGAGCTCATTTTTTTGTGACAACGTGCAGTTCAGTTTTTCTCGACCGTCATGAGCTCCCCAGAATCTACCTGCATCACTGCCTTCACCATTTTGCAATCTCCTCGTGCTTTGGAGCCACTTAGGGGAAACAGGCACATCGTTTTCAATGGGACCTTTAACATCAACCAGAATACTGAATCTGTCGCTGTCGGTCTCCTTTGGTACTTTGCCTTGGATGAAATCACAGCCAAGCTTTTCAAGATGGTGGAGAAGGAGTTTCAAAAGGCTTTTGTTGTTGCTAATGTATGTTTTTATTTCATTTTATTCCTGGAAGGCTTTCTGAACCTTTACCGATTGCAGCAGTCACTGTCAAGAGTATTCCAGCAGCCGTGATCATAGAGGGGGAAGATCTCCATGAATACGCTTTCTTAGGAGATGTTTGAGAGGTACATGAGCAGCATCTTTTTATGAAAAGTATTGAATAACTTTTATCAAGCTTATTTTCATTGACGACGAGGATTTCAATGTCAAAGTCAAACCGTACATGAATGTTGCAGGAACTATCGGTAGCTTCAATTCTGATGACCGAACATTTACTATGGCACCTTCTCCATATGCGGGTTTGACTCATGAGTCACCAACCATTTCCATTCATGCTCACTTTCTTGAGTCAGAGAAGAGGTGGGGTAGTCAGGGGCCAAAAGTCAAGGCTGGCTCAATGATCGCATTTGGAGGTTGCTTGAAAAGGATAGTATGTAAGTGCGATACTGATAGATCATTGTCTTTTGTCCAAATTGAGGTTGACAACATGACTTATCTCACCACTCGTGAAGATGCTTTCGCCAGTTCTACCAGTATGATTTTCTGATTTTACTTTCATCAACGTTAATTCTAATATTGTGGATTGCATTTTATAGGTCAAGTACCAGGATTTTGAAAGCAATAGGACTTCGACAATCCTCCCAAAGCATCTTCATCTTCAAAAGGAAAAAGAAAGGCAGAGGAGCAATCAGAGAAAACACCCCAGTTCAAATGTGAAAAGATGATTTCTGAGGATGATGGAGGGAATGAAAAAGGAAAGTGATTTAAAAAAAAAAAAAGCTGTATTAACTGTATTTTTATTGAGCACAACTAATTTTATGTATACTAATTGTATTTTTATTGATGAATGCCTATCATTGCTTCAGAGCAGACTGTTACATAATCGATTTATAACAATTCTCTAACTGTTGAAAAAAATGTCTCAGTCTTCCTTTCTTTCTACCACAATCACTATTTTATAAAAAACGGTCATTGAACATTGTGTTTTCTTTGCTGCATGATCCTTGCATTTTTATTTATCTGTAGCTCACATTTTTACCAACCTCCAGGTACCATTAAGGTCCACTTTAATCAGCCAGCACTTATAATCTTATGGGAAACATTGAGTTCATCTCTGATTAGTGCTAAGTCCTTGGGAACTATCTTAGGAGACTTCCCTCATAGGAGTGGGTGGATGCATTGGAAGAGAAGGGTGACCCCATTTGATTTGCAAAAGACCTTAACGCTCTCAAGTCTTCCTGCTTCAGTCACTGCTTTCTAACTGGCCAATTAGTTTTAGAAAATTACTTTGACTAAGTATCAGACACCCTATTTTTAGAGACTTTGAGAGTAGGTCACATTGAAAGAAAAGGGTGACTCTATTCTAGAAAGTCTATCCAAACATGCCTTCCGTTCAATCTGATTCCAATCTTCGAAGATCTGCTTGAATCCATGATTCTTCATAGACATGGAGACTACCAGAAATTGTTTCTGTGAGTTTTCATATACTTAAATTACTTTTATAACACTCAATATATATGTACTTGTGGTAGTGGGCCATTGCATATGCATGGCAGCTACAAGTCTAATTTTAACATTAGAATCAATTTTAAAATTATTAATTTTGGATATTAATCTTTAAAATGTAATGGCCTTCTACAACAAACTCTACTTTGGGTTTATCTATTTTTGAGATTTAACAACTACAAAAAGACTGGTCTAAGTGGACTGGTCTTGATCAGTTAGGATCATCTTTTTGTAGCCTTTTTACTAGCCTTTAAAACATACCCAAGAACATATTAATTAGTTTAAAATTGACAGAGATATGGTTGAAAATATAAAATACTGTTGCAAATAGTATATGTACCAGACTTACTCCATAGAAACACCAATTATTAATGTAAATTAATATTCTTGGGCTAATTTTGAAGCTAAGAAGAGTATTAACAAAGTTACCAATTCATAATTGTAAAATATTACCTTATAAAATAGGTTAAAACTGGTGCAGACCAAAAACCAGTCTAAAAACTGGTTAGATCCAGTTTTTTGATGCCCCAGGGCCTTAATCATGACTGTAACCAGTCTAATTTTATTACAAAAGTCAAAAAGAATAGACTGGACTTTCTACCTTTATGTACATCATACTGGCCTGACTTGTGCACCAAAATTTAAATATATGATGTACATAAGGCAGAAACCAAGGAATATTAATTTTTATAACCTTCTGAGTGTTGCATATACCTTGAGCCACTATTCTAAACAGCCACCAGTCAATGTGCAGTTCACTGGCCTCATGTGTGTACCAAAATTTGAATATGTGATGTACATAAGAGTAGAAACTGAAAAATATTAATTTTTATCACATTCCAAGTGCCCCTAAAAGTTAATAGTAGTGTTGCATATACCTTGGGCCACTATTCTAGGCACCCACCAGTTGATATAGAGCTTGCCAGCCTGACTTGTGCACTGAAATTTAAATTTTTGGTGTTAACAAGAGTAGAAACTAATGAATATTGCTGTCTATGCTCTTACCTGTGCCCTTGTAAGTTAGCTGGAGTATTGGATATACCTCAGACAACTATTATAAATAGCCACCAGTCAATGTGTAGCTCACTGGCCTGATGTGTGCACTGAAATTCCAATTCTTGTTGTGCAGGAAGATAGAATTTGGGAAATATTAATTTGTATTGGCTCACAAGTATCTGTAAAGGTGGGCCAGAATGTTATTTACATCCTGGGCTACTATTCTAAACACCCACCAGTTGATGTGCACATCCCAGCTCTGACATGTGCACTGAAATTCAAATATATAATGTGCACTGGCAACATTTCAATATTTGGTGTGTTGAACAGCCCACACTGGTGCATATGGAGTCTCTGAGCATTAATTATACTTTGCCTTGACCATCTCACAATCCACCAATAGAGAGCATACTACCAGGCATAACACACTGCCAATTTTATGACCAGAGTTCAGAGACTTATGAGCTTATCCATAGAAATCCATACAATGTAAGACTGTCAGCTGATCTATATTTCTTGATACATTGTACACTCATTAGCTACATCCACTGGACTCTTAAGTAATGATACATTTGCAGGATCTGCTAATACATTGTATATGGGTACCGTATGTCGAGGAAAAGTAGAACTAATTAGTTTATCTATTTACCAATTCTTGCCCATTTATGGCATTCTTAGGCTTGTTTGAAAGCTATAAATTATGGCTTTTAGATGCACTTTTGATCATATGAATGTGGCCAGGATTTAGCTTGCAATTCAATGTCGGGTTTTTGGGAAATCATGCAGAAGGAGTGGTGAAGCTAATCACTTTGTAGGGTCACCAATTTTTGGCCATTCTTAGCGTTCCTGGGATTGTTTGAAAGGTATAAAGTATAGGTTTCAAACCAATCCTTGATTATGTGAATGTGGCCAGTATTCAGGTTGTAATTCAATTTCGGGTTTTTGAGCAATCATGTAGCAGGAGAGGCAGAACTAATCAGTTTGTAGATTTACCAATTCTGGCACAGTCTTGGTGTTCATAGACTCATTTTAAAGCTATAAATCATAGCCTTCAGAAGCACTTTTGATCATGTGAATGTGGCCAGTATTCAGCATGCAATTCAATTTCAGGTTTTTGGGCAATCATGAAGAGGAGGATAGAACTAATCAGTTTATGTATTTACCAATTCTTGCCCATTATTAGCGTTCTTGGGCTCATTTGAAAGCTATGAATTATGTCTTTCAGATGCATATTTTATCATGTAAATGTGGCCAGTATTCAGCTTGCAATGCAATTTCGGGTTTTTAATCAATCATGCTGTAGGAAATGTAGCACTAATCACTCTGTATGATTATCAATACTGCACCAATTTTCACTTTAGTGACCCCCTTTGACCTTGCCACTAGCAAGGAATAACTCCGGAGTTATTCCTTGCTAGCTACAAGCCTAAAATCTTTTGTATATTATTATATACTATGAAAGCTTTTCTTTTCTTCCAAATCTTATTATATCAAAATGTTTTCTATATGTTTTATTAAACTATTTTTGTAAATGCATTTGTTTTATTTGTATTTCA
>Ga0307513_10006746_pt1 | contig 14972 bp, 15 predicted proteins | sample 15_EM_MG_FD_202174 | JGI IMG/M metagenome (GOLD analysis project Ga0307513, IMG submission 202174) | Populus trichocarpa ectomycorrhiza microbial communities from riparian zone in the Pacific Northwest, United States - 15_EM | ecosystem: Host-associated > Plants > Roots > Unclassified | place... | reverse complement strand
TACCTGGTTTCATAGTCAGTGAAAAGGATCCTTGTCCCTTGCTGTAACAGTCTTACTAGCAATACAAGTAAATTGCACTGTACTTTTTGTCTTTAAGTTTCTAAGTCATCACGCCATCAGTCATCACGCCACCGTTTATCAATCGTCAAGTATTCAGTTACTCCGTACGTCTCTTTACAGTTTTATTTCAGTTCAGTATTACGCTCGTCACGTTCATTTGTTTGCAGATAATCTTCCTCAACAGCATCAAGACAGCCTTGCTCATCGTTGAGCATAGCTTCAAGCAAATCCTTAGTCACTTAGGCACTGCAAGTCTCTAGGATAGTATTGTTGTTGGCATAATTATTTTACAAACCCGTTTGTTTCGCACAAACACAACCATTCTTGTATAGTGCAGGCTCCTCTTAGATTTTATTATCTATTTGCCCTTGAACCCTTGTACTTGAATATCTTAAGGGTATTGATCTGTTACTTATTATATTATCGAACGACTGGAATATACCCCGCCCCATTATTGGACAAGGCCGGTGAAACCCAGGTTAATAACATATCAATTGTTATACGACGCGACACCGCTGGCGGGGGCTTGTACTGCTGCTAAACAACGAATGCGAGAAATGTGTTTTTTTCTGGTAAGGACGGGCATTTGTCCTACAATACTTTTTATAAGTTACTGAAGCCTTCCTGAGAAACGCGCCTGATGGAGTGTTGGTGTTGCACGCGACGCTCTTTCGCTTGTAGTTACTTTGCCCCAAATTGTCACCTAACTTAGCTCTCTGCATCTTATTTCTCCCTGACATCAAATTGTACCAACTATCAAACTGTAAACTTATGATGGTGGCTGTGATGCCTCGTCCTACGGGAACCAAGGGGGTTCCGGGATCAGAATGCCGGACCAGGGGCCGGTTGGTTGGTTGCCGCTGGAGTCTCGAAAAAAAAAAATGGACTTCATCAATTTTTGGCCGGATCGAGCTTTGTTGAGCACTAATGTCAATTATATTTCCAGTATATACTACATAGAGCTCAAAAGTACTGAAATACGCAAAAAAATAGTGAAAATTGCTTGCATGTTCAATACATGCTGCCAATATGACCCCTAATTGGTATCCATTTGATTTGGGTATTTACTCCAGTACCTTACTTACCTTCAAATAATGAGCATCATCTTGTGTCTCACATGTGTGGAACTTGAAGAAATTGGGTTTCCAACGCTTGCCGGTCATTGTGAGGAGGGAAAGGTGATGAAGTGATGTCATAATTACCATATATAGACATGTGCCTGAATCACGTGGGTGGTTGGTTCAGCAAAACTCAGCGAGATAAAAAATTCGACCCCGGGTATTGGATTAAATTTCTGGAACCCCCTTGACGGGAACACTGATTGTAATGAGATTTAAAATTAGGAAATGAACTTCACATGTCACAAGACGGCATTGAAAATGCCTAGGAACAAAGATATTGAAGTAATAGGCAGGTGGAGCAGGTCAATAAGAACGATGCTATAGGCGTTAGGATTTTCCTGTACACTTTCCCACCCATCGACTTCTTCGCCCAGTCAATGAATTTAGCTCAGAGATGTCTGAGACTCGGCGCGAAGTGTGAGTACGGGTTGAGTTGGATTGAGTTGCTACATGTCCGTTGTTGTAGTTCACGTCTTTGTCGATAAACATTTCGTTCGACTCAATCCTACCATACTTAGGGTTATGTTATAGGTCAAGGAAAATGGCATAGGACAAGAGAGGGAAGATTGAACTCGAGCGTCAAATACATTAAAGCCCAATCAAAGCACGAATGAATGGAATGATATAGGTGAAATTTGAACGAAAGTACTTGCCGGTGTAGGTTTTTCCAACCATGAAATATATGCGGGGTTTCTTGGGTGTGGATGGACGAGCTCAGGGTTGAGCGTTGAAGCTAGCTTGACATTTTGGCGATTGAGCAATGAACCCAATATACATGGGACAGTTACAGCTATCATTGGGGAAGGGGGCTGGGTTCAAAAGAAATTGTGCTGATTAATGACGCACTACGAGTATCTCGGTGGATGGATCATTCTTAACCATCTCCCGGATAACAGGTAGCCACTGAGAAGGAGGGATCTTCGCCCACACCATATCCTTTCCCACAGATCCGAGTCGTTTTACTAGGTGAAATTGGGCATCCAATCCGAGATTAAATTCCCTTCGGATAATGATCTTGAGGTCCTGGGTGGGTGGAGATCGGAATATTAGCACAAGTGCTTCCCGTCTCCGTTTCGAACGCCACGCACCTCACAAGTCCTTGGTAATAGCACCGTTATATAGTTATACTTCTTTTGGATGACATCGATTTTTCGGCACCTAAAGGAAATAAGGGGACCTGGAACATGTAAACCCATGTCCTCCGCACTGCCACTTCCCAGCTGGATTTCGTCTCCGTCACGGATAATGTCTGCCCATTGCTCGGGACGTAATGGTGCCCAAGATATTGGCCCAGAGGATGACTTCATTCCTAGCTTCAGTACCAGATCTGTCACTTCCGTCCCCTGAGCCGCAAGTTGGACATGAAAGGCGTCGACTGCCATAGCCATAGCTTCCTGTTACAACATGTTTGAGGTCAATCATCTTCGTATTTCATAGTAAGTGCGACGCACCAAATACGATCCCGGAAGTAGAATAGCAGCGTAGTATGTACTCTCATTATGCACCATTGATAGTAGTATCCTTCCTCGTTCTCCCTGTCGCATGGCAGTATTTGAGTTGCTTGCTGTAGTGTTCAACGCAGGGGCTTGGACGTCTCGTCCTTCGAGATCATGAGAGTGTGGAGATTTGTACATCACTCAGCAGTGTCGTTTTAGTAGTTTCACTGTCTGGATTGGCTCGATGAACTTATGAAAGGGAAATCGATGGTCTTACATTAGGCGCCGAAAAAAGTAAATGGCATGATCATGTGACGAGCGGGATCTTTTATAGTGGTCGCCATTGCATTTGATGGCCTGAATGCTGAGTCAACTGTCAGATCTAGAAGCTCATCCTTCGAAGCAGAATTGCGGAAAATTGATTTTTGCCTCTTCCAACATACAAAGTGACGCAAACTTGTGGGAAACCCTAAGCCGAAAACCCTGCAAATTCTGATGTGAGTGGCGTCACTTCCTTTTTTTTTTTTATCCTTTTTACGAATTTCTGATCCCTCTCGATTTCAAAGGCTCAAGCATGGTCAATCATACTTCACCTGTAAATACAAAAGTAATACCGTTATGTAGCCAACTCGATAATACAAAGTCGTGGTTAATCATAGTAATTCATTTCTTACGCTGTATACTTATCTCAATGTTCATAAACTTCTAGTCAACTTCTAGTTGGCAAATAGTTGACAGTTCGATCCCATCAAATTGAACATTAGTAGCCTAAGGGAGGCACCCAACTCGCACCCAACGGCCCCACATAAATACGCACAATCCAGGTCTACCGTCCACTCCCCGTTTTCTCCAAGCTTGCGACAGTATGAAAGTCTTAGCTCCATTGTTTGCTTTCTTTGCCCTTGCTTCAGCTCAGGGCCTGACTATTGGCACACCAAATCAAGGGGAACGGGTTCCGTTGGAACGTCCCTTTACTGTTCAAGTCATTAGAGAGGTGTGTCTTGTCGTTTCAGTGTTCGTTGCATACCATCAAGCTAATGAATCTTTTCCTCGACACGTTCACAGACGCACGGATATCACGCCATCGAAGTTGCCATAACCATAGGCATCGTCCCCTGCCCGGAATCCAGCGGATGCCCCAATCCATCTGTTGTGGGTCAAGTCCTATACAAAGGCCCATACGAACCCCAAGTACAGGCCAGCGGATATTATCAAAATTTTACGATTACGATTCCATTTGATGAGGATCTCATCGGGCCATCTCAGTTAACTGTGAATAGGTTCTTCTTGATCGGGGTAAGTGGTTTCGGATTAGTGGTGCTTAGCGGTAGATGCTGACCTTTTTGCGTAGGTCCAGAATGGAGCAGCATTGGAGAGCTATGGCGTCCAGATTGAGACGTTCTCTCTCTGAAGTTGTTTAGTTCATGATTCGTGGCATTGTGATATGTGAATGGTCGTTCAATGGAAAATGTTCGAAGGACTCCCTATTTTTTTGACCCTATGCTAGAAACAAGACCATTTTTTTTAAGGAGCCATTACCACCATTACCTACCTGCCCGCTCATCTATCACATACCTGAGTACCATGTTCTCCACTGGCAATTGCCATCGATGTCCCAGATTGCTGACCCTGCTCCTGAATGCACAACTCCCCAGACAAATCGACTACTGCGGGTAGACTCCTCTCCAGTTACAGGCCCTCGGTAACACCACAGGATCCTCTTGAGGGAGAAGCGGACCATCGGCAACTGCCAAGAATTCCTGCATGCCAGCTCTGTCTCCCAGTAACCCACTAATTATGTACCATGTGGTGTAATACTCCCGAATATTGCACATCACACCGCGAAAAAAAGTACTGTTTTTTAATTCATCTCTAAATTACTTCAGAAATCAGCCATTAACTCGCTCAGAACGTTTGTAGGAGGTGATGTTAGAGAAGGTGATGTATACAGATAAATTAGTGGCACCAGTCGTGTAACACTCCTTCTCATAAAACTTGATAATCATGCTTCTCTGGGGCTTACTCATGACTGTGCACAATCTGAAGACGCTAGCTTAATGAATGAGGGAGGAAATTGAGTACCACAAACTCCTATAACATTACATATTTACTCGCAGTAGCCGTGACTCAAGAAGTTTTGACCATATTCGGTAGCATGGCCAACTCAGAACATCTGATCAGAATTCCTCTTTTGATGACATTCCTTGGAGATCGATACACCTAGCCCATAAGAAGTCCCAGAACTAAGTAACGATAGCGGTTCCAGCTGTGAACTTACAAAATATTCCACGGAAAACGTCACTCTCCCCCCTCCATTTTCCATTGTAGACAAAAAATATCCACTGCTAGCCGCACGTAGTACAACGTTCGACATGGCCTTCAGGATACATATTTGAGATGACGCTTGAGAGAAACATCACAGTCCCCCCACTAGCGAGGCTCCAGCAACATTTCACAATGCGGGTGTTCCTTGATCAACACATAATGACCGTCACCCACTGTGAACGGGGGATAAAGGTTGTCGTTTCGTCGATTACTATCATTCTTCATAGGTTGAACTGAGGCTGAAACGTACTACACAGCATCATCTCGAGCTCCTTCGTAGGTGATCAGGAAATTAGTCCAAGCACGCACTTTCTTTGGTTTGAAAATAGCGTAACTCGCCTCAGAGGTCTTTGGTAGTAACACCGTTATATATTCACGTATCGTCGGTTTATTGTAGTCGTCTCTGATATATCCGAAGGTAATCAGGGGCCTGGGCTATCAAGACATACGACGTTTAGGTAGACCGCCCGCACTACACCTCCATCACGGACGGTCTCAGTCCACCGCTCAGGATAAAAGGGCGCCCAGGTAATCTCCCCCCAGATAACGAGTTCAACCGCAGAACAAGATCCTGTCCCGGCATACCGGCGGATGTGATTTGGATATAACATGAGAGGAGCGAACTCGAGAAAGGGAAAAGAGAACCTGGGCGATTGTGATATGTCATCCAGGAAGTTGCATAGCCAAAACTGAGAGGATGAAAAAAGAAAGGACATGAGAGCAGACAGGATCGGGTCAAAGGAACGAAGGCTTAGGCGGGTCGAGGACATCAGAAGCAGAGCAGATTGAAATAAACTGCATATAGACACCCCGGATAGCCACACATAAGAAACGATGGCTCCCATTGATATTCAACTTGGAATAGGACAAAAAGGTGGATTTCGAAATGAATTTGGACGGCGAGTGGGAAGCGGCAGGAAAGAAACACCTGGTCGGGATGTAGATAAACTCACCAAGTGACATCAGATCACCCTACTGCGAACGCATGAGAAGGCTGATATCCCATGGAAACCCATGGTAGATCCCTTCTACTTGACACCTTGGACATTCTTACCGCAGACGAGACTGACTCTCCACTTCTTCCAAGAGGGATGAAGCGTAGCTGGTTCTGTGTCGCGGTGATGTCGATGTCCGTCATAAGAAGATCGAAGAAAGCTCTCGCACAGACAATTGAGCTTTGAGGTTGGGTGCTAAAAAGAGGAGTATGTGTTCGCAGAGAATTATCAAATTTAAATCGCAGACTCCCTTGTATTTCGATATGGTTCCATTACTCTCCCGCGGGGTTGTCGTGATGGACTCGTCTGAAGATTATCAAGGAGTCTATTAGGCACGGTGATGACGATGATGGAGTGAGCGAAGTAGCGGTGCGAAACTTGAAATGAGACAAGATAAGATATGTACTAGTAAGGGGTTATAATTACGCAGACAATTTGGTTCTGGGTGTGAGAGAATAAAGGAGACGGGAATACACAACAGGTTTCGAGCGCAGATAAAGGGTGTGATAAAACCCAGGAACACTAGTGCCGGAGGGTCGGTCAAAGAAAGAAGAAAGCCCCATATATGGTCCATGCAGGTTGGCGCGCCTGAGGTGCGAGGCCACCCGTTCCAGAGCGGAGAACCGGAAGGAAAAAACTGCCATCGCTATGTTTGGAGCAACATGCAGACTGAATATCAAATTGGAAAGGAAACGGAAATCTGGCTCCTGATTATACGCCTCAAGGAAGCGTGTGCATATAGAATCCGCGAGGATGATGATAGCAAGGAAATCGGGGATATCACATTTTTGAAAACGAAAGGAAAGAAGTATACTCAAAGAACACAAAAGAATGTAGCGCCACCGTTGACTGCTGTTCGTACTCCAGCCCTCTCGGGTTTAATCCCTGCCAGGATAGATAAAGATCAATCAGTATATGCCAACTGCCACCAGACTTGGGTTCATCGATTGATTTCAGCATGGCCATACGGGGGAGAAACCAGAGAAGGAAGGGTGTACGTTGAGGATTTACAATGATAAAGGGTGGGATTGGGAGGACCAGTGATAAGAATGTAGGAAGGGATACAGTACCAGAGACTCACCTAGTAGTCATCAGATATCCACTGTACATGCACGGGGAATATTCGGTAGGGGAGAATTGTCAAAGATAAAATTGCACGGGAAGCGTACCTTTTCCACATTTTGATATTATTCCATTGCCCATGACCATGTCGGACTTGACTGCGTTCTCGGGTTCGAACTCTTGCAGATTTTTCCCTCGTGCTCTTGGAACCTGACGCTGGCACTAGCTGGAGAACGGAAGGGCCAATATCAACATCAGCAAAAGTTTTCTATGAGGAAGGTACGGGAAGCAAACGACAGGGAAGTGGGCCCAGCCGTCGATATCAGGCGCTTTTGTGGGTTTACTGCATACCGAGATAAACCCAACAGGAGACTACCAGCGAACAGATTAGACAGTGATGATGGTGACGGCGTGAACCAAGTGGGGTGGAGGGGGGTCTGAACAGTATTGGTTTGGTTCAACAAGGCGGTACGAAGGAGATGGAAATGCGCACCATGAACAGCTGAGGCAATCTTTGAACGCCGATGGCAGCGTAAGAAGGAAGGAAGAATGTGGTTCGTGCCGGCCGCTATGTTTGGATCAACCTCCAAACCAAATTTCGGCATTGTGGGCAAAACAATATGCAAACGACTGTAAGCAGATGTCAACCGTCGTTTGCACTTCACTCCCTCTTATCAACGCAAACCCCGCCAGCCCGCAAACTCTATCCATCGTACGTCGTGTCTTGCTCTCCTCCGGCATAATTATATTGACATTGTCAACGCGGTTCAAAACGCCTTGTCCGCCGTCGCAACGACACCCCAGCACAGCACCACTGCAAGTATGAGATGACTCGATTACGGCGGAGCGATTAACTATCGTGTGTGAGTTTCAATCTCTGGGTTATTTTCCATGCCATCCTAGTCTCCAAACACTATCCATGATCCAGAAATGTGCTGATACAACTATTGACAATAGTCCAACGTTCTGCACGTTCTACATTCATGCGCCCTGCCACTTTTTGACATTGTTGTTCACAAAGTTAGGCTGCCCATGATAGCCAGCTGGAAGCTAAGTATTGAACGTCTGGTTCCATTGTCATTGGCGTCGTAAGCCACTGCAAATATTCACTTCAATCATCCCATTCCGCTTGGTGGAGGGAATTCTTTGCTGATGACCCAAAACCACATGCATCCAGTTTCCAGGCACCACTGCCTTCTGGATCCTCGCGGCTCTCCTAGCCCATTCCTGTCCTCTCGTGATGTCACTGAACCCCTTGATGGTGTTGCAAATTCCGTCCTCCTTCCTCCACCAATTATCGCACTCTAACCCCGAGTTCATCCCCCGCCAATGAGCAATACACGGCTTATCTATGTGCCCTACGTTACGCGAGCGCCATTCTGTGCTTTAGTACTAGGGGTTCATAAATATTGAAGAGAGAACGTGTCGTTGTTATCGGCGGTGGCCATGTAGAGTTCTTGTACAATCTATGATTTCTCGAGGACGATCTCTTGTTCAATTCTCATTTTACTCATTTATGCCGGTTTTCCTATGTTCTGAATGGCATTGTAATCGCCTCCCCCGGTTCTTGGTGTAATTGACTGGTCTAGCCCTGAATTCGCATTGGTTGGATCTTCCTTGCACGATCTCATTTTTCTTAAATTGATTGTATGCGCACCGATATCGAACTGCCTTAGCCTCCCATCCCACCTCCTTCTGTCCCTTGTCGCGCAATAACCGGCTGCAAGAGTTTATCATTGGAATTTCCACACCAGCAACCAAGGTGTCTTCTCCAAGCTCCATTAGCTGAACGCCTCGACAATGGACACTGATTTGCGAGGAGTCTTCTCGGCGAGTAATAATCGAGAAGAGGGGCAGAATGTTCGGGAGAAGCGATTTGATCAGGCGAGGAGGGTATTTACTTGGTCAGTCCTTGCACTCTTCCCCGTAGTCGACGCTCATATTCTAACAGCAGCTACGTGTCCTTATAAGATAGTTAGTGGAAGGTAATTGAATAAAAATGGACCATTTTCCCTCACTTCAAATTATTCAATCTCCCTTAGCCTCTCTTTCAACAACCATGTCGAGATTGGCGAAAGTTACATGCACCGTGTTGAGTATTGTCTATGTTCAACAACATTGCGAACTCCGAATCGTGAGGAGCGCACTGGCGAGGACGAGTCGTGCAAACTATTCCTTCAACATGACGACCAGGAGTGTTATTAAATGTCGCCGTCAATTGTTTCTCCCGTGATTGCTGCACGCAATCCCCTTGCCGGCGACGCGGCTTACGACAGGCAAAGTCATTTGGCGACCAGGAGCGCCGTTGTGTTTATATGTATATCTGGCTGCATCCTGACCTCAACAACAATACACCACCGGACACCAAACTGAACAAGCAAATCAACGACTGGTGGGGTCCTTTCAGAAAGGTGCCTACCGTCGTTCTCAGTTCGACTTTTGATTTTATATCCCCTGCATTTCACACTGACGCTTACCGCTCGTGGTAAGATTCACCGATGTCGAGCTCGACCAGACAATATGCCAGAAGGAGTGCACGCTTGGAAACGGACTTGAAGGAGTATACGATCGCGACTTTGGACTTTTTGGTGGGTGGATGCGATAATATCTCCCCTGCGTCTAGGATTTCATTAGACTGAAGACCCAGGATGAAGGTTAGTTGGTCCTTGGCGAAAAGACGGATTCTGACATAGTCCTCACGTTCTAACTGCCTATCTCAAGAAGCAGAGCCTTCTACCCCAAGCTCAAACAGCGGCGCCCACAGGGTAGTGGAATCTATCTATGGCTGCCCTGTCCATGGCCATGCTTGTCTCTTGTGTGCTTTAGACGGTAAACGAGTCGGTGTCAAATGCCGTTAAGAATATGTAGAATGACAATATGAATTTATGCAATTCGGATACCAGTATACAGTTGAAATTCGGAGTCATATTATACAACAAGGAGGGCGTTACACATAACAACTCATAGCCAACGAAATTGTGGCAAGTGAAAAGACCTATGTTCGCAACCAATCGCATTACGAGTCTGACAGTGAACCCCACTGCGAATACAAGGCTGCTACCCTCTCGACTAATCGAAACTTTCAAATCCATAATGTCCAATCCCAACTGCGTTCTTCACCAAGAAGGACGATTGCGTCCTGTACCAGCCGGCGATCAAGGGTATAAACCATCGCATTCCACGGGGCCATCCTGAACATGAATCGTCATCGTATGCCATCATGTTGGCATACTCAAACCGCTGAGGATAGGCGCCAGCGCTCTCCCAGTCGATCCACCATACCCTGCCGTCCTTTCCCAATCAGATGTTAGCTGGATTGACCCGAGTTGATTCATGTATTGCCTGCGCAAAGATACTCTCATGGGTAAACGAGAAGTGCTCCATAACTGCAAAAAAATATGCGAATTCACGGACAAGGAGGGAAAATGTTCAAATGAATATAGGCTATCTCCTTCTATCTAAGTACAAACTGTTGATTCGTTCCACCACAGTCCTATACCTATTTCTGCCAAACTATCCCATAAGAAGCTCATCATCGTCTGCTCCTATAAACCGGATCCACTCCTCCGGTGCCTCTCTTGCCCTCAGCAGAATTCGAGACGCATTCCACTGTGACAGCATTGCAAAAAATCCTTGATAGGCAACGAGGGCGACATTATTCTTGTTAGTATGTAGTACAGCTAAGAGTTTCTGTTGGATGTGTCCTTTACCAAGCCTTCCAGCACCGTTTAAGTCGTCCATAGTTGGGAAACCATCGAGTATTTGGAGGAAGCGGTCGTGAGATGTGGTGATAAGTTTTGTGGCCTCTACCCTAGGACTCCGAAAATACTTGTGCGCCTCGAGCGCATTTGACAAGATAATGGTGGAAAAAGTGAGAAAGACTATAGAATATAAACGTTAGCTGATGATTCTACTCAAATCCGACAACTCACGTTCGTAGGTCATTTCGCCGATTTTTTTACGTGAATATTCACGGTAGAGAAATACGGACGAAGCCAATAGCTCCGCTGGAGTGTCTCTTGCAACGCTATCCGGCCCTTTAACGTCACTGCCAGAAGGAAGCTTCCTCAAGGCAGAGACAAATTCAGCAGGCTCTTGGAGTCCATCTAAAACTGAAAGGACAGTATCCACCATCGCGTATGCGAACTCCTTGATTCGCTTCCATCTCTGAAGGGTCGATTTCGTCATGTAGATCACCGCGTTTGGAACACCGTAGAACTGTCCCGAGGCGAGATATTCAAGCGATTCGCCCGTACTTCGACGCCACTCGAACACATTATCAGTTTTGGTAGGGGAAACACCGCCGGTGGCCCGGTATTCTCCTCGGGCAGTTCGAAGGATATCGTCTAGATTTTGGTCCTTTACGAGATCGACATAGGATGATCGGGTCCCGCTGTCGAAGTGGATGAAGGTACGGTCATCGATTTCGTAGCATTTGAATCGACCAATACTAGTTAAAATATCGAAGCACGTTCCGCCTTCCGTTGCCTCTGCCACCGACACGTGCTGGAAGTACTTGCTCACCAAGAACACGAAGCCATGGCGGGAGATACGGCCACAGTAACAGTTTCCACGACTAACGACCGCATCCAAAGGTACGCCAGTATCATAATTTGCCAGTGCTTCGTTTGGCTGTCCCGGAAAGAGACCTAGACGGACCAAAAGGTCAAAAGAGCAACTTCCTGCATTCATACGGCCGACGTCGGGATCTACTTGGAGATCTTGGAGTAGGAGCGATTTCGAGAAGTGGGGGATGGTCACTGTGCCGTGTTCTGCGGAATATTGATTCAAAGATGAGTCCTTTTCGACAAGCCGGCGAACAACTGGTGGCGAGCAAACATGAATACATACAACATTCCGACAAAATACAAAAAAGGAACGCTCACTTTGGCTGGAGTCGTCGTGAGGTCCTAGCTGGTAGAAATTGCCTGTGACCTGATTGAATTGACCACCGTGAATCACGAATTCAGACGCGGCCTCAAACAGAGCCATGGATAATGGTATGATTAACTGGGGTTTGGTTCGAATGCCACGCTTTTTAAATATTCTGCCCGGCAAGCATCGCCCTTGACAGGCCCACGCACTGCCACCCCGTACCGTGGCCAATGGCGATGCCACTGGCGCGCTGACATGCGGTGGTCTCCAGTGTTCACTGTATGTGACACCCCGCTGACAAACTCCGAGTTTTATTTTTAGGGTGATGAAACAAGTGATAAAGCGATGAAAGAGAGATCGTGTTATTCCCACAGGCTATCCAGTGGACGGCCCCGCTGCATGCGAGCACAAAACACCAAACACTTCAATCCGGATCCCGATTTCCGCAACATCCGGAGTGAGATATAGTTCAAATTCCATCGGGTTGCGAATGGCAAATGACAACGGATATAACCCCTCGAACAATAAGTATCACCCTGGAGACCACAAGAACAAGGGAGGCAGATTTGGCATACTAGACCGCTAACAAAACGGGAAGAAGGTCAGGACTCCAAACACAAGGATATGGCTACCACCGCTGTGAACACCCCAGACCCCTCGTGTTCATCGCCTCACAGGTATCATTGACATGAAACTATCAATAGACACCACCTCCCAGCAGATTTGGACTGGAGGATAGTTATCGGTGGATGTCACGCAGGTCCATGTGAAGGAGAAACCAGAAAAGAAAGGCGCACATCAAGGAATTATGGGGGTATGCGGACAAATGGTGGATTAGGAGGACTCGTGATGAGAACGAACAGAAAGGGGTTGGGAAAACTCACCTAGTAGCGTCATCAGATACCCGCTGTACACCTGCAGGGGAGAGCAAAATCCCGTAGGCTAACCCATTTGTGAAGGGATCAGCCATATTATAACTCGTGGCGCGGATGCTCGGGTATTACCTGTAATGAGAAGTATTCGTTAGCAGAGAACTGGCAAACAAATATTGCACAGGAAGCTTAACTTACCCGTGCTCAGGCTTGATCCAGGAGTAGTTTGAGGAATACGGTCTAGTGAAGATAAAATCACACAAAAATAAGGAATCATTCGCGTCTCCCCTCCTTGGTCCCAGTCATTAATGGTCCATCTTAAGCTGTATCGTGGGTTTGCAGCATACCGAGACAGAGAATCAGTTAGACACGGTGATAACCTCGGAACATCCTGAGCCATGCTCTCAAAATTTAGCCCTCCATCCCTCCGCGAAAAGACCAGGAGCGCGGTCGAGTAATCCATATGCTGAATCATCGACTTTTCAAATCCAACGATTGCAGCCAGATTTATCGACGCGGATTGTGAGGGAAAATGAGTCCGTGAGGACAACGAGATATATATAGTGTGTTCTTTTGAAATGCCTGTGTCGGACAGGGTACGGGATTCGCTGTTAAGTATACTGCAGAACCAACTCCTCTTAGATCAACTCTCCAGATTAGAAAGTTATAAGTGGAGCGGAAGAGGACACTGGTGACAGTCAGTCGCTTTCTACTCCAGATAAATCCAAATCTTACAAAATTTCTGAGAAAACGACAGAATGGTAAGTGATTGTGGGATTTTTGTGGCTAGCCAACGTCCATCTCACTATCATATACGACGCTGGATCCCGCCCACCACTTTTTATCAAAGTTCTTCCCCTTAAAAGCTACGGGAGACGCGTCAAAATCATACACGATCAAAGACCTATCCATACCACTAATGAGGAACTGACGGCCTCTGGGAACAAAACGCTCAGCCCCAATCTCCTCGATATTCTTCACCCACTGGCAGCCATTTCCAGCGGGAGAACTCCAGAACTCTGGCCCCGTAACCGATTTTCAAGTCAGCCTTCCTTCTAACCAATACCCACTGCTCCAATTCACGTGCCGAGTACGATTCCAGTGGCTGTTCGAAATGCGGTGATAGCAGCATATATTGACGGTATTGGATTACCCAGAGAGTGCGGTCCCTTGAAACAGCATCGAGAAGTCTGCACGTCTGAAGAATACGATAAAAATCGAACTTGGTATGTCGGATAGCATCGTCTCACCTGGCGAATTCTCAACAACGAACGCCAATCCAAGTACTTCATGACTTCCACGATCATTTCGAAAGGAAGCGTCGTAAGGGTGAGGCGAGAATCACACGTCATCACGGTGGGAGGGGTGCAACGAGGCACACCAGAGTCGGATTGACCTGCCCACGAATCATACAGATAGAGTGATAGGCCTAGTATGGCCTACAGAAAATTAGAAGCCCATCTTCGTATCATTGAGACTTGGTGAAGTCATCCGGTCGCTGAACTGTACACGTAAGGCGGAGTTTAAATAGATCATCACCAAAAGTGCACGATGGATGTAAGCAATTGTAGCCGATACATGGGGCCCGCGATTATGGTAGGTACATACAACCGAATGTAAATGTACTGACTAAAATGTAGTTGATATATAAATTCGCACAATAGTTGCAGGGGAATGTAACCGGCTACAGGACAGGTGAGCCGAATGTAATTCAACAGCAATAAATTCAGGACATGTACAAGATCTTACCACAAAGGTGGGCTGAATGTAATCAAGCTACGAAAATTTCGTGACACATACAATTTATTAGAAGACTGGTAGACCGAATGTAATTAAGTTGTAATAAATTTATTACACATGTAAACTACTGGCATTACATTGAGACTATAGATTCGACTGTTGACATTTGCCATTGTGCGGTCAACTCGGTGCGCACCACCGGGTTGTTTGTTCATGTAGATACGTTGGGGGCTTCTTTGTTGCCCCCAATCTTTCTTTCGATATATGCTTCTTGCCATTGTACCACCACCAATATACGCTCGTTGTCCCGCCGTCCTCGCGTCTCCGCCCCGTTTTCCAACAGGTTATGGGCCCCGGCACTCCCTGATCCATTCCTCGGACGTCGACATCGACCTTTTCGAGCCCTCACGCGACCGTCACCTTTTTTCGAGCCCCTTTTTTCAAGCGCAAGAATTTCCTGGGGTGCCAGGAATTTTTCGGCCTCAA
>Ga0307513_10006745_pt1 | contig 14973 bp, 12 predicted proteins | sample 15_EM_MG_FD_202174 | JGI IMG/M metagenome (GOLD analysis project Ga0307513, IMG submission 202174) | Populus trichocarpa ectomycorrhiza microbial communities from riparian zone in the Pacific Northwest, United States - 15_EM | ecosystem: Host-associated > Plants > Roots > Unclassified | place... | reverse complement strand
CCTCGAGGGCGCGGACGGCATCGGCGAACACCGCGATGTCCATCGGGGGTGCCCCGCGCACCCCCGACCCGATCAGGACCAGCCGCTCCACCCGCTCCGGGTTCAGCAGCGCGAGATCGATCGCCAGCCGGCCACCCCGCGAGGACCCGACGAGCGTCGCCCGCTCCACCCCGGCCGCATCGAGCACAGCCAGCGCGTCGACCACGGGATCGTGCGGCTCGGGCGTGGCGACCGTGTCGCCGTAGCCGCGGCGGTCGAAGGCGATCGTCCGGGCACTCAGCCGCTCTCGCAGTGGCCCCCAGCTACGGGAGTCGGTGACGCCTGCGTGCAGGAGGAGCACGTCGCCGCCGGAGCCTTCGACGGTGTAGGCGAGACGGGCGGCTCCACGAGCAAGGACGGGCACGGTTCGACGGTATCGGCGCAGTCTCCGCGGGGGGTGTCAGCAAAGCCACTTTCACGCCAGATTCGGGCATGGAAGTGGCTTTGCTGCAACGGCTGGAGGGGAGACTCCGACCGTCGACGTTTCCTATAGTGGAACCATGGAGCCGCTCACCGAGATCGTCGCGTCGGTCCTCGCCAACCCCGGGCTCGCGTCGAAGGCGCGGATCGGGCCGGTGCTGGAGGAGCCCGGCACCGACTGGGTGACCGGCCCCGGCGACGACGGGGCCGTGCTCGATGCCGGTGGCACGCCGATCGTGGCGTGCGGTGAGGCGATCCTGCCGGCGTTCGTCGCGGCCGATCCGCACGGCGCTGGCATCGCCGCCGTGCTCACCAACGTGAACGATCTCGCCGCGATGGGCGCGATCCCGCTGGGCATCGTCGACACGGTGGCGGCGACCGAACCGGTGGCGCGCAAGGTGCTCGCAGGGATGCGGGAGGCGTGCGCGTTGTGGCAGGTGCCGCTGGTCGGCGGCCATCTCACGCTGCACGACGGGCCGCCGTCGCTCTCGGCGTTCGGGGTCGGGCACGCGCCGGTCCCGCTGTCGGTCACCCGCGCGGCCCCTGGCCAGACGTTGGTCGTCGCGGCCGCGCTGGACGGCGAGATGCGCCCGGACTTCCCGTTCTTCCCCGCGTTCCACCAGCGCGGCACCCGCTGCGCGGGCGACGTGCGCCTGCTCGCGCAACTCGCGGTCGACCGCACCTGCGTGGCCGCCAAGGACGTGAGCATGGCCGGCCTGGTCGGCTCGCTGGCGATGCTGCTTGAGTGCGGTGGGCTCGGCGTCACCGTCGATCTCGACGCCGTCCCCACACCGGCCGGGGTGCCGCTCACCCGCTGGCTCAACTGTTTCCCCAGCTACGCGTTCCTGCTGTGCGTCCCGTCCGGTCGGGAGGACGCGTGCGTCGCGGCGTTCACCGAGCGCGGCCTCGCCGCCGCCCCCGTCGGCGTCCTGGACGATACGGGTGTGCTGGCGCTGACCGCCGGCGGCGAGATCGAGAAGGTCCTGCACCTCGACGAGGTCGCGATCACGGGCTTGCCGCGGGCTTAGGCCGGGCGCTTGCCTATCTGCAACAGTGGCGGGCCTGCCACCGCGCCGGCGGGCCCGCACGGCGGCCGCGATCCCACCTGCTGCACCAGGTTCAGCGACGAGCAGGCTTGGCAGCGCGCGCACCCGGCGATGGCGGTGGTCGCGTCGAGGCCGCGTTCGGCGAGGTAGGCGGCCACCTTGCGGTAGATCGGCTCGGTGTACTCCCGCGCCGGCGCCGGGATGGCCTCCATCAGCGAGCCCGCGACCGGCCGGAACGGGACCACGAACGGGTAGACGCCGATGTCGATCGCGCGCCGGCACATGTCGACGGTGAGGCCGGGGTCCTCGCCCATGCCGAGGATGACGTAGGTGGACACGCGGCCCTCGCCGAACAGCGCCACCGCCCGTTCCCAGGTGCGGAAGTAGGCGTCGATGCCGGTGCGGAACTTGCCCGGCGCGACGCGCCGCAGCACCTCGGGATCGAACGACTCGACGTGGACGCCGACGGCGTCGATCCCCATGTCGTGCACCTGGTCGAGCACGACGAGATCGCGGGGCGGTTCGAACTGCACCTCGACGGGCAGCCCGGCGGCCTCCTTGACCGCCTGCCCGCAGCGGGCCACGTACAGCGCGCCGCGGTCGGGGGCAACGGACGATCCGGTGGTCAGCGTGGCGTCGACGGCCCCGTCGAGCTCCTTGGCGGCGACGGCGACCTCGGCGAGCATCTCCGGGGTCTTCTTCGCGATCGTGCGCCCGGCGGCCAGCGAGATCCCGATGCCGCAGAAGCCGCACTGGTCGGAGTTGCCCCAGTAGTTGCACGCCTGCACGACGGTCGAGGCGAGCGAGTCCAGGTGCAGGAGGGCGATCTGGTGGTACGGCACGCCGTCGGCGGTCTCGAGGTCGTAGAACCGCGGCCGGCTGGTGCCCGACACCGAGGCCACCTTCAGTCCGTCGCGGTAGATGCCCTGGCCGTCGTCGTCGGCGCGGAGGCGGTACGGGGAGGTGGCGCTCGGCGGCACCGTCACCGGCACCCCTTCGATCCACAGCATCCCGGAGTCGGACGGGCCGGCGCCGCCGGTGCGGGTGGTGGCCAGCGTGGTCTCGATGCGCAGGCCGACCGCCTGCAGATCCATGATCAGGGCAGCCACATCGTGATCGAGCATCCATCTACTATAGTAGAATTCTGCGTCCGTACCAGGCCGAGAGGTGCGTGGTGGTCCAGCTGTCGCTCCCCGAGTCCGTCGAAGTCGTCAACATCGGGTTGCCGATGTTCGCCGACGCCGTCCGTGATCAGGGCATTCCCGTCCAGCAGGTCGACTGGCGGGTGCCGGCCGACGGCGATCGCGCCGCGCTCGACGCCCTGACCGTCCTGTACGGGCCGCGCGCGGCTGCGCTCGCCGCGGCCAACGCCGAGGTGCTGCGCCGGCTCGACGAGGGGGTGCCGCGGCTCGTCGGGATCACCACGGTGTCCGACACCCCCGGTTACACCGGTCGCACCCTGCTGCACTGCGGCCCGCCGATCTCCTATGCCGAGGCGTGCGACCCGCTGCGCCGCTCGATGCGCGCCGCCACCGTCGCCGAGGGCTGGGCGGCGGACGTCGAGGTCGCGCACACCCTGCTCGACGCCGGCGAGATCGCGCTGGACGCTGCCCACCACCACGACACCGTGGTGCCGATGGCCACCGCGGTCGGCGCGTCGCAGCCGCTGCTCGTCGTCGAGAACGAGCTGGGCGGCACGCGCGCGTACTCGCCGGTGAACCAGGGGCCGGGCGAGGTGGCCTGGTTCGGCCGCGAGACCGACGCGGCGATCGCGCGGCTGCGGTTCCTCGCCGACACCGCCGGGCCCGCGATCGCCGCGATCCTCGACGCCGCCGGCCCGCTCGACGTGCTGGCGATCGCCGCGCAGGGCATCACCATGGGCGACGACCTGCACATGCGCACCCAGGCCGCCACCAACCTGCTCGTCCGGCAGTGGCTGCCGCACATCGCCGCCCTGCCGGACGCGCAGCGGGAGCCGTTCGCGCAGTTCCTGTCGGGCAACCACCTGTTCTTCCTGACCGTCGCGATGGCCGCGGCGAAGTCGCTGCAGCTGCACGCCGAGCAGGTCGAGGGCGCCAGCATCGTCACCACGATGGCGCGCAACGGCACCACGTTCGGGATCAAGCTGGGCCGCAGCAACTGGGTCACGTGCCCGGCGCCACCCGTCGAGGACGCGCTCTACTACGCGGGCCAGGGCCCGGAGACGAGCGCGCGCGACATCGGCGACAGCGCGGTGCTGGAGCTGACCGGCATGGGTGGGCCGGCCGCAGGCGGATCGGCCGCCGTCGCAGCGTTCCTCGGTGGCCGGATGGCCGACGCGGCTGCCGCCACGGAGAGCTTCCGCACCATCTGCGCCGGCACGAGCAGCCGGTTCACGCTGCCGCCGCTGGAGTTCGCCGGAACCCCGCTGGGCGTGGACGCCCGCCTGGTCGTGGAGACAGGCGTGACGCCGCGGATCACCACTGGGATCCTGCACCGCGACGCCGGCACCGGGCAGGTCGGCGCCGGTGTCGCCACGGCGCCGCTGGAGTGCTTCCACGCTGCACTGATCGACCTCGCTGGAAAGGGGCGCACATGACGACCGTCGACGACCTGGGTGGAGCCGAGGGCTTCGGCGCGGTCCATCCACCCGACCCGGCCGAACCGGTCTTCGGCGAGGTGTGGGAGGGCCGCGCGTTCGCCGTCACGGCGTTCACCATGGGGCGGATCTCCGGCCGCAACCTCGACGCGTTCCGCTACGCGCTCGGCCGGCTCGACGAGCGCGACTACTTCGACGCCGACGGCTACTACGCCCGCTGGCTCAACGCCGCCGAGCTGATGCTCACCGACAGTGCCGTCCTCGCCCCCGGTGCCGTCGAGGCGCGGGCCCGCAACCTGCGCGGAGAGCACGTCGACGAGCCGGCGGCGCCGGAACCCGCCAAGCCCGACTACGCAGCCACCGCGGCCGGGTCGCTGCGGCAGGTCGACGAGGCACCCCGGTTCGCCGTCGGCGACCGCGTCCGGTCCCGCGCCGACGTCGATCCCGACCGGCCCACCAAGCTGCCCCGCTACGCGCGTGGCCACGTCGGCGTCGTCGAAGCGATCCAGCCTGCGCACCTGCTGCCCGACACCCACGCGGTGTTCGAAGGCGAGAACCCGCAGCACGTCTACACCGTCCGGTTCGACTCCCGCGAGCTGTGGGGCGCCGACGCCGAGACGTTCGCCCTGACCATCGAGCTCTTCGACAGCTACCTGGAGCCGGCATGACCGAGTCCATCCCCGCAAGCCTGCGCACCGAGGCGCTGGAGCAGCTGCTCACCGAGCGCGGGCTCGTCGACCCCAAGGTGATGGACGGGTTCATCGCCAACTACGAGACGAAGGTCGGTCCGCTCAACGGCGCCAAGGTCGTCGCGCGGGCGTGGACCGACCCGGAGTACAAGCAGCGCCTGCTGGCCGACGCCATGCCGGCGATCAAGGAGGTCGCCTGGGGCGGCGGGGCCAACGGCGAGCACATCGTCGTCGTCGAGAACACCCCGACCAGGCACAACGTCGTCGTGTGCACGCTGTGCTCCTGCTATCCGTGGCCGGTCCTGGGGCTGCCGCCGAACTGGTACAAGGACCCGGCCTACCGGGCGCGGGTGGTGCGCGAGCCGCGGAAGGTCCTCGCCGAGATGGGCCTGGAGCTGGCCGACGACGTCGAGATCGTGGTCCACGACTCCAGCTCCGAGGTGCGCTGGCTGGTGCTGCCCGAGCGGCCCGCCGGCACCGAGTCGCTGTCCGAGGAGGAGCTGGTTCCGCTGATCACCCGGGACGCGCTCGTCGGGGTGGCGAAGGTGGCCGCACCGTGACGGCGCCGCTGGAGATCGACGGAGCGGCCGCGCCCCCGCGGTCCAACGGCGAGCTGCTGTTCGCCGAGCCGTGGCAGTCGCGGGCGTTCGGCATGGCCGTCACGCTCTACGAGTCGGGCGCGTTCGCGTGGCCGACGTTCCAGGCCGCGCTCGTCGCGCGGATCGGCGCGTGGGAGCGCGCGCACCCCGACAACTGCGACTACGTCTACTACGACCACTGGCTCGGCGCGCTGCAGGACGTCCTCGCCGAGCAGGGGGCGGTCTCGGACGCGGAGGTGGCCGAGCGCGCGGCGAAGCTCGCCGAGCGCCCCGCGGGCCACGACCACCGACCCGGATCGGGCCACGGACACGGCCACTAGTCCCCCGGTTTCCGTCGACGGCGCGGGAGAGCGTCGTGAAACCCGACGGAGATGGTGTCGGGTGCACCATCGGGCGGTGACGACGTTCGCGCTGCTCGCAGACCGCATTGTCGAGACGATCCTCGATTCCGACCCCGCCAGCTGCTACATCGTCGGCGACCACCGCCACGACGACCGGTTGATCGATTTCTCACCGGAGGGCGACGCCCGCGAGATCGCGATGATGCGTGACGCGGTGAGCGCGCTCCGCGCGACCGAGCCGGACGGGGTGGACGAGCAGGTCGACCACGCGATCCTGAGCGCCACCGTCGAGCGCTGGCTGTTCGGGCTGACCGAGCTGCGCGCGCACGAGTGGAACCCGTTGCTGCACAACCCCGGTGTCCTCATCGCCGGGATCATCGAGCGTGACTCCGCGCCGGCGGCCGAACGGCTCGGGTCACTCCTCGGCAGGCTCGGTCAGCTGCCGGATGCGTTGGCGGAGTCGCGGCGGACGCTGCACGACTGCCCCGAGGTCCACGTCCGCGCGGCGATCGGGCAGTTCGGCGGCCTGCGCACGCTGATCGCCGACGGGGTGGCGCGCCTGCGCGCCGAAGCTCCCGGCCGGCCGGTCGGCGATGTGCCCGACGCCGCGATCGCGGCGGTCGACGAGTTCATCGAGTGGCTGCGTGGGCTCGGCCCGGGCCGCAGCCCGCGGCTGGGGAGGGCGCTGTGGGAACGCAAGATGGCGCTGGTCCTCGACACCGACCTGCCTGCCGCGGACATCGTCTCCACCGCCTGGGCGGCAGTGGAGCGGATCAACGCCGAGCTGGACGAGCTGTGCGGTGGCGACATCCCCGCCGCGTTCGCCGAGCTCGCCGCGAACCCGGTGCCACCCGACCAGGTGCTCGCCCAGGCTCGGCGGATCACCGCGGAAGCGCGCGCCTTCGCCGCCGAGCACGAGCTGGTCTCACTGGTCGACGACCCGATGGAGATCGTGCTGATGCCCACGCACCGGGCCGGCGTGTCCACCGCGAAGTGCCACGCGCCGGGCCCGTTCGATCCTGCGCACATCCCCACCCTGATCCAGCTCGGCGTCAGCTCCGATCCGACAGCGTCGATCGACAACACCGTCGCCGCGTTGCAGGACATGCTCGTCCACGAGGCGATGCCCGGCCACTACGTGCAACTCGCCCACGACCGACGCCACCGCGGCAAGGTCCGCGCGCTGTCCGCGTCGTCGTCGTTCCGTGAGGGGTGGGCCGTCCACGCCGAGCAGCTCATGGCCGACGCTGGGTTCGGTGGTCGCGGCATGAAGATCGCCCAGCTCAAGACCCAGCTGCGGGTCGCGCTCAACGCGATCCTCGACCAGCTCGTGCATTGCGGTGAGGCCGCGGAGGACGAGGTCGTCGCGCTGTTGCGGGACCGCGGGTTCCAGTCCGAGGGTGAGGCCCGCGGGAAATGGCGCCGCGCACTTCTCACCTCGGTGAACCTGTCGACCTACCACGTCGGCTACACCGAGGTCGCCGCCATCGCCGCCGCCCGCCCGCCCGGGGTCGCGGTGCGCGAGTGGCACGACCGGATGCTCGCCCACGGCAGCCCGCCGGCCCGGCACCTGCGCACCCTGCTCGGCCTCCGGGCTCAGGCGGACGCGTAGACCTCCCGGTGGCGCGCCGCGCTGGCCTGCCACGAGTACCGCGGCAGCACCTCCCGCGCCGCCGCGGTGAGTCGGATGCGCAGGCGTGGTTCGTCCAGCAGGCGCTCCAGGTCCTTCGCAATGGCCTCGGCGTCGCCCGCGGTCGGCAGCAGGGCCGTCCGGCCGTCGGTGAGGTACTCGCGGAACACGGGGATGTCCGACGCCAGGACGGGGATCCCGGCCGCGATCGCCTCCAGCACGGCAAGCCCCCAGCCCTCCTTGAGCGACGGGAAGCAGAGGGCGTCGGCGGCGTGGTACCAGCCGGCCAGCTCGGTGTCGGGCACGGTGCCCAGCAGCACCACGTCCTGGCCGAGGACGAGCCCGAGCGCGGGCAGCGCGCCCAGGGCGGCGTCGCGGTAGGCGGTGTAGTCCTGGAACGAGTGCCCGCCGACGATCGCGAGCGTGGCCACCGGGCCGCGCCGGCGCTTGAGCAGGGCGAGTGCCTCGAACGCGTGCCGGGTGCCCTTGCGCGGTTCCACCCCGCCCACGCCGAGGAACACGAACCGGTCGGCGGGCAGCCGGCTGTGCAACTGCTCGGCGAGACCCGGCGCGACGTGCGCGAACCGTTCGACGTCGACGCCGTTGGGCACGACCTCGGCCTCCCGGCCGTACTCGTCGCGCAGGATCTCCCGCCACTGCTCGCTCACGACGAGGACGGTGTCGGGCTCGGCGATCGCGGCGCGCTGGCAGTCGATCAGGGCCTGGGTGGTGAAGTCGTCGACGTGGTGCACGGTCCGCACCACGCGCACGTCCGCGCCGGCGTCGCGTACGCGAGCGGCGGCGCGGGCGGCGATGCAGTCCTGCGTGTGCAGCACGTCGAAGTGGTCGGCCAGCTCGGTCAGGCCCGCCTCCAGCGTGTCGATCGACGCGAACACCCGCTCCTCGAGCGTGGTGCCGGCGTGGCTCGGCGGCGCGAACAGGGTGACCGGCACGGTCGTCGCCCGTGGCAGCTGCTCGCCGAGCGCGACGAGCCGGACATCGACCCCGTCGCGCTGCAGGGCCTCGGCGAGCGCGAGCGTGTGCACGAACCCGCCGCGCGGTTTGACGGAATGGGTGACCAGTGCGATCCGCATGCTAGTGCCCCTTCAAGGAAGGTTGGTGCCGAAATCGGTGGATCCAGGCGTCCGTAGGCACGGCGCCCCCCGCAGCCGCAGACTGGGCGTCTTCGGAAGGGCGGCAACGCCGCCTGCGGGCGTCTGGGCCGCCGAGTTCGGTGCTGAACCTTTCTTGAAGGGGCACTAGACCTCCTGCGCGGCGAGCTCGGGCGCCCGCCGCGCGATCGCCGCCGCAGCGAGCGACGCCCGCGCGGCCGTCTCGGTGACCAGGCAACCGGCCGCCTCGAACGCCGCGCGTTGCCGCGACAGCACCTGCGGATCGGCCTCGGTGCCCAGCACGTAGACGACGACGGCGGGGCCGCCACCGGCGGTGATGTCCCGGCACGCCGGGCCCAGCTCGGACGCCGGATCGGGGTGCGAGCCGTGGCCCAGCACCACGTCCAGCACGATCGCCGCGACCGTCGGATCGGCGCCCTGCTCGCGCAGCAGCTCCAGCCGCGCCTGCGGATCGATCATCGGATGCGGGCGGCCCTTCGTGTACTCCTCCTCGCCCAGGTCGAGGCAGGTGTGCGCACCGTCGGGGGCGGGCAGGCCCAGCTCGGCGCGCAGGGGAGTGTTGGAGTGCACGTCGCCCAGCACGTCCGCGAGCAGGACCAGCGACTCGTAGCAGAGGGTGCCGCCGGAGAAGAGGCCGCGGACGAGCGTGCGCTCGGCCGGCAGCCGGTCGATCTGGGCGCGGACGCGGTCGACGAGCCCGTCGGCCACGTCGGGCACGGTGCCGCCCAACGCATGCACGGCCGCCGCCGCGCCGGCCTCCAACGTGCGGGTGACGGTGACCCCGTCGGGCGCCGCGAAGTCGGCCGGCACCCCGATCAAGGCCGCGACCAGCGGGGTGTCGCCGGCCGCGGCCAGCACCTCGCGGGCCACGTCGACGTCCGGTGGCTTGGAGACGAGCAGGATCGCGTCGATCCCGGGGTCCGCGGCGAGACCCGCGACGGCGGCACGAGCCATTCGCCCGCCCACCTTCGCCGAGAGATCCCGCCCGCCCAGCCCGACCACGTGCGCGACGCCCAGACCCCACCGGTCGAGCAGGACGGCCGCCTCCTGGGCGCCCGTCCCGGCGGCGGCGACGACCGCGACGCGGCCGGGGGAGACCACGTTGGCGAACCCCAGGCAGGTCCCGCCGAGCATCGCCGTGCCCGCCCCCGGACCCATCAACAGCAGCCCGAGATCGACCGCGCGGTCCTTCAGCTCGATCTCCTCGGCGAGCGAGACGTTGTCGCTGAACAGCAGCACGTGCAGGCCCGCCGACAGCGCCTTGTGCGCCTCCAGGGCCGCGTGCTCACCGGGAACGGAGATCACCGCGACGGAGCTGCCCGGCTGCCGCCGCAGTGCCTCGGCGAGCGTGCGGGCGGGTTGCACCTGCACGTCCACCCGCCCGTCGCTCTCGGGGAAGAGCGCCTCCTCACCGGCCTGACGGGCGTGCTCGGCCACCTCGTCGGACTCGGCGCGCACCGCGATGAACAGGTCGTTCGCGCCGGCGCCGGTGAGGTCGTCGACGGTGAAACCCTCCGCGCGCAGTGTGTCGATGTTGCCGGGTGTCGCCATGGCGGCGCTCGCCCAGTCGACGCCGTCCACCCCGCGCAGCGCGCGCGTGCCCGAGAGCTGGGTCACCGAGTCGACGTAGGTGTCGCGCAGCAGGGTCAGCGCGTGGATCACGACACCGCTCCCAGCGCGGCGCCTGCGCCGGCCACGATCCGCGTCCCGTCGCCGCCGGGTTCCAGCGAGTACGGCGCGTGCTCGGCATCGGTGATCACGGCTGTGCCGCCGGTCGCGCGGACGAACCGCATCGCAGCCCGCATCTTGGGTCCCATGCTCCCCTCGGGGAACTGGCCGGCATCGGCGTGCACCTGAGCTTCCTCCACCGTCATCTCGGCGACCTCGCGTGCGTCCGGTCGGCCGTAGTCGAGCATCACCCGCGGGACGGCTGTGACCAGCACCAGCGCGTCCGCCCTCAGCTCCGTGGCGAGCCGCTCGGCCGCAAGGTCCTTGTCCACCACGGCGTCGATGCCGCGCAGGCCGCCGCCGTCCTCGACGACCGGCACGCCACCGCCGCCCGCGGCGATCACCACGCAGCCCTGCCGGGCCAGCAGGCGGATCGCCGGCAGCTCCACGATCCGCTGCGGCTCCGGGGATGCGACGAGCCGGCGCCAGCCACGGCCGGCGTCCTCGCCGACGAACCAGCCGCGCTCGGCCGCCTGCCGGCGTGCGGTCGCCTCGTCGAGGAACGGGCCGATCGGCTTGGTGGGACGGGCGAACGCGGGATCGTCGGCGCGGACCACGGTGTGGGTCACGACCGGCACCACGGGGAGCTGACCGACGCGACGCATCGCGAGCGCGAGCAGGCTCCCGAGGTGCCCCTCGGTCATGGCGTTGAGCCAGAACAGGGGGAGCTCGGGCACCCGGTGCGCGGCCTCCTCCTGCTGGATGGCGAGGTTCCCCACCTGTGGACCGTTGCCGTGGACAACCACCACGCTCCATCCGGCGGCATGCAAACGGACCACGGTCTGAGCCATCAGCTCGGCGTTCGCCGTCTGTTCGGCGTAGGTCCCGGCCTCCCCGCTGCGGGTGATCGCGTTGCCCCCGAGGGCCACCACGGCAATCCTGGGCATGACGTCCACGGCCTCCGATGTGTACAGGACTCTGATCATACGAGAATCCTTTCACCTATAGTAGACGGCCGTGGGAGGGTCCGTCGGCGGTAGAGTTCCTCGGGTGAGTCCGCCGCTGCGACTCCGGGTGCTCGGCTCCTTCGGCGTGGACGGCGACCCTGGAGCCGTCGTTCCCGCTGGTCAAGCTCGGCGGGTGCTGGCCGTCCTCGCCTGGCGACGGGGCGATTTCCTCGCCGTCGAGGAGCTGGTCGATGCCCTCTGGGAAGGCGCGCCGCCCGATCGCGCCGATCGCAACGTCGCGTCCATCGTCAGTCGACTGCGCCGCGCGTTCGGACCGACCCTGATCGAGGGGTCAGCTGCGGGGTACCGCCTCCCCGTCGACCGCGCCGCCGTCGACCTGCACGAGGCCGCCGACCTCGTCGCTACCGCCGAACGCGAGCTCGGCCACGGCCGCTACGCCCTCGCCGCCACCAGTGGTGAACAGGCCGCCAAGCTGCTCGACGCCGACCTCGCGATGGCCGGCGAGCACGACGACCGCTGGGTGCGCGAATTGCGCGCGCACGTCGCCGACCTGCTGCGCCGGGCCCGCAGCGTGTGGAGCGCCGCCGCGCTGCAGATGGGCTCGTTCGACGTCGCGGTGGCCGTCGCGACGGTGGCGCTGCAGATCGACCCGTTCGACGAGGACGCCTCCCGCACCGTGATGCTCGCCCACCAGCGGGCCGGCCGCCCGGGTGCCGCGCTGCGCGCCTACCGGTCGTTGCGCGAGGCGCTCGCCGAACACCTCGGCATCGATCCCTCCCCGGCCACCGAGGCCCTGCACCTGGCCGTGCTGCGCGCCGAGGACCCGGCCCGCGCCCCCGTGGCCGAGCCCGGCGGACCGGAGTCGATCGTCGGTCGCGACGCCGAGCTGGCCACCCTGCGCGCGCTCTGGGACGCGGCCGCGGCCGGGCAACCGACCGTCGCCGTCGTGACGGGCGAGGCCGGGATCGGCAAGAGCGCACTGGTTGGGGCTCTCGTGGAGGAGACCCGCCGCACCGGCGCCCTCGTCGTCGAGGCGGCCTGCTTCGCCGCCGAACGCTCGCTCTACCTGCAGCCCGTCACCGACTTGGTGCGGGCGCTGCTCGATCACGTACCCGCCGCGGACATCCCCGAGCTCGCCGGGAGCCGCCTCGGCACGCTCGCCGAGCTGGTGCCCGAGCTCGCCGACGTCGTCGGGCCCGTCCCGTACGAGCGGTCCGCGCCCGAGGTGGAGCACCGGCGCAGCCTCGACGCCGTCAGCGGGCTCGTCACGCGTCTCGGGGCGCGACGGCCGGTACTGCTCGTCGTCGAGGACATGCAGCACGCCGGCCAGTCCACGGTCGAGGCCCTGCACGTGCTCGCCGGGCACCGGCAGGGCAGCCGCACGATGCTCGTCCTCACCGAACGGACAGGTGAGGGGCCACCCGTCGTCGCCGCGCTGCGCGATCTCGCCACGACCGTCGAGCTGGGACCCCTGCGTCGGGCGGACGTGACGGCGCTGGCCGCACGCTCCGGCTGGGGCCGCGATCCTGAGCGGCTCTGGTCGTGGACGGGCGGCTCGCCGCTGTTCCTGACCGAGCTGCTGCGCCTGCCCGTGGGGTCGGGTCCACCCGCCGTGCCGGCGACCCTGCAGGAGGTGGTCGCGGCCCGCATCGACGCAGCAGGCGACGCCGTCGGGCACCTGCTCTCGCAGGGCGCCGTGCTCGGCACCACCTTCTCGCTCGACGACGTGGCCGCCCTGTCCGGGCTCGGCGTGGAGGACTGCGCTGCGCGTGCCGACCGCGCGCTGCGCGCCGGACTCCTCACTGCCCAGGGCGAGAGCTTCCGCTTCGCCAACGACGTCGTGCGGCTCGTCGCGTACGAGGCGGCGCCCGAACCCGTCCGGATCAACCGGCACCGCCGGGCAGCGCGGCTGCTGCACGACCGGCCGGAGGCGGCCGCCGGGCACCTCGCCGCTGCGGGCGATCCCCGCGGTGCCGCCGACTGCTGGCTGCGGGCCGCCCACGCCGCGCACCTGTCGTTCGCCCACATCGACGCGGAACGGCTGCTCGACGGTGCCGTCGAGGCGGCCCGGCTGGGCGGAGACCCTGCGCAACTCGGCACCGCCCACCTGCTGCGCGGGCAGGCCCGGCGCGACCTCGGCCGCATCGACGACGCCCGCACCGACCACGAGACCGCGCTCGCGCTGGCCCGCGACGTCGGTGACGTCGAGCAGGAGGCCCGCGCGCTGGAGCAGCTGGGCTGGACAGCGTTCTACGCCCGCGACGCGCTCGTCGCCGTCGAGTTCGCGGAGCAGGCGTCGCACCTGGCGGAGTCGGCCGCCGCGGCCCCCGGCGCGCTGCCCAGCGCGACGCTGCTGGTGGGCCGGGTGCGGCACTGGGACGGCGACTACGCCGGCGCCGCCACCGCCTACGACGCGGTGCTGGCCCGCACCGCCGAGGACGGCACCACCGCGATCGCGCTGGCGTACCAAGGTGCGCTGCTGCAGCACCAGGACCGGTTCGCCGAGGCCCAGGCGGTGCTCGCCAGGGCCACGGTGCTGTGCCGGCGCACCGGCGAGTTCCGGCCGCTGCTGCAGGCGCTGTTCTTCACCGCGCTGGCCCGCGGCGACAGCGGCGACTTCGCCGGCGCGCTGCGGGCGCTCGACAACGCCCGCAAGCTGATCGACGCCGAGAACCTCGGCTTCTACCGCGCCGGCATCGAGACCACGTCGTCATGGATGTGGCAGGAGCTCGGGCAGGTCGAACGGGCCCGCGAGCACGCCGTGTACGGCGTCGAACTGGCCCACCGCGGCGGTGGTGCGCTGGAGCTGGAGCAGGAGCTGCACGCGTTGCTCGCCGTCGCCGACTGCGACCTGATGCTGGGCCGCGCCGACTCCGCCGCCGTCGCCGTCGAGCAGGCGGTGCCGATGCTGGAACGTTCGCTGCCCTTCCGGCCGCGCGCCACGATGCGGCTGGTGGAGATGCAGGCCCGTTGGGACGCATCCCAGGCCGAGCACCTCCTCGACCTCGCCCGCAAGCACGCGTCGCCCAAGTACGTGGCGCTCGCGATGCAGCACCTGGGGCGGCCGTCGGACGCCGCCGCCGCGGCCGCCGGCACCGGGTCCGATCTGCTCGTCGCGCAGCTCGGAGGGCCCGCCGACCGGGCTGCTGCCCTGAGCCGCATCGCCGCAACACTGCCCGGGGACCTGCGCACGTCGTTCACCGCGGGCGGCCGGCTGCACCTCCCGCCCCCGGTCACGCGCTGACTCCCGGTCGCGCACTCTTACGTTGATCAAGGGCAAAAGGTCGTCAGTCGATCTTCGCGAGCGACCTTTTGCCCTTGATCAACGAACCCCCGCCGGCCCGTCACGCGGTGAACGTGATCTCCATCGGCACGTGCGGGAGGCCGACGTAGTCGACGGGCGGGCCGGTCGGATGCCAGCCCAGCCTGCGGAAGAAGACCTCGTTGGCCTGCTGCACCATCGCCGTCATGCGGTCCCCGCCGTGCGCCGCGGCGGTCGCGACGGCGAACCGGACGAGGGTGCCGCCGAGCCGGCCCGTGCGGTGGTCGGGCAGCACGGCGAGCCGGTCGCCGCGCCACTCGCCGCCGTCCCGCGCGTAGAGCCGCACGGTGCCCGCGACCTGCCCGTCGACGGTGCCGACGACGTGCAGCGTGGCCGGAGAGGCGTCATGCGCGTCGAGATCGGAATCGTCGAACACCCTCTGCTCGACGACGAACACCGCGTGCCGCACCACGTGGTGGGCGAGCAGCTCGTCAGGAGTGGTCGCGATCCGGCAGGACTCGGTCCGCAGACCCACTTCGGCCGTCATGGTGTGTCCTCCAGGCTGCGTCGGCACCGGTGGAACTCCGCCAGGAACGGTTC
>Ga0307513_10006744_pt1 | contig 14973 bp, 12 predicted proteins | sample 15_EM_MG_FD_202174 | JGI IMG/M metagenome (GOLD analysis project Ga0307513, IMG submission 202174) | Populus trichocarpa ectomycorrhiza microbial communities from riparian zone in the Pacific Northwest, United States - 15_EM | ecosystem: Host-associated > Plants > Roots > Unclassified | place... | reverse complement strand
ACGGGTGTGGACCGCATTTTGCCGTCCCGTCCGGTCCAGGGCTCTTGGCAGTCCCCCCGTCGGGCCCTACGGGGGCCCCGGACCGTTGAGAACACTGGAGGAAACCCCTGGAGCACTAACAGAATTAGTAAACACCGCACTTACCTTAAAAACCCAAATAATTGAACCGTGTGCTATGTTGTTGGAGTTGCCACCTCTGGTGAGATTTGGTGTTTTTTTGTTTTTTTCTGGCTTTCAGGTGGGCTGAACACCTGATTTTTTGCTATGTTTCCCCCGATTCTAAAGTAGGTAATTCTCAACTACATTGCACAAGGTTCTATTCCTTGGGTTCTTACGGTGTTATCTGCTGTTGAAAGCGATATGTTCCTGACCAAAGTCTCACTAGCCCTAGTCAAGGCTTGTTGTGACATTGCATCTACTCGAGATTTCCCCATCACTCGCAGCACACATTCTAAAATGTAATGAGAAGGAAGAAATAAAGGTGTGATCTAACAGTGGTGTCGCAATACAGTGATAGCATCCCCTGGCATAAACCAAAGTTTGTAGTCTGAGGTCTGAAGCCTTAGAAATGGTGTCCGAGGCAACGCTGGAGAAAAACAAGGTATACGCAAGGATCCAAACTTCTTGCCCTGAAGGAATATTCTTCCCTCCCAAATATTCTCTAGGAGTCCCAACTTCCGACTTTCGCTCCTCCGTGGGGGTGCTGTCACTCTGGTATAATACCTCCCGACAAACCAGCTGCCGGTACTCGGGATACAGATGCTTAGCATAAGCCACTCAGCCTAGCTTCAGAGTGCACCATTGCCAGTCCCGCTTTTAGATAAGTTGCACCACCCTTTGTGCGGCCCGGAATACTAACTTAGAATTCGTTATCATTACGCCAAGGCTGTTTTCGAGCGATTTGAGTGGAAGAAATTTTTAAGCAAGCCAGAATGGTCGAATCATTTCTAGCTCCAAAAAAAAGAAAGAAAACGCCCATATCCTAACGCAGTAAGTGAAAGACTGCGGATACCTAATCTGGCCTTAGCGTGCTGGTAACGAATCCTAGTGTTTCAGACCGTCCGAGGGATACTCCAGTACCTCACTCGGGGGCACCCGCATTCGCAATGCTCTCGTACCCTGATCTGTACCAATATCCGGCCTGACTACAAGATGTATTATCTTGTAGCAAAAAAATCAACAAGTATATAAAGAGTTGAATCATCTATTATTTCATATGCTAACCATTATAATAGCTGAAATTATAGCTGCCACACAGTTAGATATAGTACTCGAGTAGAACTGTCGGCGTTCTTTCGGAGACTTGAAGGGCGGGGTTGTGAATTAAATGATGGGGAGTCAGAATAACAATGATCACTCCTGTGTTACACTACATCATAATACATCTGCTATAGCCAAGCCAGGGTATTGTCGGATCACTTCCGGTGAAGGGGTTCTTTGGTGGCTGTTTTGGCAAAGACTTTCTATTGATCAAAGACGGTTCTGAAAACAGAAAATAGGCACGAAGAAAAGCCGCACTCAAAGATCAAACTATCCTTGAGAATCTCGGTTGTTGTGCTCCTTGCCTTCGTTGTTTTCGGACAAGCCCCTTTTTCTCCAAAATCTATGCCATCATACCTGCCAAGCTTTCTGTCTAAACCTAACCACGATCACATTACATGGTGTTTATCACCGTTTTCCCTATTGCCCATTTATCCATCCGACAGCATTGGTACCAATCGGGGTGCTTGTACAAGTACCAGAATTTTGCGAATGCTGCATTATCACCCGCACGATCGCTTAGCCATTCCCTGTTCACGAGACTACAAGCCACTCATTACACAGTGCTGTAGGAGTACCAGCACTTAAGTACCAGTACTCGCGCGGCTGAATTTAAGCCGGACACTTTGCCGGCAGTACGAGGGAGCGTACGGTATGCGCCCGGCTTCAACTTGACAATGCGAGCACCGTCCTCGAGTACATTACGAGGGTAAGTTAAGTCTCGGACACTAGCTTTGGAGCTTGCTTTGTGGGCTAAATAACCCCCGAGATTTCCGCAAACTCCTGCTTCCCCTCTGTCACCTCTATGAACCTCCTTGCGAGCAGGTAGGTACTAAATTACGAATACATGTAGTGGTAAAAGCGAAACGGAGGATCGGTCCCTAGGCCACCTTTGGAGAGTAACACTACAAGTACCGGTGGGCGGGGGTTACCGTGCCAACTGTGAGCCTCACTTTTGTCGTTCGTGAGTGATCACTTAAGGTTCCTGATTTGTGCTAGTTCCACGCAAAACACCCTGCTCGAGTACTCGTACCTGTTTCGGAAGCGCGCCCAAGCCAATGTTACCCCAAGTCAGTCTTTTCCAGATCAGGCTGTACTAGTATCGTATGTGTGTGTAGCCATGATACCGAGAGGCTCAACGCTGCTTTGCTGAGGTGCCACATGCCCCCGCATGTTCGCTAAAGAGAATGACAGGACAAGGAGGTCGCCGACAAGGCACAAATTTGGTTGCAACCACCCAGATTAAACCCTGGTTACTCACTAATACACTTAAATTTTTCTAGGGCGCGATATTGCCCTGTCACGCTCTCTAAGCGCATTTTGTTAATTACCACGAGTCCGCGGATAGCAAACTTCAGACCATAACGAGGATTAACTATACGGAGGTAGAGCGCCTAAGTTTTGTAGGTTCCACAAGCTAGGTTTTCTTCCTTTACCCCCCTGTGGAACATACAAAATTCGAGAGCTGTACGAGTACAGTATCGCTACTTCCGTATGATCGGACCTAGGCACATCATCGCTGAGGTACCGTAGGTTATCGGGGGTGCACCTCCGTCATCTGTCCTGGAAACTGACAGGGGCGGTGCAAATTTTTCCAGGGTTTTAGTAGTCCGGGAGATACCGTAGGATCCCGAACAGGGTCTTGGTGTAACACGGGCCGCCCTGGTGGCCATGAGAATGGTACGAGTACTCGAGCAGTGGTGGGGTTGGGCTTGTCCCGAGCGGGTGGTCCCCGGGGGCGGGGATTAAAGGAATACCCACATGTGTTAAATATCTGTGCATATCTGATGGCCCCCACAAAAGTTACTGCGAATCTGTGCTTGCTAGTTCCTGCCGGCATACCTGGCTTGTTGATCTTTTTCAGCCACGCCTTCTGAGGGATTATCAATGATACGGTACTGAGAAGGATATGTTGTCTTAGGCTTTGTCTAAGGGGGCCCATTTGATGAGTTCAGTATGCAAATTCTCAGCTCGTACAGTACATCTTACGCTCTCATGTTGTGGACCCAAGGCTTGCGCCAAAGCCTCTGCTAGACGTCCCCCTCTCGACTTACTGGGTGACCTATAATAGCATCTTGCCAGCAGGAGGGCTGATCCCTAATTTGGCTAACATTCCCTTTTATAAACACGGATGAAAATGCGGGGGTCGACTATTCCGCTTCAAGTGGAATAGAATGCCGTATCCAAGTACCGAATGGCATTCTAAGCTCTTTCCGCGATCTACTCCCCGGATCATAAAGTCTGCGTCCACCTCAGACCTCATAAACCTCTGTCGCAACGAACTTACCCCACCCCAACGAATTTTAAACAAATAGGTGGTAGAAAAAAGAGAAAAAGTATATATACGATGACGGACTCGCTACTAGTGTTCTTCGGAGGTCCTATAATAGTAGAAGTTCGGGGTTTATTGTATAAGTGGAGTGAATCTGTCACGGAGGTTTCCTGAGTTTGGGGTGGATGCTGACTTTATGATCGGGGGAGCAGTGCTCCTTAGCATGAGGTGATTAGTAGATATGCGCCCTACCGTATTTCCAAGTTTAGCAAGATACTGGAGTGATATTCCGCCCCATGAATTCCACATTATGCTCTTAGCGGGCACAGACTGGGATAATACCAATACCACTGCTGTACAAGTACTCTAAAAGCCCCCAAGCATCGTGATTGACTATCGGTGCTGGAGGCTGAGGGTAAGTGAGAAGAGGGATGGATGTTGTTGTCTCGGAGGTCACTTTAGCTATTCGGGGAGCTAACACAGTCGCACCCCCTATCCCCCAGCAAACGAGATCCAAGGGATCTGTCAGCCAGTGCCCTGTGACCCGGGGTGACGGTCAGAGTCTGCTGTAAAGAAATCTGGGACTCGGAAAGGCCCATAACTTATTAGACAGCCTGTAGAGTATTACGCGGGGTACCGGGGTGTACCTGCGTATCGTAGTGCCACCATGTCACGAGTAGGGGCACCCAATATTTCCTAAGGGAAGTGGAGATTGGACCTCACCTGTTAACTTTCACTAAATTTCGGCCATCAAAAACTGAGATCCTTTCGTCTGATGAGACTCCGCGGAAACGTTATGCCCTGGGAATCTCTCGTGTCTACTGAGAGTTCTGCCCGTGGTGTGGTGTGGTGTGGTGGTGGTGGTATCTGGGTTGTGGTTGTGGTTGGGTTTAACAGGAGGGGGGCTGCCGGGTGGGATTTAGGCCGTGCTGGTGGTGTGGTATATTGACTCACCTATGATCACTCCATGTCTAGGTGCTTCTACCCATACAGAAGAATCGGAACCAATCAATCGAAGTGCAGTAAACCCACTTCCCAATCCCCGCATAGCCTCTGCAGGGAAACAGTGGCATTTACCTCACCGCCCTCTATCCTACCAGGAATTACTATATTCATCACTAGAATTTACAATACCCTGGATAGACCACCGCGATATAGCAACGAGTAAGCTCTGATAGAGCGCGGAGTAATGACATGCGAAGGTGAGCGCAGCACAACCCGCATAAATCCAATTTTGCATACCGGAATCAAAGTGAACTATGACTACCGGCTCTCTGTGGGATGGCCAACATTGTATAGGGGGTTTTGCAGACTTCAACCCACGGCGCGGTATAGAGTACTTTGGGAGGGCACCGCGCCTTAGGATGGAGTGTTGGAGTTCTGGGATGATATATATGAGGTCCCAGCGTTTAGTTGTGATGCGAAGTCTGGGTGAGGCCAAAATGAGTGCCGTCATACCATAGCACTCGGAGACTTGGTTGTTAGGCGTTATTAATCTTGTATTCTACTAGCTGCCCGGAATGTGTTGCGCTAGCATTGCTAGAATGGTTGGCGTTGCAGGAATGGTGGATAGTATTTTGGATTTCATGGCTAGGAAAGGAATGATATGTTGAAAATGGCTAGTTGTGGCGAAACGGCGAGACGGCGGAGGGCGAAACGGTGAAACTGCCACTATGAAACGAAACGCCAAGATCAAAACAACACTAAAGAGTTCGATCGCCAATACACGGAACTTAGAGAGGGGAAAAACTTCTTCTGATTCAACTACTCACTCATGCTCACGACTCACGACTCACGATGCTCGATGCTCACTACTCTCACTAACTAACCAGTGAGGATGATAGGAGTATATATTAATCATAACGGTGAGGCCTTCCAGGCCATTCCTCCCACCTTTTCATCGATTGCGGCGTATATCCATTCTCTTCTATGCATGCCTCTGCTCTTCTACCCATGTTCCCCTTTTTCTTCCGCAAAACTATCATGCTAACAAAGAACACAACAAATGTCACAAAGAAGACTTCCTCATGCCACATAGCCTCTGCGCATCCGACCCTTCCTTCTGTCACTGCACCGATCCCTAGCGCATATCCGGAAGTCTGTCGAACTATACTAGCATATTCTGCGCCTATACTAAACATACCGAACAACATCAAAGAACTTACTCCCGGCGGGCTTATCAATCCTGAGCGCGTGTCAAAACTTCATTGTCCGAACGCTAACGGGATAGGCTGTATGCATGCCCGATAGGCTGTGTGCGTACCCGATAGGTCGAGCATGCCGAGCAGCATTACAAAATTCCAACATGGTAGTGAGGGAGATGTGTTGAAAATCACCCACGATCACTCCGTCCTGAAGCGAGTTTGCTTTTTTATACCTTCCCCATATACTCGGTCTTTTGCTAGTGGTTTCCTTTTTAGCTCATTATGGATCGGTGAGAAAGAATTGGTATACCTGGTTTATATACTATATGTGCGGAGTCGCATATATGGCCGGCAATGTCAACAGAGGATCAATTGGAATACTAGAAAAAAAGGCGACGAGAACTCCGCTGTTGTATGAGCGTCTCCGGAAGCATTTCCGAGATCAAGGGAGTTCTTGTTGTTTCCTCACTGCCCTGGAGACAGGAACGTGGACCTAGGAAATATTGTTGTATTTTCCTATATAAACCTTCCGCTTTGCTATGGATGGGAACGAAGCAAGATACGATTTCCATAATTCACAGATCTTATCACCCCTGTCTTAATTCCCTCCCCCGCTGTCTTCGATTCCCGCAATCTGCACCTCATAACGATATAGGGGCTGGCAAAGGAGTTGATGAAATCCCGATGGCTGTGATTGACTTGGAGGTTTGTATATATTTCGTTTTGGCTGTTGTTTGAAAACATGGTTGTGGAGCGGTTGAATACGATCGTATTTGAGGTGGGGCTCTTTGATTTTATTAGGGTGTGAGTGTGATCTGACTTCGCCCAAAACTTGATGGTAAGGTTTTGTAATACTTATGGCTGATTAGCCTGCCCCCCTATCCGTTATAAAGCATATTAAACCAAGGGGTTTCAAAAGGACGGGAAATACACAGGAGGGCGAACACCAATGCTTCCAGAAAATGCCCCCCTCTCCCTCCCTTTTCCTCCACTCCTCAATGCGCCCCGTTTTCAAGAAGCACCAAGATATTTATAACCTCGTACATGCTGAAAAGTGCTCAAGAAAGCAAAAACTTCCTCACTTGGGACAGCAAATTCTCTAAGGGTTTGGATATTTTGCGACCTGTTGATACAGCAGTTGGCTTCTTGCGATATCTGCCATCGATAATGCTTGGCTTAATGCATATTTAGCGGTTGCATGTGTTGAGTAAAAACCTCTTAGCATACCCATCAGTGACATGACTTCATCTCCTAGTTCCCTGGCATGTTGGCCATAATAACCCGAAATAGGAACTACGCTGGGTACTAGAAACGTAATCCCCGGTGTCAATGCCTATCCGGAGACCTTCAAAAACAAAAGCGGTTTTCCCGTAGAAGGAAGAGAAAAAAGGCTATATAGAAGAGATATGGAAGAAAAGACTTAACCTGCCCGCCCACCAAAGACCCCGAGAAAAAAGCTGGCGGGAAAGAAAAATAAAGTGAGTCACTATCACTTTTTTTTCTCTTCCCTCCCGGAGATGTAGAAACGATCATCCATTCTCTAGAAAACATGCGCTGGCTTGAGGCCTTTTAAACTAGTCCCCCTTCTCTCCCCGGTCGGGCAACACCATTAACCCAGCGACCTTCTCCGCTCTTTAGCATCCACTCCACCGCTCCTTCTCTATTGTTCAGGCTTTATATCTCCGGCGCCATCCACTTATTAGACTAGAAAAAAAAAAAAAAAACCCCGTAAAACCCGTAAAACCCAGTTTCCCTTTTTTTCCAGCTAATAGTAGCAGTGTATCATAATGTGGGGCGCCAGGTAGTATTACTAAATGCCCTTCCTTATTTTCTTTATCTCCTCCATTTAAAGCGAGGAAGAGTGATGACATGATTAGCCCACAAACTACCCAGCTGACTCCTCAGGCTCATCAAAGTCTGGAAACAATTTTTCCCCCATTTCCTGTGACTGGGGTTAAAGATTTGTTTAAAAACTGGCTTTTGGTATTCTGATTGCAACTGAAAACGCCTTAGGTTTCTTTTTACCAGATCTCGAGTTGGCATTGGATGACGGATGTTGTCGGGTGTATCAGCGATCATAACTTGTCACTCGGAGTAAGTTAGTGACCAGAGAGAGTCCAAAACACCAAAATTGCGAATTTGAACTATCATACCATTACCCAACCACCATAGGCGGAAACCACTTGGAAAAAATTCAAAACATAATTTGCTATAATGGCGCCCACAAAAACAAAGTGTAGGGCTTTTGCCTTCAATTCTCCTAGAGCAATAAGGAGTGAAATCTCCTTTCCAACAAGGTATTAATACCTACTAAGACAACAGTTTTTGTGTGGGAAAGATACACTGGAACACGCCTAACCCACAAACTCCATACAATAACCTGAGGTAAATGTATGCCATACCTCAGACGTGACATATTTTTTCAAAAAATCGAAAACTGGGTTTCAAGATATCCTTAGAAATATAATGGTTGGAAAAAACCTGCAATCTTGATGTGTTTTGTCAGCTGTCTGCTTATCAAAGGACCCCATTAGGGCAAGGTAAACTTTTAATTCGCACTCAGGCGAGCATTATCTCAGGCCTGGCAGGTTAAGCACTATTGAAAGGGGAAAATTGCTCTTACTGCAGTAAGAATCGCAAAAGTCTTTAGCTTATTTTCTGAGCATGCCATGGTGAGGCCAGCACCAATAGTTATTCAATTCTGTCCTTGGATACATTCCAAATCGTGCCAGCATAAATACATATCTCTGCCCAACTATTGATAAAGGAGACAATCCTATAAGTCGACATCATTCCGTCAAATAACATCAAAAAAAACTAAACACAAAAATAGTTATTGAAGAAGAAAATCCCTCCTTCACCTAGCCTCCGTACCCTTCAACTGTCAGATTTCCACTATTGACTATGCAGCTTAGAGAGAGCTTAGAGATCGGGTTTCTTGTGCATCTCCCTGCTTTTCCGGTCCGTCCATTTTCGGGTCACAATAGCTGCCGCTCCTGCTCTGCGCAACAGCAGAACGGGGTTTGATGATCGGATTCTTGATCCACCGCTTTCCACTCCAGGGTGTAGGGGGTAAGTGCCCGACTGTCGAGAGGTTGCTAGAAGCAACAACGTGCTCGGTTCTCCTGTAGATGATATGGGAAGCTCTGCTCAAATCCATCGTGCTCGTCATGTTTGCTCAGTGTGTCCCTGTCAGAAAACTGGTGCTGTGGGGAGTGGGCTAGGTGAGGGAGGCCGTAGTGGTCTAACCGATGGTAATACTGTTACTAGGTGGGCCCAAGTCCTTGGCCCTGTAGATTGTGGTATTGGGGGCAGGTGGGGCCGGACTCTCGATGTCTATCCTCCGACCGGTATATCGACTCCATTTCTCCATGATATAGGCCTTGCAACTGGATCGGCTGCATATCTTCCGGATTTTGGACCCGAACCTTACCCCCCATAGGCGCTTCCAGATGCCCACTATCGTTATTATCAGTAGTATGAAACCACATAATATGAGCGTCATGGCCCAGAAAAGGTAGAGAGGTATAGGGTTTTTTTGCCAATCCGTTATGTTGTCCATGCCGAAATACTGATAGGGGTTCTTGTCAGAAAATACTCATAATGTAGAGAGGAAGCAATATACAGAAGTACAGAAGCTGAGGGGAAGAAACGCTGTGGCAACAAGGGAGAGAAAATGGAAAGTCTCCGTTTGCTCCGCTTGCTTCGCAAGTAGGGCGTGGGTCCTCTCCAATGTATCCTCGGTGCGCTGGATTGCATTTCTCGCTGCTTCAGCTGTTCTCTCGCTATCAGACCTTAAAAATCCATAAAGCTGCACAGTTGTTAGCATCCTTGCTATGGGTTTCGATATGAGAGTTATTACAATTTCTCTTCTGACCTCCATATTTTCTACCAGCACATTGATTTTCTTGGTGAAACATTTCCTCCCTCGGACAACCACATCAACAGTATCCAAAGTATTCAGCCACATCTGTTCGGGATTTTCTGAGGCGATAGGAGTTGGGGAAATACTCATGAGGGGGTTTTGCCGAAGTGGGTATTCCTTCTCGTGATCTTTAGCTTTCGTCCGGTAGCTTGTCAAAAATAGGCTGCGTAGGTCCTGGAGAACGGCTACCTGTCGTTCAGCCACGCTGACAGTAGCAAACAAACTTGCCGAAAGCCTGTTAAGCGAGGCGAGGAGTTCTCGGACCCTCCTCTGCTTCCTCTTCCGGACATTGTTCTGCCGTGCTCGCTCGTCTTCCTCTTCCCGTCTCTGTCGATCCTCCTCAGCAAGAATCACTCCTAGTTGTAATTCTTCTGGTTGTGGTTCTTCTCGGTGCGGTTCATCGGAGGGAATTCCTCTCATCCCTTGATTATCCTCGTAGGTTTCTGCGTCCGATATCATTTGGTCGATAGCCTCCTCCTGATGGTCCTCAAAAATTAGTGCTAGATTAATTTGGTCAAAGTGGGAGGATAGACTAACTAGCTTGCACAACGAAACCTGAAGCTTCAGCAATGTCCATGATTCTGAATCCGTACGATTGGCAATCATATGAAGCATTGCCAGAAGGGCGCCGACACGTTCCTGAAGCCGGTGAAGTGGCACTTGGTCATTGGCACTGTCCTCCTTAGATCTGAATGTCGTCATCGTATCTTCGGAAATTACTAAGTAAAGATATCTAGGTGAATAGCAGGCAAAAGGTAGAGCCTACAGTTATCAAATATCATATATCGTGCCTGATGCACTAATATCTCTCCTATATCATCTTTGTCTTCCACATTCACCAAGGAGATGCGATTGGGGACATCAGCTCCCAGGTGTTTGAAATCTAATAGTTCAACGCTCTCGCTTTCCGGACCCAACGGGATACCTCTGCTCGATTTCCCAAAATATGGGAATGATACGAAAAGGGTGAATCTACCTTTCGACGGGCCCGACTTGAACAACTCCGATTGATTTTTGGAAGGTATCCGTAATGAAATACCTGTTCTAAACCTTCCACAGCCAGGCAGTGCGAGAACTCTTTTTGAATGTGCGTCCCCAAAAGAGGCCGCATCTCGAAGGTGGAGTTCTTTCGCTATCGAATTTAGTAGAGTATGATCCTACTTAGTAAGAGCTTGTTTTGAAAGACAATTACTACGGGAGAGCAGAGAAACTTACGGATGTATCATAACATTGGAGAAAGTCTCTTGGGAAAAGCCCCTCAAGTATTAGCATGTGGAGGATAAATTCGACTCTGAAATGGGCCGGCAAGTTATATGCCGAACGAAATTGTTCATAGTGAAAACAGGCAGTGAGAAAGTAGTTCTTTGGAAGATAAACTTACATGATAGCCAACCGTGGCCCCAGTGACTGTATTGGTCGAGACTCTTTCGTAAGGTTAAGTATTTGGTTTTGTTGTTTGGACTCTATGAGCCTATCCTTGGACACTTGGAAGAATATATCATCCTCTTCACTAAAGCATCCCGAGGAAGGACCGTCCTCCTCAGCCACAGGATTTCTATCTGCGGGTTTCAACGAGTAGGCAAAAATCACGACATCCTCCTCCTTTCTATTTTTTAGCTTTTCACTCGCGAGGTTGGAGCTCGGGTAAAGGAAGTCTTTCTCATCGTAAAAGTCTTCTGGATCACGGATGTTTTCCCAACCATCAAAGTGGTCCTGTGGTTCCGGAGAGAGGGCAGGAGGCGGCTGTGGCGCCTGTGATGATTGGTGAATGGATCCCGCTGAGGGCTCGAGGCTCGAGCGGGAGTCTAGCCGAGCAGTAGAGTTTATGCCTAAGTTGCCCATCTTAACTTAGTAATAGGGAGTTTGGGGGGGAGGGGGAGGGGGTAAAGAGATAGTTTTATAGCTTCCTACTAGCATGAGAGCAGTTGGTTGGGGGGCTCTATTTTTATGTAGAGCATAAGTCTGGCACGGAAACACACAATTCGCGCGGCTCAGGCTAAAACCTTTGGGTACCTCGCGCGGAGCACTGGGCTAGGCAAGGAGCGGAGGCGTGATCCAATTCCGCGGAGAGGGAACACCCCCGGGAAGGCCAAGACTGGGGCATTCAGTTGATCAGCGGGGAGGATTAGTGAACTAGCACTAGGACATGGACGAAAGTCTGCCAAACCCCCGCCTGGTTACCAGTAGTTAAAACTGGGTGTGTGTGATGCGAATTATCCAACAGAATACTCACGTAGGCAAGATACTTTGATTTTTGGTGAGGGAGAAAGGTCTTTCAAACTCTTGGCCTTCTGATTAGGGGAAGTTCGGTAGACTTACCATTCAACTAGGTACTGATGAATGGGTGGATGGACTTGTGGTGACTACTAAGTGGCTGGGCAATGTTGTTCTTGTTATTTATTGGTATTATGGAAAACATTGATGTTTTGTAATAGATTGATTATAGCAATGATCGGATAGGGCACTTTCGGGTAGCCTGCCAGTAAATTAAGAAACTGATCAAAGGAACTCATTGCATACCGGAAATAAGCAAAAGAATCTCTCGATGCAGGGTTTGGGTTCTAGTTCAACCATTTCTATTCCTGGGGGGAGGGGCTCTATCATTTTGGATCTGATCTGCATGCTCAGAGCGATCAGTGGTTATTCATGACCAATGGTGAGCTTTCAGCTTGTCTAAATGTTTCACTTAAGAACCAACACTGGTGCCTTGTCTTGACATTCGGGCTGTCTCAAGCACTCGAACCGCCCCGGTAGATGCAGTGAAAACTAAATACCTAATTACCCCATTCACCCTTTTCTGATGTCGACTGAGTCTTCGCATGGTGCGCTCGAGTACGAGTACTCATGGCTGCAGGTGAGGGAACCCCCCGCCCCGCGAGTTTTATCGTCGGTACCATTGGTGAGCGCTGCACTGTTTTAGTGGGTGGGAAGAAATACTATTCGTTGAATATCATAAATTTATCCGAGTTGTGCCTGTACCATATGTTCAGGATTAAAGTCTAGCCGAAGCGCGGCAACTGTTCACTGCTGCTCGCTATCCCTGGCTAAGGCTTGCCGAGTCATTGCACCTGCTCGAGATTTCCCTCTCACCTGTGGGGCATATTGTAATAATACTGGAGAAATAAAGATACTATAGTATAGGTTGAAGGATGCACGACCTAACCTTTACACACCTCATAGTTTGCCAAAACTACAGAACAGGTACTTTATTATCTTCCCCATCCCCGCGTTTACCAAGCGACCAAGAGCCCCCTATGCGGTGATATTTGTTGAACGGATAGCTACTGAATACAGCCAAAATTAGCCATAGCCTCAGAATTTTAGTGGCATGCAACAGTAGTCCATTTTACAAACGTCATGATATTACGAGTATTCTAGTACCGGTAATCGAGTACACGTCAGTTGATGGACTGGCGCTCACTGCATATTTGTTATTCGAAATCGGAATTTATGTGTATCTGCGAGACCGAGAGGCTCTTTGCTTTTGCTGCCCTGCTGCATGTTAGCCAAACGAAGGGCGAGATTGTCATATTCCGAAAAAACTTTTGGTAGATTACTGGCCGTGATACTGGCCGGGGTGTTGTATGCATTTTTGAGTACCTCGTGTTTACTCCAGGCTACTGTACAGTACTCGAGTAGACCTGGACCTGCTGCTGATTCCTACTTGCATTTCTAAATTGTCGATCATTTGCACCCTGGCCCGTCACGGATTATTCACCGCATGGAGAAGGATAGGTTGCCTTGCGGTTTGCCCGGGGAAGGTAACCTGGTGAGTTATCCAAATTTCAACTCGCACGGACTGTGATCTAGTTTTATAAACCCGAGGTTTTAGTTACACCAAGGTTTTTGTGAGCCATCCACCCTTCAGATCAATGTTGCAAAGAAGGCCTTCGGTGATCGAACCCGGGGGGTTAGAAGGGGAGGGGATTGAATCGGGGCTTCTGAAAATTGGGATAGAAAGGGGGGGTTCTTTAATGTCTTAGTAAGCAAAAATTACTGGAAATATTGATGCTGAGAAGCGGGGAAAAGAGGAGTAAATTGTTGAGAAATCTTTCAAGAATCTATTGTACCTATTTTATTAGCGAATTTCACACGAAAATGCTTCCAATTCCAGGAGAACACTGGAAATTCTATATCCGATCGGAAAAGAAGGTTAACGCTACCTTTTATCGTGTTTGGTGCAAGGCATGTATTTTAGTACGGAGTGAGAGTATACGCACAGGGAAGCCGGACGAGTATGGTGCTCGAATCCTCACTGCAGAGGAGGAAATACGGCTGTTGGAAGAGGGTAAGTGTCAAATAATCCTAAATCAGATACACTAGTAGTCTAAATAACAGTTAGCAAAATTATCCATAGCAGAGGGATCAGCATTTCAAAGCGACCATAAGGTTATGTTAAATCATATCCTCCTCCGATACCCCTATGCCACAGCAGTAGTAAAAAACACTTGTTACCGGTTGCAGTACAGTGAAGACCCACATCCAGAGTATAACGATGAGACCGGTACGGTTCCTGTAAGAGCAGTTGGCAGAGTAGGACCAAGAATAAGCACCATGCAAGTAGGGGGAGGAGTACATCAGGATGGAGGAGGAAGTGCAAGCCTATCACCAGTTCCAGGATCTATACAAGTTGGTTCAAAGCGTCGACTTGGTACTAGCACTCCCGATATTGAACTGATAATTAAAAAATCGCGTTCGACCAGCCCTGCATCCAGTATTGCGAGTAGTAGTGGTCAGCAACAATTCATCACAGTGCCGGCAAAGCACAAGGCTTTTACACAAATTGAAAAGGAGGAATTTCAACTGCAAATGGCAAGGGCAGTTTTCTCAGCTGGATTGGCAGAACGGGCTGTTGAAGATCCAGAATTTCGTCAAATGATCCTGCTAGCAAATCCAATGGCACCAATACCTAACCGTCAGCAAATTGGTGGTCCACTCCTCAAAAAATTAGTTAACATATCAAATGAGGAATCAGCAAGTCTGATAAAGGGGAAGCAGATTACCTTCTGCATAGATGGTTGGGAAAATATCAAGAATGAGAAAATAGTAGGAATGGTGGTGAACTTTCGTGGTCGGTGTTTGACTTTTGGTGTTGAGGATGTAACCGGGCTTCCTAAAACTGGTGAAGAATTAAAAAGGCTGGCGGTTGCCCAAATTCGCACCTTAGAAGACCAAGATGGCATTTGGCAGACAGAGCATCAGCAAAAAAAATCAGTTTGCGTTATTTGCATTTCAGCACACCCTTCATCTTCTGGCTGCGTTCTGTGGGACAATTTTTTTGAAGTTGTGTAATCAAAAAACCCGTTTCATTTTAAGATTAATCTAACAATTACGTAGACAAACATGAATTTTCAGCCCTAACGGACAACATT
>Ga0307513_10006743_pt1 | contig 14977 bp, 20 predicted proteins | sample 15_EM_MG_FD_202174 | JGI IMG/M metagenome (GOLD analysis project Ga0307513, IMG submission 202174) | Populus trichocarpa ectomycorrhiza microbial communities from riparian zone in the Pacific Northwest, United States - 15_EM | ecosystem: Host-associated > Plants > Roots > Unclassified | place... | reverse complement strand
CTTACGAAGGACACTCGACTCACATTGGCATCCCCTCCAGCGAACATCAGTGTTTCATCAAACTTGCCTACTTGGTGAGCAATGTCGATGATATTTCCGAGAAGGCTCTTGGTATGGGCATCCTCTTCGTGTGTGCCGGTTGAGCAGTAATCGTATGCGGACAGGTAGGGACCAAGGCGGGAAACTGCTCGCAAGAGGAGAACGGTATTGAAGTACATCTGCTGTAATCGGTCAGGATGTGCACCGACTCGATCTATGAAACATTGGAGGTTTGGTGCCTTTGGGGTGCGAATTGTTTTAGAACGCGCTGATCAAAGGATTGGAAGAGTCACATACCCATGTTCCTGTGGTCTGGTTAAAGTATTCCATGCATATATGCGTCGATATTGATGTGTGCAAACCCGAGATAATCCTGTAGAACACCCTCTTCTCCATACACGTTCCCTCCTCCTCAGCGCTGAATTTTGACGGGAGCGTATCTGGGACAGAGACCGCAAGTTTGCTCGGTGTCCAAGTGGCTTCGGATTGCCCAAAACAATTCTCCTGGTAGATGGCGTTCCAGACTCGGTGAGAGGCTGGGGCAGCATAACCGGTGAAGCGTTCGGGGTTTTCGATCAGGTCAATATATTCGCCCTCGGCGGAAGAGTCCAGAAAGCAAAAGTCGGAATCCCGATAATAGCACCCCGGCAGCTTGTTTATCTAATACCAGTTCAGTAATAAATGTGATGATGAGCATGGACAGATACACACCTCATTCTCAGAAGGCATCTCGACCTTACTGAGGGCGCCAGCCCTCCATCTCTCGGGGATGTCTTTCTGTTCGAAGTTTAGTTGTAATGCGATGCATATGGAGAGAAAACGTGCCTCGTCAACAGTGGTTATTCCACACTCTCGGTTCATACAAAATCCGTTCTCTTGCCAGAATGGACATTCGCGGTAAAGATCCACCTAATGAAGCGATCAGGCGGGTCCTGCTGGAATGCCAAATATCACTCACCCTGAAATACCTGAAGAATGGTGTCTCTGCTAACTCATGCACCTGTTGGAATAACTCCGAGCCAACATTGTCCAAAGCTTCGAAATTGCACTCTGTGGTTTCGATCGGACCTGTTAACTAGCGGAACCATAAGGCCTTCCCGCGCAACAGGGAATAAGGAGGGAGAAATGTACAGAGTCCTTGCAGACGGCACTTGGCGTAACCTGTGGCGGTGAATTCGGCTCGAATGGGGCTCGAGAAGAGCCGACGAGTGCACTCGAGCTCAAGAACAATGAAAGGACTGTGGCCGTCTGCTTAGCAGAAACCATGATGGTGTTGGCTCAATGGTGTTGCGTGAGGAGACTATTTCGGAGTGAAAGAGAGGTGGTCACTGGTCGCAGCTGGTCTCGAGTGAGCATGACCAACCGGGATGAACGAGCGGTTGATTCGCCACGTAAGTTTGATGGGACTTGAAAATGAACCCCGGTTACGGTACCTGGTGCTTACAGATCACAACCCTTGTAAACACTCAAGTCTAATGTGACTATGACCAACTACAAAATTATTGTAGTCCATTTACTTATCCCATTACAAACTCTTGAAAGTAAATACACTCTAAATTGAACACGTTCGATCACACTCCTGTCACGCGCCGCACCAAGTCGCGACTTGCTCTCAACCAACGCCACCGGGGATGTATATCAAGACCCTGACCATCCAGGGGTTCAAGTCATGTACGCATGCGTTTGTTACCGCATCAGGCATCAAACTAGACGCTGAACGCAGGTTAAGACAGAGATCAGACCGTCGTTGACCCCTTCTCACCAAAACACAATGTTGTTGTAGGGAGGAATGGGTCAGGGAAGAGTAACTTCTTCGCTGGTAACTAAGCCACTTTACGGGTTGTAACACAGTGCTCACGCGGAGCTAGCCATTCGGTTCGTCCTCTCGGACGCCTATACTTCCATGGGCCACGAAGAGAGGCAGTCTCTTCTCCACGAGGGAGCTTCAACATCCACTACACTGTCAGCATACGGTGCGCGTCGATCTGCCTTCCGACGCGTTGAGCCAGTTGCTCACGCGCGTTCTAGTTGAGATTGTTTTCGATAATTCTGATAACCGATTTCCAACCGGCCGCGACGAAGTTATCCTACGCCGAACCATCGGCGTGAAGAAGGACGACTACAGTCTCGACAAGAAGAGTGCCAACAAGGCCGACGTCATGAATCTACTCGAATCTGCGGGTTTCAGCAAATCCAACCCATATTACATCGTCCCCCAAGGTCGGATCACCGCCCTTACGAACGCCAAAGACCACGAGCGTCTCGCTCTCCTTAAAGAAGTCGCCGGTACGAAGGTTTACGAACAGCGACGTACCGAATCGCTTCGAATTATGTCCGAGACCGATGCGAAGCGGAACAAGATAGCTGAACTTCTTGAATACATCGAGAACCGTCTGACAGAACTCGAGGAAGAGAAAGAAGAACTGAAGGAATTCCAAGAGAAAGATAAGGAGAGGCGATGTCTGGAGTATGGTATGTACCAGAGCGAGTCAGAAGATATCACGCATGCCTTGGAAGAGATCGAGGAAAGTCGGAAGAATGAGTTGCATAATGCGAACCAGAGGCAGGATATTTATAACAGCCGGGAGAAGGAGATTCAGGTGTGTCTATCCGCAACTCCTATGGTCCCCCCACTGCTAACACGGTTATATCTAGATCTTCGAGCGAAATATCACAGAAACGCGCCACGCCCTCCGAGACGCCAACCTCTCCAAACTTAGCTCTCAATCAGAGTTGAACGATCTCATTCGCTCCTGCACAGAGCTGGAATGTATCGTTGAGGACCTCACAGCTGCTGGGGAACGTTTCAGCGGTCGCCGAGAAGAATTTGACTCTGAGCTTCTCAACCTCGATACGGAGATTACTCAGGCTGAAGCAGAGTTGGCCCAGCTCATTCCAGAATGGGAGCAGAGGAAAGATGCCGAACTGAACGAGAAGAGGAGTCTGGATTTGGCGAAGGGACAACTGAGCGCGTTGTACTCCAAGCAGGGACGATTGTCCAAGTTCAGAACCCAGGGGGAGCGGGACAATTACCTCAGATCGGAAATCGCCTCTGTCGAAGCGTTCAGACAGAATCAACTCGCTGCCCTGCAAACTGCCCAGCAGGGTCTTGCCTCTGGCCGGGCATCCCTCCAGGATATCGAGGTAGGGATCGGTAACGCCGAAACCCAGGCCGGCGGGGGGCGGGAAAGGATCAAAGATTTGAGCGTTCAGATAGCGACTCTAAAAAACGAATCAGCCGAACTCACCGAACGGAGGAAGGAGCTATGGAGGGAGGAGACCAAGTTGGCGAGCCAGATTAGCCACGCCTCAGAGGAACTTAGGTCCGCGGAGAGGAATTTGGCGAGCATGATGGACAAGGTATGGCTTTCCCCGTCTGTCTGAAAGAGGTCCCACAGTTGAGTTTGCTTTCCGTAAAAGGACACAGGCATGGGCTTGAAGGCAGTAAAAAACATCACTGATCGCCAGAAACTGACCGGCGTGTATGGCCCTCTTTACGGTCTCTTCGAGATCCCCGATGACAAATTTAATACTGCCATCGAACTCACTGCGGGTAATAGGTAACAAAATCCCTATGGAATCATCTACTATAGTGCTGACCGACTTCCTTCATACTCAGTCTGTGGCACGTCGTTGTCGATACCGATGAGACGGCTTCCCGTCTGCTCAAGATCATGAATGCGGAAAAGACCGGCCGAGTGACGTTCATGCCTTTGAACCGTCTGCGACCGAAGGCCGCCCCACCCGTTAATCAACAAGATGCCATCCCGCTCTTGTCCAAGATCACCTACGATCCCCTCCACGCTAGGGCCTTCCAGCAGGTATTCGGCAGGACGTGCGTTTGTAGGGATCTCACGCTCGCTGCAGCCTACGTCAAGAGCCACGGTATCAATACAATCACACTAGACGGGGATAAAGTCGACCATAAGGGTGCGCTGAGCGGTGGGTACCACGACATTCGGCGCTCTAGGCTAGATGCCATTCGAACTGTGTCCACCTGGCGTACCAAATCTGAGGCGGACGAGAATAAGCACAAGGAAGTCAAAGCGACCATCCTGGAGTTGGACCAGGAAATTGCGAGACTTGCTGGCCAGACCCAAGTGTTGGCTAGCCAGCTGGCCCAGCAGAAACAATCAAGGGATGGCCTAGGAGATACCGTTGGTGTCTTGAGAAACGAGAGGGAGCGAATGAAGGAGAGAATCGAGAAGCTCGAAGGTCAGGTTGAGGATACGGAAGGCGAATTACGGGAGTCGGATACCCAAATCCGTTCCCTTCGAGACGAGCTCCAGACGCCTATGGTCCGTGGACTCACAAACGAAGAGGAGGCCGCCATCGAAAGGCTTAACAGGGAGGTGGATCAACGCGCGACAGACCTGACGCAGAGGACGAACGAGAAACTCGATGTGGGAGGAAGGAAGAGCTTGGTCGAGATCAGGCTGAACGAGGACCTCAAGAGGAGGAGAGCCGAAGTCATGGGGATGATCGAGAGGTTGGGCGAGCCCCAGAACGCGGATACTGCGGCTGCGGAGGATCTGGATTCCAGAAGAAGGGAGCTCCAGACACTCAAGAACGCAATCGATTCATTGAAGGCCAAATCTCAAGGTACGCAATCAGTCAATCAACGTCCTTCCGATCGATTGAGTTGACCTGCAGAGGCGGAGAGGGAGTACGATGCCCTGGGGAAGCAACTCCAAGAATTTCGGACCGCTTTGGAAAAGATGCAATCCCAACAGGCGGAGGACAATAAGGCTTTCTCGAAGCAGCAGAAACACGATGAGAAATACCACAACAAGAAGGCACTTCTGACTACCAGGAAGGACGACATCAACCGCAGTATCCGGGACCTCGGCGTGCTCCCTGAAGAAGCCTTTGGCAAGTACATAAACGAAAACCTCGATAAGGTACTTATATTGTTTGAGTGTGCGCGGCAGAAACTAATGAGAGTACCCAATATAGTTGGTTAAGAAGCTACAAAAAGTTAACGACGGCCTCAAGAAGTTCGCGCACGTCAACAAGAAAGCCTTCGAGCAGTACAACAACTTCACGAAACAGCGAGATCAACTCATACAACGCCGCGAAGATCTTGACACATCCGCACAGTCGATCCAGGAACTTGTCGAGGTTTTGGATCAACGCAAGGATGAAGCGATCGAAAGAACATTTAAACAAGTCGCGAAGAACTTCGAGGAAGTGTTTGAAAAGCTCGTTCCAGCTGGCCGCGGGAGGCTGATTATCCAGCGGAAAATTGATCAGGTGAGTTTGGTGACCTCATGGTGGGTCAGTGGGTTGACGAATATGATTGTAAAATCCGCGGAATTTTAGGACGAGATGGACGAAGACGAGGAGACACAGCAGAGTAGTGTTGAGAACTACACTGGTGTTGCGATAAAGGTCGGTGTCGTCGTGGTTTGTTCGGTCCGTTGATCCTGTGCGGTATTAATGAGTATCAGGTGTCGTTTAACTCGAAAGTTGATGAAGGCCTGCGGATTCAACAACTCTCCGGGGGGCAAAAGTCACTGGTTGCTCTTGCAACAGGTAAGTGTCCATTCAGCCAGCTATCATTCCGAGACAAAGACGGAATCCCCACCCCATCAGTATTCGCCATCCAAAAATGCGATCCTGCGCCCTTCTATCTCTTTGATGAAGTAAGGACCAATATTTTCCCGCTCTCCGGATTTCATCTGACCCAACCTTCCCCCAAAAGATCGATGCCAACCTTGACGCACAGTACCGAACCGCTGTCGCAGGTGAGTTCCTCGACAGCGAACTGCAGACATGACGTGATGATTGACGATGATCGAACCGGTGGTCCGAACGACCCACAGGGATGATCCACGAGCTTTCGGAGACGGCCCAGTTCATCACGACTACTTTTAGACCGGAAATGCTGATGACAGCCGACAAATTCTATGGAGTTCTGTTTGACAATCAAAAAGTGAGCTCAATCCGGACGATCAAACGCGAGGAAGCCCAGGAATTTGTCGATCAGGTAAGCATGGAGCTCAAGGTTCCATCAATACCATAGGATCTTCCAGGATTGATGTATCTGACATTCGCGCCACCCTTTTGTAGGAGGCCCAGGTGCAATGATGTGAGGAAATAGAGTCGGAACCGATGTTTTGTTCTTCATATCTCGTGCGACGGTCGTTTCTTTCCCTTATTCTTGCTACGGGGACTTTCGCCTCCATGGCCTCTAGCCAAAGTGTAACATCGCCTTCCTGTAACGTTATCATCTCGTACGCCAATAGACAGACAATTGTCTGCCGTTCTATCCGCTGCCCCACCCTCCGAGTCCTTGGCGGTGTGGCGTGTGACCCAACCGTAGTGTCGGAACCAAATACGAATAGGCGAACAGATAGGTCAACGATGATTGGTGTGGAGATGTAGGTCCGATGTTCCTTGCCTGGACTCTCCGTTGACATAAGAGGGCAAGAACAGATCCGAAACCGCGGCGAGATCCTATTTTATATTCCCGATGCAATTATACGCAGATCCGTATAGCCAACGCCCATTTGAAAGTTCCTAGTACGTGTGTCAAGACACTTTGTAGGATACGTATTTGTGACTGGGTGCGCGTTAGGGTGGAGGAGAGCAGGACGAATCGGTCACACAAAAGAGTATAGGCGGATCAGAGCGGAACCGTCCCGAGGCCGAGTCGCTCGAGGTTCCTTCTCACAGCCTCGTGGATGAAGGGCTGGATGTGAGGTAAGTTGTTTGGGGGCTACGATTCGGAGGTAATCGTACATTGAGTTTTGTACACGCGTGACGGTACGGTAAATAGTTCTACCCATATAAATTGGCAATCCATGAGGATTTTACCGCCGGAGATGGTCGTGAAACGCGAAAGTCGGGGACACGGATCAGCATGATGAGGTAGCGCTTCCTAATTCGAGGCGCGTAGTAAGTTGGACCCCATCTCTTCGGCAAAACTCCCCAGCCGTCATCGAGCTCTTGCACGAAATAGTAGGCGATCTGGAGAGGCTGGCACGGAGCGTGTGAAGTCAGCCCAGGGCATAGTGAATTGTCTGGCCGCACAAACAGACCTGAAAGAGTTATAGAAAATGGATCTGACCAGCCAACAAGACACCATGGGGCTAAGAGAAGGCATGAGACCACTGCATGGAGCAAAACAAGGGATGGGCTGTACACAATCACTGCACACAGAAGGCTGGATATGGAGATCAAAGTCGCTGAATGAATCGAGTCAATCTGGGCGCCGCTCTCCATGACATATGGCCCATACCACTATCTCCAGCGAACACGGCCGCCTGGGTAACGAGCGGATTTAACTACGACCGATGTCCTGAGTGCATCGGATCTGACTCACCGTCACCCATGTTTGGAAGAAGAGAACCACAAGGAAAAAAGCAAAACCTTGGTGGATTAATACAGCAGCGAATCCTTTTGAAGGGTTTGACTTTCGAAGACCAGCAACGGTTAGAATGACAATTACGAGGTCTACAAATAAAGCTGAGGAAGCTGTGATCAGGGAATGAATTTGGTTTTATTTATCGTATCACTCAACCATAAGGTGCGAAAATGCCGAGGTTCTGTCGCGAGGTAGCGTCGTTGACGCAGTACTGAAGCTCATGGCTCCAGGTTGCAGAGTAGTTCCGATCTCGAAATCCTGCACACCGAATCAGAATCGACCTAAGCAGTAGCACAGAGGATATCACATGCCTATGCCAATGAGTATAACCTGCCCGGTGATGAGTACCCCCAGTAAGAGGACGATATACCACCGGTATGACCAGATGACGACCCTATTGTGCATTCAGGCTGGCTAAAAGGTGGGACATATGGGGTGGACGGCTTACGTGCGAATGACTAGATTTACAGACGCGGAGGTGACAGCGGCCTTGCCTAAAACCTGAAGTCGGGGTGAGCCACGGGTTTTCGATACATTGGGAGGGGTAGCATACAAGCCCGATGAGGTATACCGCTGGAAGCTCGGGTATAAGTACATAGCGGCCCTTGGTGTAAAGTGCTCACCGCCACAGTTCACCTGGAGTCTCGACATCTGAACGACTATACTGGAGGATATTGGTAGTGGTTCAAATACAGCCTGGGAGATGGATCTCACCATCCAATTATAAACCCCAAAGTGATATAACGGGTGAGGAAGTAAGGGATCTATTTGGTTGAGTACGGGTGTTTAGTGTGCGGGGGAATAGACGGACCAACGACCATCGTATCCTAAGCGTACCCCTCATGAATTCGGCCTCGAACCAGAGGGTTGTTAAATAATCCCATCTGAAGTCAGGGTGAAGTGGGTGAGGCAGGCCGCAAACCCGACGAACTTGGGAACTTACAAGAACGTGCCAATTGCAATGGTTGAAACGTCGTGTGATAGCGTCATGTCTGCGGTTCAGCCAGAGGAGATGCTGGTACGTGGAGTGTGGGGTGTCCGTGGTGAGATACCATTGTAGCATGGTGCCCTGCATAAAGTAGCTTCCTTCGTTGCAGGAAACCACAAAGCCAAGACTCGATCGACGTTCCGACCTGACACATAAGTGGATCCCAGGGGATACATTCATCGCCCAGAATGTCCCCGTTTTTCTGTTTTCCGCATTTCAGAACGCCATAGACGCGAGGCGGGAATTCAAAAACAGACACTTTTTGGGAGTTGTGTATGGGCTGTCAGTCGGGTCTCGAACGAGATGGATCCCATGAAAATAACCATGGATTGGTCGGTTGACTGACGAGGCCTGGCCTGCGCCTTACGGTAGTTGATCACGGGCCCGATCATGGCATAGTTTGAGGCCGATCACGGTTCTGTCGGGCCGTCCGGTGGCTCCGCTCCTCCATGCCAGGTCGACAATACGAAAGACTTTCGACGTCAGACGAACCCCTGGACGACGACCGCTCGCCGAGGTCGAGGTCGAGTAGGAACGCCCCTCTTGCAAGATATCTGCTTCTGGCGCTCGCCTTCGTTGTCGCCGCCTTCTGCTCCTACAAGGCCGGCCAGTGGTCCGTCCAAGATCCGCAGCACGCCGGTGGTGGTGACATCAGCGCAGGAACGCCCGAACCAAAGCCAGACGATTCCTCAACCAACACTCCCATGCCAGGAAACGGAAAATACAGCATTGGATAGTACGTGCTCTCGCCTCTCGTTTTTTCCCCTTGGCGATCTAAAGGGGGAATTTCGTTTGAGCAGTTTCGTTAATTGGTGCGCTTCAATACAACACAATCAATGTCGCAATAGATATCTTACCGTTCGTGCCCGTCTAGGGGTATCTATGGGCGAAAGTATCCGCCCTCCTTAATCCCAACCGAAGACCTCACGTGGGTCGTAACCTTCGTCTGCAGTGAACCATGGGAGGCTGACTTGTAGCACCAGGCACCTCCTTTACGCATTCGCCAACGTACGGAATGATTCCGGAGAAGTCTTCCTTTCCGATAAATGGGCCGACGAAGAGATTCATTACCCTGGCGACTCGTGGGATGACAAAGGCCTCTTTGGCAACTTCAAAGCCATATACATGCTTAAGAAGCAGCATCGGCACCTCAAGCTTCTCCTCTCTATAGGCGAGTGCGCCGCTACCAAACTCAAGTCAGACCGCGGACTGATCTCGACTGGGCACAGGCGGCTGGACATATTCTCCATCGTTCCATCCTGTGGTCGTCTCCCCAGCATTCCGCAGCAAGTTTGTCGAATCATCCATAAAACTCTTGGAGGATTATGGTCTCGACGGGCTGGACATCGACTACGAGTATCCCCAAAATAACGAACAAGCGCGAGGATACACTGAGCTCCTAAAGGAACTTCGACATGCATTGGATCACCACCAACGGAAGAAAGGGAGCAATTGTCGTTTCTTACTGACGGTATGTGTGGTTTCCTGGCCCGTAGTTGACACCCCCTTAACTTAATTACACAGATTGCCGCACCTTGTGGTCCACAGAACTACAAAAAGCTCCATGTAGCTGAGATGAACCGTTACCTCGATTTCTGGAACCTCATGGCATACGATTATGGTAAGGCTTACCCTTTTCACCCTATCCTGTTAAGTGTTGTTTTAATTTGTGTCGCCTGCTCAGCCGGGTCCTGGGATTCCGTCTCAGGGCACCAAGCCAACATTCGTGGCGGGCCCATCAGCGGTATCGAAGCCGTCAAATTCTACCATGCCAAAGGTGTCCCTCGTCACAAACTCATTCTCGGCATCCCCCTCTATGGTCGCTCCTTCATGAACACCGAGGGTCCCGGCAAGCCCTTCTCGGGGGTCGGACCTGGCTCATGGGAGAAAGGCGTATACGACTACCGCGCCCTCCCCCTCCCCGGCTCCTACATGTTCCGTGACGAGGAGATGATGGCGAGCTGGTCGTACGATTACGACAAGAAGGAGATGATCACGTTTGACAGTGAGGAGGTCGCGAAGTGGAAGGGAGAGTGGATTAAGCGCGAGGGGTTGGGAGGGAGCATGTTTTGGGAGTTGAGTGGGGATAAGGGTACGAAGAGGAAGGACATGGAGGGTGGACCGGGGAAAGACCCCCAGCCCGGCAGGAGTTTAGTCAGAGTCGTGAAGGACGCGATGGGGCCCTTGGATTCTACCCACAATTGGCTCAGGTACGAGGGCAGCAAGTTTGAGAACTTGAGGAAGGGGATGGAGTAGGCCGGATTGTATTCAACCTACAGTACATTACATAGCTATCTCAAGGACTTTTCACCATTTTTGCAACAAGACGGATTTCATATATATATCCATCGCCAGTAATTTGTGACTCAAACGAGGGGGGGGGATGCGGGTTGTATTGTTTGAATGACCACTATGAGACAACCGTACTTGAGGGGGATCGTTAGCGAGTAAGGATACTGGGAGCAACTTCAACAAAATATACACCAAGACGGACAACTGGGTGGAGAGGTTTGGAGAGACGTGGGATAGCAAATATACAGTCTGGGACTAGCAACTTGGGAAAAGATATACACTGCGTGGAAGGGGTCCAGCGGTAAGCTTGCAAAAGAGGGGGAGGAGACGTAAGAGGTATGGCGTGCACATTCATGAAGCAGGCTGGAATGAAAGTAGTAAGGGGATGATTAGAAGTTCAGCATGAGAAAGAAAAATATCGGGTCCACATTCCACCTCATCGAGGATCGGCAGCCCCAATGAGTCTTCTATCGTGGGGGATTCTCTCGTGACGTGCGCTAGGCACAAGCCGAAGGTGTAGGAGGTTGATGTACAGATGAATGATGTAGAGTTGAATGCATGCATAGACAAGCGCAGGATGAGATGGAGCCGCTTGTGTTTTATTTGCAAGGCTGGGGTTGTGTGAGGTGGGAAACTTTGAAGAGGATCCGGGAGGGAGATACTCGGGAAGCGGCGGATCATCCACGAGGATGTCTTGTACTTGAGTCTTACGTACGCCGCACCCAAGGTCACCGCCACAACTCGAAGGGGGCCGTGTTAGTCAAGCAGTAAAGGCAGGGGAGGGAGTTGAAGGAGAAGAAGATTCGTCGACGTCGACCCAGCTGCTGGAACTGACCACGGGGGGGACGTTTTCGTCATTATCATTCCCATCGTCTGAGGAAGATTCTTGAGTTGAGGGGGGAGGGACGGGGATGACTTTGGCCTGAACAGGCGCTGCAATGGCACTTTCGGTCGGCTTAGGAGCCTCCTCTTTGGCAGTCTCCTTGGCCTTCTTTGCAGCCTCTTCAGCCTCCTTTTCTTTCTTCTCACGTTCAAGTTCCTTCCGCCTCTTCTCCTTCTGCGGTTGAGTCAGAACTGTATTCTGTCGGAAGAGAAGAGGATCAGAACATACCTCGAGCTTCTCCTTGAGTTCCCTAGCCTCCCTCTCTCTCTTCAGACGCTCGCGAAGTTCACGTTCACTCACAACCCAAGCCGCAGCAGCGGAAGCGGCACACTCTGGGCGGGACTTGTTCTTGAGAAGGTAGCCCTGAAGAGCAGCAACACTGAACTCATCCTCCGGTATCGAATCGGCGAACTGCCTGGCCAGCCTCGATAGCATGGCGGCATCGATCGGAGGTGCAGAGTGCTGGAACTCGGCGATCTCATCCTCAACCGCTGGAGGGAGATACTTGGGGGCGCTTGAAGTTGAAGGCGTGCCAACCTCTGACATCGTTCTAGATCTCACAGATGACTCCCTCGTAGTCATCGAAGAAATTGATGTTGACGACGCAGATGATGGTAACGATGAGGTACCCATCGTGAACATCGCATCCGAATCGGGGTTGGAAGCGAGGTCAGAAGGAGTTACAGGAACCGAAGAAGGGGAAGGCAACACAATGCTGGCGAGTTCAGCCTCTGTGGGTTCATCCTCCTCGGTGGATGGGAAGAAGTTGCGGAACAGTGCTTCAGCCTGCCACTTGGACGCATTCTTGAATTCAACCCAGACGTCCATGCGGCCAGGCCGAGACAGCGCCGGATCTAAACGCTCTAAGTGATTCGTAGTACTATGAAACCACATATCAGTCAGATTATCGCAGATAATCAGTAGAAGAGGATACGAACGCGAACAACAGACGCCCTTCAGCAGCGGCGACGCCATCCAATGCATTCAGCAGACCGCTCAAGCTGAGGGTGTTGGTATCTGAGATGTGATCCTTGGAACGTCGATGTCGGCTGCTCGAAGAATGTTCGCGGGTGCTCTCCTTCTCTGATGAGTCTGATCCGTCGGGGTTACCGTTGGACAAGTCATCCCTGGAAGTGCTCCGGGTGAAGGCGGCGTCGAGATCCTCCAACAAAACAATGCACCGGGCAGGCACACGTCCCATCAGGGTAGTTAGTGTGCTGTCATTGATCCACGATGACGACAACGAGACAACGTAAATGTCAAGCATGAGTTCACCGGCGATGGCGTGGATTAGTGAACTCTTTCCGGATCCTGGGACCCCGTGAAGGAGATAACCCCTCCGGAAGGGAATACCGCGGTCGGCGTACCACTTGTGATACACGTCAGCAGGCGTGGATTGAGATATATGGGCGCAAGAGGAAGTACCTTTTCGGACTTGAGGAAGTCCTTTGTGTCAGAGAGCAACATCTCTTTAACGCCGGGGTTGAGGACGATAGATGAAATGGGACGCTTATGCCGTGAGTCGGTCCACCTCCAGCACCCGTGCGAGTCGGCGAAGTAGATTTGTATCCTGTGAACGGCCTCGGCCTCGTACTCCTTCTTGGCTTGGAGAACGAGTTGTTTGAGGATCGAATTATTTCTCGCTACAACGCTAAAAAGGAAAACCCCGCAATACGATGAAAGGGGCGGGAGAGGTCACATGAGCAAAAATCGCGTAACGAGCCGAATAAGGAACAGATGGAACCAACCTAATGGATAGCACCTCGCAGCCACTCCCGTCCGTCTTCCGACCCCGCCTTACCCGCAACCAGTGGCCGCGGTAGTAGATAGTGTGCGTCGTGTTAGCGGTTGGCTGGAAGACGACTCGGGTCTTGACCTTGCCCGGAACATCTTCCTCGCCGTCGTCGTCGTCGCCGAACGAGTTGTCCGCCACCCGGGAAGAGAGGCCGGATGTCGTTGTCCGGGTTGTTGTCTCGAACTCTCTGGACCGCTGCCATTCGGGGCGACGAGAGAGCCAGAGCATTAGCCAGTCATACGGGTAGTCTTCTTCGGAGAAGTGGGCAGTGAGGAAGAAGGCTGTGAAGGGAGAGGTCAACCCATGTCACAACGGAGGGTTGTGCACAATGACCGCACAATTAATGAAGTGATTCCTATGGGCGCTGGGTGAGCGACGACTCTGGGGCAGAAGCGCAGCGGGGTACTCACCATCCGGAGCTTGCCATTCGCCGCGCAGTCTCGACGGTACCACCGAGGACGACGAGTTTGACACCGTCAACCATTGAGGAACCTCCACCGCCTCCTACGAGAGGCTGAACGAGAGACTTGAGGGCGTCCATGTGGGGTAAGAACCGCTGCGAATGCCAAATCCAATGCTGCGAATCTTGGAGGGGGAGCGGGTGGCGAACGAGGGGAAATGGTGGCCGAGATAAGAGAAGAGAGGTGCGGTGGGGGGAGGGCGATGCTTAAGACGGAGTGCGGCGGAGGCTATGTTATAAGTAACCTCTTGCTCAGGTGAGTCGAGGTTGCGAGTCAAGACGCGTCAGCCGAAACGTGCCATTAAATCCCCCTCGATGCAACGTGGGATTTTGAAATCTACGCCCGCTATTAACACCGCTTCCTGATAGCTACCAGTATCTACATCATCGGACCGCAAAATACAACCCTTCCACAGCCACATTGGCCTGCCAAATCCCCAACCGGCGTGTAACTCGCAGCATCGCAGGCGCAGGCAACACAAGCACAAAAGAGACAGGAACCAACACCACCAGGGATATCCCCAGCAACAACGTGATACCGGGTTTGATAACAAGAAAATAGAACAGCGACTGGAATGTGGTCGCATCCGTAAACTGCGGGAACGTGTTCAGTATTCGGGTTGAGCGTGGGCTGGCGCTTGCTTACCATAGCATAAGCGTTACGATAGAAAGAGCTGTCATATTGAACAGGCGCCTCTGACTCGACATCAAAGCTCGCGTGTTGCAGCCTGTAGAATATCGGTCGCGGCGGGTATGGAACAGACACGAGTGGGCCGTGGAAGGTAGATTGGAGGGCCAGCTGTTCAACCAGTCATTATGAGAGGACAGGTTGGAGAAGGCGTGACTCCTACCTCGGCTCTGGAAAATGCCCTTGCCCCAAGCAAATCAAGGAAACACAGCAACGCTCCCAACGGTAACACAACGAGCAATGTTGTGCCGGTCTATCGCGAAATGAGCTCAGCGTACCGAGGGATACTAAAGCGGTCAACCCACAAGAGTGAAAACAAAGAGGTACACCCAGGCCAGCAACGCGAACGGGAAGTTTACCACCAGAAGGTGAAACGTCGCGGAATAATAGGCCCTGCGGGTCATGGGTCGGAAGTATCGCTTTATCCTCGCCCCTGGGCCTAGGTGTTCTTCATGCTGGTCTG
>Ga0307513_10006742_pt1 | contig 14980 bp, 14 predicted proteins | sample 15_EM_MG_FD_202174 | JGI IMG/M metagenome (GOLD analysis project Ga0307513, IMG submission 202174) | Populus trichocarpa ectomycorrhiza microbial communities from riparian zone in the Pacific Northwest, United States - 15_EM | ecosystem: Host-associated > Plants > Roots > Unclassified | place... | reverse complement strand
GGCGCCGTCCGACCCGATCAGCCGTGGCTCGACAGCGGCGACGAACCGGCCCTGACTGAGCCGGTACCGCGACGCCTGGTCCGGATCGGCACCGGCCGGCGGCCGGGCCAGCGTGCCCAGTGGCGACATCTCCGTCATCCCCCACGCGTGCAGCAGCGCAACGCCGTGGCGCTGCTGGTAGGCCTCCATCAGGGCCGGCGGGCAGGCCGAGCCGCCGACGACCGCCTCGGTCAGCGAGGAGATGTCGGCCTCCGGGTGGGCCTCCAGGAACTGCAGCAGCCCCTGCCAGACCGTCGGCACCCCGGCGGCCTTGTTCGGCCTGGCCACGGCGATGAAGTCGGCCAGCGGCTCCGGGGCCAGGAACCGGTCCGGCATCGCCATGGAGGCACCGGTGAGGAACGCCGCGTACGGCAACCCCCAGGCCAGCACGTGGAACTGCGGCACGATCGCGAGCACCAGGTCCGCCGCCGACAGCCCGAAGTAGTCCGGCAGGGACTCGGCGAGCGCGTGCAGGTAGATGGAGCGGTGGCTGTAGACCACGCCCTTCGGTTCGCCGGTCGTGCCCGACGTGTAGCACATCGCGGCGGCCGCGGTCTCGTCCACAGTGGACCACGCGAAGGTGTCCGGCTGGGCGGCCAGCAGCTGCGCGTACTGATGGACAGGCACCGGCAGCGGGCCGAGGTCGGCGTCACCGTTGACGACGAGGTGTTCGACGCTCGTCAGGGTGGGCAGCAGCGGCAAGAACACCGGCAGGAGCGACGCGTCGACGATGACGATCTTGTCCTCGGCATGGTTGGCGACATAGGTGATCTGCTCGGCGGCCAGGCGGATGTTGAGGGGATGGATGACCGCGCCCATCGCCGGCACGGCGAAGTATGCCTCGACGTGCTGCTGGTTGTTCCACATGAACGTGGCGACCCGGTCGCCCTCGCGGATGCCGAGATCGCGCAGCGCCCCGGCCAGCCTGGCCGCGTTCGCCCCGACGGTGGCGTAGGTTGCCCGCGACGGGCCGCCCGGGGTGGCGGTCACCACCTGACTGGTCGCGTGAAACGACGTGCCGTGCTGCAGGATTCGCCGGATCTGGAGCGGGACGTCCTGCATCGTGCTGTTGAGCATGGTCGGCTCCCAGGTGAAGGGTACGCGAGGTCCGCCGCGGCGACGGACCTCGCGCGAGGCGGTCAGCGGGTCGGGGTGTAGCTGGTCGCGAGTGCAGCGGCGAACAGGTCCTGGACCTGGGCCAGTCCGCCGGCAACGGTCGAGTCGGGACGGACCACGTACACCTGGCGGGCGGGAATCTGCCCGGGCTTGCTGTAGTCGAGCGCCGCGAGGAGGCCATCGGTCTCCACGGTCGCCAGGCTCTGGAACGCCTTCAGCACACCGGCTCGCGTCAGCGCGCCCGCCCTGCAGGTGGCGTCGAGGATCTTGTGCATGATCACTCCCTGGCCGTAGCCGTACACCACGAACGCGCTCCCGCTCTTGGCCTGCTCCGGGAACCTGCTGGTGAGCTCGGCACGCAGCTTGGTCGGGCCGGCTGCTGCCGAGGCGTACGGCGCCACCGAGGTCACCGCGTAGTACTGCTTCTCCAGCGCAGCCTTCGCCGGACCGGCCAGAAGGGCCGGGCTGAACGACGGGTTGGAGCCGAGGAACGTCATGTCGAACCCGTTGGCCTCGGCCACCGAGACCGCGGACGCGGTCTGCGCCGAACTGCCGGTCAGCAGCACGTACTTGACGCCCTGGTTCTTCAACGCGGTCACCTGGGCGGTCAAGTCGGTATCGGTCGCCTTGATCTTGGTGTCCACAATGGTCAGTCCGTACTCGGTTGCGGCGGCCTTGCTGCCGGCCAACGCGTTTCCGCCGTAGTCGCCCTCCAGGTAGACGTGACCGACCTTGGCGCCCCTGGCCAGGCCTTTGCTCTGCATCAGCCATTGCAGCCCGTTGATCATCTCGACGTCGTACGTGGTGCCGCTCAGGATCACGTACGGGTTGCTCAGCAGGCTGGAGGACCACGACACCGCAAGGGTCGGCATCTTGTCTTCCACGATGGTGTCGCTCAACGCGGCGATCTCGGGCGAGCCGAGGAGCTCGTCGAGTGCGAGCACGTGGTCCTTGATCTGGGCGTACACCGTGACGGCCTGGTCGGTCTTGTAGGCGTGGTCCTTGACCGTGAACTCCACCTTGCGCTGGCACACCCCGCCCTTGGCGTTCTGGGCGTCCCAGAACAGTTTCCGGCCCAGCTCGATGCCGGCACCGGCGCCGGCGAAGGGCCCGGTCCGGTCGGTGAGCACGCCGAGCGTAATCGACGTGGCGGTGACGCCCGGGCCGGTCTGCTGTCCGGAGCCCGACGGCCCGGACGCGGAGGGCTTCGTGGTGGCGCAGCCGGTGGCCAGCATCGCGAGCGCGAGCACACCGCAGAGGGCGGCGAGCGTTTCGCCGCGGACAGGGCGTCGGGGTAGGTGTGACATACGGATCTCCTTCATCGCGGGTGAGCGGGCCGGCGGCGACGCGTGGCGAGGGCACGGCTGACCCGCCGGCCGAGGCCGGCGAGGCCGCCGGGTTCGAACAACAGCAGCGCAACGACGGCCGCGCCGAAGATGAACTTCGCGGCCACCGGCGGACTGATGCCCGAGGTTCCGGTGGTGGGCGCCAGCCCGGGCAACAGGCCGGCGTGGCGTTCCAGGATCGGTGGCAGGAAAGCGATGAACGTCGCGCCGGCGACCGCGCCGCCGGCCACTCCGAGCCCCCCGATGACAACCATCGCGAGGTACTCGATGGACAGCCCCACCCCGAACGTCTCGGGCACGATGCGCCGGAACGCGATGGCGTACAGGACGCCGCCGAGCCCGGCGTACATCGACGAGATCAGGAACGCATAGGCCTTGTAGCGGTTCACCGGCACGCCGATGATCCCGGCCATCAGCTCGCGGTCGCGCACCGCGCGCAGGGCCCGTCCGGGGCGCCCGCGGACCAGGTTGCGGAAGTACAGGTACGCCACGACGGTGACCAGCAGGAACAGGTACCACAGCTTCTGTTCGCGGCCCCACAGCACGTTGAGCAGGTACTGCGGCTGGTCGGGGTCGGAGCCGAAGCGTAATCCGCCGAGGGTGAAGACGGGCACGCTGCGGCCGTTGTCGCCGCCGGTGATCCGCGGTGCGTTGTCCAGGATGTGCTGGCCGAGGAAGACCAGGCCGAGCGTGGCGATGCCGAGGTAGATGCCCCGCAGCCGGGCCGCGATCGGACTGAACAGCAGTCCCGCCGCGCCGGCCAGCAGGACCGCGAGCACCGCGGCGAGCGTTGGCGGCAGGGCGAACCCGCCGCCGAGGCGCCCGCTCTGCCCGGCCAGGAAGGTGTATCCGTACGCGCCGACCGCCAGGAAGAACGCGTGCCCTAGGGAGAGCTGGCCGGCCTGGCCGAGCAGCAGTGTCAGGCCCAGCGCCGCGACCGCGGCGGCCATCGCGAAGAGCCCCAACTGCAGCCAGAACGTGTCGGCGAGGAACGGTACCGCGAGCATCACCAGGCCGGTGCCGATCACCGTCCAAAGTGGACCTCGACGGCGCACCTCGGCGGCCGCCTCCGCGGCCGGCTCGGTCTGGTCGACCATCAGCGTGTTCGGCGATTCAGACACGGTGCAGCTCCTTGGCGCCGAACAGACCCGAGGGCCGGACCAGTAACACGGCGACCATCACGGCGTACGGCATGACGCTGTGGAAGCCGGCCCCGAGGAAGGACAGGTCGGTGGCGTACCCCTGGGCGAGACTCTCGGTGACCCCGATGACCAACCCGCCGACGATGGCGCCGCCGGTGGAGTCCAGGCCGCCGATGATGGCCGCCGGGAACGCCCGCAGCGCCACTGCCGCGGTCACCGGTTGCAGCCCCGGCGAGGGGAAGACGGTGATGAACAGACCGGCGACCGCGGCGAGCATGCCGGCCAGCACCCAGGCCATCGCCGACACGGTGGACCGGCGCACGCCCATCAGCGCCGCGGTCTGCGGATCGTCGGCGACCGCCCGCATGGCGACGCCCCACCGGGAGTACCGCAGCCAGACGAAGAACGCCAGGATGAGCACCGCTCCGACGAGCAGCGCCGCGATCCTGGTCTGCGGCAGGACCAGCCCACCGATGCGGACCACCCGGTCCCCCCACGGGTCCCGCATGGGCACGTACCCGTCGAGACCGATCCGCCGGATGATCTCGGTCTGGGTGATGACGTCCACCCCGATCGTCATGATGCTCACCGCGATCAGGGAGCGGCCGGCCATCGGGTACACCAGCAGCCGCTGCACCAGCAGCGCGACGACCCCGGCGACGCCTACGCCGGCCAGCAACGCGAGCAGGAACGGCACCTGGGCTGCCGAACCGACCCGGGCGATCGTGTACGCACCGATCATCAGGAACGCCGGATGGGCGAAGTTGACCACGCCGCTGGACTTGAAGACGATGACGAAGCCGAGGGCCAGCAGCGCGTACACCGCGCCGAGCGAAAGGCCGCTCACGAGCAACTGCAGAAGGAGTGTCATTGGCCCGTTTCCCCTTCGGTGCCCAGATATGCCAGCTGTACGGCCGGATCGCGCTGCACCTCGTCCGGCGTGCCGTCGGCGATGCGCCGGCCGAAATCGAGCACCGTCACCCGGTCGGCGATGCCCATGACCAGACCCATGTCGTGCTCGACGAGCAGGATCGCGATCTGCAGGTTGTCGCGGATGTCGCGGATGAGATGCGCCACCACGGCGGTCTCGTGCGCGTTCATGCCGGCCGCGGGTTCGTCGAGCAGCAGCAGGTCGGGCTCGACACAGAGCGCCCGGGCGATCTCGACCCGCTTCTGGTCGCCGTAGGCCAGGACCCCCGCGGCCATGCCCAACTTGCCGCCGAGGCCGACGAACGCCGCGATCTGCCTGGCCCGGGCCCGATGCCTGGCCTCCTCACGGCGGGATGGCGGCAGCCGGAGCGCGGCGGTGACGAAGCCCGCCCGGGTCAGATGGTGCCGGCCGAGCATGAGGTTCTCCTCGACCGTCTCGTGCGCCATCAGCGCGATGTTCTGGAACGTGCGCGCCACGCCGAGCCCGGCGATCTTGTGCGGCGCCAGTCGGGTCAGGTCGGTGCTGCGGAACCGGACCGAGCCGCCGGCCGGGCGGTAGGCGCCCGACACGAGGTTGAACAGCGTCGACTTGCCGGCGCCGTTGGGCCCGATCAGGGCGTGGATCGAACAGGGCTCGACCGCGAACGAAACCCGGTCCAGCGCGGTGATGCCGGCGAACCGTACGGTCACCGCATCCACGGTCAGCGCGCTCACTGTGACCACCTGGCCAGCGCGGGCAGTGCCCGGGCCCCGGTCAGCTCCCGGCCCACGGCCTGCTCCGCGTCGCGCCCGAGGTACAGGTCACGGACGCCGTCGTGGGCGGCGAGTTCGCCCGCCGGTCCGGACAGGCACACCTCGCCGGTGGCGAGCACGTAGGCATGGGTGGCCACCGACAGGGCCATGGCGGCGTTCTGCTCGACTAGTACTACCGCGGTGCCCAGGCTGTTGATCTGCCGGATCACCTGTGCGACCTGGCCGACGACCTTGGGTGCCAGGCCCAGCGACGGCTCGTCGAGCAGCAGCAGGCGAGGCTGTGCCATCAGGGCCCGGCCGATCGCCAGCATCTGCTGCTGCCCACCGGAGAGCAGGCCGGCGCGCTGGTCCCGGCGCTCGTACAGGATCGGGAACAGGTCGTGGACCGACTTCCGGGCCCGGACCCGGGCCGCCGGGTCGCGCACCCCGAAGGCGCCGATGCGCAGGTTCTCCGCGACGGTGAGCCGCTCGAAGATCCGCCGGCCCTCCGGCGCCTGAACGATTCCCGTGGACACCACGGCGGGGGCCGACCGGCCCATGAGTGAGCGCCCTTCGAACTCGATCGAGCCCCGCTCGACAGTGCCCGAGTACTCCCCCAACACTCCTGAGATGGCGCGCAGCAGCGTTGTCTTTCCGGCGCCGTTGCTGCCCAGCACGGCGACGACCGACCCGGGCGCGACGTCGAGTGAGACACGTCGCAAACCGAGAATCGCCCTGGCATAGCGGACCCGAAGGTCGCGTACGGTCAGCACGGAGCTGGGCTCCTCTCCTGTGGCGGCGGATTGGGTGTGCAGCCTGCTGGTCCCGGACGTCGACGTGGTAGCTGCAAGTGGAGATCCCGACTTGGGGGTCTCCATCTGGAGGTATCGCGAATGCCCTCCGGTGCAGGAGGATGCAGGGATGGCACCGCCCCAGCGCCGGGGCCGTAGACCCGCCGACCGCCCGGCCAGGCCCACCGTGCGAGACACCGCGCTTCCCGACGCCCTGCTGACGCTCGACGCGCAGTTCACGGAGATCCTCGGCCTGCTCGATCGCGCGGCCACCATCCGGCGGATGGTCGCCACCGTTCCTCGGCTGGCCGGCGTCGACATCGCCTGGGTGGGCGACCCGACCGGCGAAGACCGGATGGTGCTGCAGCACAGCGTCAACTCGGTCAGCGGCCTCGTCGAAGGACTCGTCGTGCCGGTCGGCACCGGGCTCGGCGGCCGGGTCCTCGCCGCGCGGCGGCCGCTGTGGGTCAGCGACTACTGCACTTCGGGCGACATCACGCACCACTTCAAGGACAAGGCCCAGACCGAGGGCATCAAAGCGATGATCGCGGTACCGATCATCTCCGGCGACCAGCTGCTCGGTGTCCTCTACGGCGCCAACCGCCAGGACACTGCCTTCGGCGACCGCGCCACCTGGGCCCTCGAACAGGCCGCCGTTCGCACCGCCGCCGCGCAGGTCGTCTCCGAACGCACCCGGTACGCGACCGAGGTGGCCGTCCACGAGGAGCGCCGCAGACTCGCACTGGAACTGCACGACACCGTCGGCGCCATGCTCTTCACGCTGGGCGCCGGCATCCGGCGGCTCGGCGCCGAGCCGGGACTGGACTACCAGGTGCGGTCCCGGCTGTCCGTCATCGAGGAACAGGCCATCGAGGCGGCCGCGGCCCTGCGCGGCTCTTTGCGGGTGCTCAGCGCACCGCCGGAGCAGGTCGCACTGGGTGTCGCGGTGCGTGAGCACTGCCGGGCCTTCCAGGAGCGGACCGCCATTCCCGCTCGCATGATCACGCTGACCGAACTGCCGCCGTTGACCTCGTCCCGGATCACCGCGCTCGCCGACGCCGCCTGGGAGAGCCTGCTGAACGTCGAAAAGCACTCCCGCGCCCAGTCGGTCGTGGTGAGCGTCTTCGCGACCGGTGGCGGCGTGGCGGTCACGGTGTCCGACGACGGCGTCGGGCTGCCCGACGACGCCGCGACCGAGCCGGGACTGGGGCTCAGCGCGGTGACCAACGGCCTGGCCAGGATCGGCGGCGTGGCGACCGTCTCCACCAACGACGACGGCGGAGTCACGGTCAACTGCTGGATACCCGTATGACGCCCTCGCTGGTACGGGTGCTGGTGGCCGACGACCACCCGATCGTGCTCGACGGGGTAACCCTCGCCCTACAGACCACATCCTGGCTGCAGGTGGCCGGCTACGCCCGCACCGGGCAGGAGGCGGTCACCGCGGTCCGGCAGCTGCGTCCCGATGTCGTGCTGCTCGATCTCCGCTTGCCCGACATGCTGGGCCCGGAGGCGATCCGGCTGCTGCTCGCCGAGCTGCCCACCGTCAAGATCGTCCTGTTCACCGCGTACCCGGATCACGCTGCACTGGGCGCCGCCCTGGCCGCCGGGGCGCAAGGGGCGATCGTGAAGGACACCGAGCGGGCCGACCTGGTCGACGTCATCCGGCGGGTCGTGGCCGGCGAGCGGGTGGTGTGCACCGGCGTGAGCGCCGACAGCCAGCTGCTGCTCAACCGCAAACTGCGCGATCACGGCATCACCCGCCGAGAATACGAGATCCTGCGCCACGTCGCGATGGGACAGACGAACCCGGAGATCGCCACCGCGCTGGGGCTGAGCCGCAACACCGTCAAGACGTACCTGCAGCGGACGCTCGAGAAGCTAGGTGCCCGCAACCGCGTCGAGGCACTGTCCCGAGCCAACCAGCTTGGCATCCTCTAAACGCGACGCCACGCGGACCCTGGACTTCTTGGGCGCGAAAAGGCGCGCCGCGGCGGTGAAAAGGTATGCAGCGGCGGTCAATGGAGAGGACGATCAGGCCTCGGCGTCGCCGGACGGGAAGAACAGGTTTTCGATCCGGTCATCGAACGCCGCGGCGATCTTGCCGACGAGAGGCAAACTCGGGTCGTAGCGGCCGGTTTCGACGGCGTTGATCGTCTGTCTGGACACATCGAGGCGCTCGGCCAGGTCGGCCTGGCTCCAGCGCCGCGCGGCCCGCAGCTCGCGTAGCCGGTTCCCGCAGCCCTGCCCCGTCGAGGACTGGGCGGCGAGCGGGAATCGCGGGGGCCTGTGGAAGGTCAGGGCGCCGGGTCGACGTGCGCGCCGGTCAGCAGTCCTACGAGTTCGGGGCCTGTGGTGTCGGCGATGCGGCGGTGGGCGACGGCCCGGCCCTGACGCATGACCCAGACCTGGTCGGCCAGGGTCATGATCTCTTCGAAGTTGTGGCTGATGAGGATGACCGTGATCCCCTGTTCGCGTAGGCGGCTGATCAGGTGGTGCACTTCTGCGCTCTCGTTGACTCCGAGGGCTGCGGTCGGCTCGTCGAGGATCACCACGTGCGCGCCCCAGGCGACGGCCCGGCAGATGGCCACGGCCTGGCGCTGGCCGCCGGACATCCACCGCACGACGCCGTCCACCGGGATGCGGTCGGCCGCGCCCATCTGGTCGAGCATCTCGCGCGCTCGGCTGCGCATCCGCCGCTTGTCGAGCAGGCGCCCGAGCAGCAGGCTGCGCACCGGCTCCCGCGACAGGAACAGGTTCTCGGTGACGGTGAGCTCATCGACCAGGCCGAGGTCCTGGTAGACGGTCTCGATGCCCAACGCCCGGGAATCACGGGGATTCGCCAGCGACACGACTTTTCCGTCCACACGCACGGTGCCGCCGTCCGCGATGTGCAGGCCGGCCAGGCACTTGATCAGCGTGCTCTTGCCGGCGCCGTTGTCACCGATCAGCGCGGTGATCTCACCACGCGGGAACGACACGCTCACCCCCTTGAGAGCAGCGACGCCGCCGAAGTTCTTCGTCAGATCCTCGACCTCCACGGCCATCGGGCTCGGGCTATTCATGGCGCCACCTTCCTCGTGCGTGCGGGGATCAGGACGCTGCGGTCCGCCACCATCTCGTTCAGGCGCGGCGCGTCGCCTCGGTTGAGCCAGGACTGACGCCGGCTGCAGGCCAGGGCACCGGCCGCGCCAGCGGCGGCCAGCGCGTCCAGGAACGGCTGGCCCTGCGCCAGACGCGACACGAGCATCGCGAGGAACGAGTCTCCGGCGCCGACGGCGTTGACGGTCGGGACTTGGTGGGCGCGGTACTGCCGGATCTCGCCGGTGCGGGAGATGCCGCACAGTCCGTGCTCGCCGAGCGTTACTACGACGTCGCGGGGACCGCCGTCGCAGCGGCGCAGCAGGTCCATGGTCGCCCACAAGCGATTCGGGATGGCCACGTCCGTGCCGGCCACCTGGAGCCACAGCGCCGCCGCTTCGGCCTCGTTGACCACCAGGACGTCGGTGTGCGGCAGCACGACCCGGGATCCCTCGGTCACCGGTGAGAAGTTCACCACGACCTGCGAACCGGCCGCGCGGAAGCGCTGGGCCGCGTCGAGCACAGTGTCCAAGGGGATCTCGAACTCCATCACCGCGTGCGAGAAGCTGATCGCCCGCTCGAGGGCCGCAGTCGTGTCGCTGGCGTCGACCTCGTCGTTGGCACCCGGTACCACGCAGGTGTCGTAGTCGCGGTGGGCGTTCACCCGCACGTGCCCGATGCCCGTGCCTGCCGAGGGGTCGGTCTGGACGAAGTCCTGGTTGACACGGCCGGTGGTGAGGGTGCGCAGGATGAAGTGGCCGAACATGTCGTTGCCGACGCGACCGACCAGGTAGGAGGGCAGACCTGTCGCCGCGACGCTCATCGCGACGTTGAGACCCTTACCTCCGGCACCGAGTTCGAAGCGTCGTCCGACGTTGTAGGCGCCGGGGATCCAGGTGTCCGACTCGTAGGCGATGAGGTCGGCGTTGAGGCTGCCGACGACGCAGACGGCCGGGCCGTCGTGCGGGCCGAAGTCGATGTTCGGATGGGCCTTCATCGCCGCACCAGTGCGTCCCACCAGATGGCACTGCCGGTGAGAGCGTCGAGGTTGGGCAGCTGGCCACCGTCCACGAGTTGCTGGGCGGTCGCCAGCAGCTGCTTGGTGCGGGCGATGTTCGTCTCGCACTCGCGCACGGGGTTCTCGCGCACCGGGTCGGTGTCGAAGTAGTACGTGCCGGTGTACCCGTCCCGCAGCAGGTAGAAGAAAGCCTCCAGGGTCTGCACGAGGCTGACCGAGCCCAGGGCGATACCGTCGTCCGCGGCGCCCCACCCATCGTTGAGCTGCAGGCCTTTGAGCCGCCCCTGCGCCAGACACATCGCGATCGACTGAGCCGGGTTCTCGTGAGCCATCAGGAGGTGCGCGAAATCCAGGGTGACGGAGAGATTCTCGCATCTCGTTTCGTCGATCAAGGCCAGGACGCTGCCGGTCGTCGACAGCAAGGTCCGCGCCCTCGGCTCGGCGGGTTTGAATTCGATGCTGACCGTCAGGCCGCGGGCATGGTCGGCCACCTCGGTGTAGCACTCGACGAGCTGACGCCACCCCGAGCGGTAGTCCATCTGAAAGGGATACTCATAGCCGTCGTGCGCTGGCCACAGGACGACGTGGTCCGATCCCATCTCGCGGCAGACGTCGACCGCTTCCTTGGCGACGTGCACCGCGTCGGCCCGGACCTGCTGAGAGGGATTCGTGAAGCCGCCGTCGGAGAAGCGCGAGGCCGGCCACCGGACCTGGATCCCGGTATTGACCAGCTGGGCGTCCTTGATCGCGGAGGACAGCTCGGCGGGGCTGGTGTCGACGAAATGCTCGGGGTAGTTCACCTCCAGCGCTGTGAGACCTGAGACCTGGCCGGCGATTTCGACGAGATCGAGCGTGGAGGCCTTCTTGACGGGGTGGGCCACCCCACCTCCGAGAGCGAAGGAGTTGAGCCGGGTCGCGAAGTGCTGCCGTGCGGGCGTGTTTGTCATCGTGCCTGCTTCCTGGAGAAGAACCGGTCGATCAGCACGGCGACGAGGATGATCGCGCCAGTGACGACGTACTGGATGTAGGGATTGACGTTCAGCAGGGTCAACCCCGTGCGGATCGAGCCGAGCAGCAGGGCGCCGAGGATGGTGCCGACGATCGATGCCCGCCCCCCGGCCAGGCTGGTGCCGCCGACGACGACCGCGGCAATGGCCGTGAGTTCATACCCCTGACCGGAGACGGGCTCGGCCGCTCCGACGCGCCCCATCAGCATCAGAGCGGCGAGCGAGCACAGCAGACCCGACAGGACGAAGGCCAGCATCGTCGTGCGCTGCACCCGCACGCCACTCTGGCGGGCCGCGGCGGCGTTGCTTCCGACGGCCCGCAGGTAGGTGCCGAGCCGGGTGCGCGTCAGCAGGGTGAAGCACAGCCCGGTCACGACGGCCAGGATGATGATCGGGTTCTGGATTCCGGCCACGGAACCGGCGAACACCGAACGGAACCGCGTGTCCAGACCGAAGATCGGCGCCCCGTCCGTGTAGATGAACGCCAGCCCGCGATAGAGGTTCAACGTCGCGAGGGTGACGATGAAGCTGGCGAGGCCGAGATACGCCGAGAAGGCGCCGTTCACCAGCCCCAGCACCGCGCCGAGCGCGAGCCCGATCACGATGGTGGCGGGCGGACCCCAGCTGTCGAGGTTGCTCGCGCAGACGACACTGACCAGGCCGACGATCGAGCCGACGCTGAGGTCGATCCCGCCGGTGACGACAACCAACGTCATCCCGAGGGCGACCACGCCGATGATGGAGGACTGCACGACGATCTCGCTGAGGTTGTCCCAGCCGAAGAACGAGCGCTCCAGGGCAGTGAACACGATGAAGACAGCAACCAGCGCGGCAAGCACCCCGGCGACGCGGCCGCCGGAGGCCGAGAGCCACCGCCGGCTCGAGCTAATGGTGGTCACGGGGGCTGTCGCTGTGCCGGCCATCACCTGATCGGATCCGGTGCTCACGTCGTCTCCTGAGTCGCGATGCTCGGCGGCCGCCGCGGGGCGCGATTGCGCGCTCACGGCATCGTCGGCGGTGCGTCGTCGACGTTGGCCTTGGTGATCAGCGCCTGAGGGGTGTAGACCGCGCGCGGCACCTTCTGCCCCGCCAGCAGCCTGAGCCCGACGTCCACTGCCACCGCGCCGGTCAGGTTGGGGTAGGAGTCGACCGTCGCCGTCAGGTCACCGTTGCGGATCGCGGCGTAGGCGTCCGAGATTCCGTCCGTGCCGATGACCTGGACCTTGCCCTTCTTGCCCGCGGCCTTGACCGCCTCGGCGACGCCGAGGGCCATGGTGTCGTTGTTGCAATAGAAGCCGGCCAGGTCCGGGTGCTGTTGCAGGATCGTCGTCGCGGCGTCCCGGGCCTTCTGGACGTCCCAGTCACCGGGGACGCTGGCGACCACCTTGAGGCCCTGCTTGCCAGCCTCGTCCGTGAAGCCCGCGGTGCGCTGCTTGGCGGCGTAGACGCCGGCCTGGCCTTGGATAATGGCGACCGAAGCGCCCTTTGGCAGCGTTTTGCCCATGTATTGAGCGGCGCTGACACCGTTCTGGATCTGGTTGGGCCCCACCCACTGGCGGGCGTTGGGGAAGACCGCATCGTTCACGTTCACCACGAGCAGGCCCTTGCTCTCGGCCTTCTCCACCGCCGGGCACATGTTCGTGTCGGACTGCGGTGAGGCGAGGATCAACTTGTAGCCCTTGTTGAGCATCGTCTCGGAGGCGTTCAACTGGCCGATCTGATCGGACTCGCTCGAGGCAGCCTGGACGTCGAGCGTGACACCGTACTTGTCGGCGCGGGTGGTCTGACCCTTGGACAGCGTCGCCCAGTACTGGTTGCCGAGGAACTTCATCACCGAGCCGATCCGCACGTCCTTCGCCGGAGTCGGGACGGGGCCGAGTTTCGTTGTGAGGTCGCCGTACTCGGTGGAGTCGGTGGCCTCGTCCGTGCTGAACGGCTGGGCCGTGTTGGCGCAACTGGACGGGACGGTGTTGCCGGCGGCGTCGGTGCCGGAACTCTCGACGCCCGCGCAGGCGGTCAGCGTCAGAGCCAGGACTGCGAGCCCGGCAGTGGCGGCGGATCGAGGGGTGGTCAAGACAGGGAGCGAAGTGCGGTTCATGGGGTCCTCCCGGAGCCACGACGTTGGGGCTCGGCCACCGTCTGTCAACGGATCAGCCGTGGGCAGGACATTAAGAGCGCCTAAACAGGCACAGTCAGATCGATGCTCAAGTTACCCAACCGTGACCAAGCCCTGCACGATCGCGCACTCGTAAACGCCGAATCGGTATATAACGAACGGTCCACCAGGCTGTCATCGCCGGTCATCGCCCGGGCTTTCTGAGGCCCCCCGGCCTGTGCTGAGGACTTCCGCCCCGGCAGCCTCGCGTAGCAGCGCGGTGTTCAGTGAGGCGTGCACGCCTGTCCAGGCCTTGCAACCGGCTTGGCCGTGACGACGTGCGACGAGGCCGAGGACCTGACCGATGACGGGATCCACGTGGTACTGTCCGGGCCGACCACCGACCCCGACGACGTTGCCGGCATGGTCGTCGCGAGCGCGATCATCACGGAGATCGGGCGGAGCGACCTCGCATGCCGCGGTTGCCGGCCGCGAGTTGCGCACGCCGTGCGTACTCGGGTGAGGACGGGCACCCTGACCGGGCTCGCCGGCGGGGTGGTCACCGTTGACGGCACCACCGGTGAAATCTTCGAGGTGCGCTCCCGGTGGTCTCGGGCGAGCAGGACGAGAACGCGCCGACAAGGATACTGGCAGAGTGGGCTCACCATGACGTTCGCAGCCCGCTGCGCTACGTGCTCCAGGTCGGCGCGATATGTCCCGAGGACGTCGAACGCGCGATAATCGGCTCGTGGGGTGTCCTGCTCTGGGAGAGCTACGGCGCGAGCGTCCCGGGCCTCACCTGGACTTCTCCCGCAAAGACTTCGGCGTCGGTTTGGTGAGCCCATCCGCACTCGGCGGCCGATGCTCCAATGATCAAGGGTCTTGCGGGTTTCCAATCGGGCCACCAACGCCGCCCAACTACCGGCGACTCGGTCGTCCTCGTACGTGTCGTCCTCCATCGCCTCGGATCGACGTGATCCGAGGCTCGGTGGACGTCGTTCCACTGAAGGTCACCCGAAAATAGGGTGCCCCGCGGTGGCGTAGGGCAGAACACGGGGTGACGACCGGACCAGCGCCGGTCTGTGTGACAGGAAAGGGGGTGACGCAAGCACTTCTGGGTGACGTTCCGAGCCATGTCGAATCACTCAGATCGGGCCAGCGCGACGTTCGGTACTGCCCGGGTAGACGGAAGGGACAACGGCTGCGAGAGCACCGAGCGATGTCCTCATGCGAGAGGACGTCGACGCCATTCAGTCTCGCGCCTCATCCGTCACCAACGCCGGAAGGCACCCGGTGGCGACGTACCTGCGAGGTTGATCCCTGGCCGCCATCTCATCTTGGTGGGCGCAAAGATCCCTTGGGCGATGAGGCACGCTGGCTGGTGGTGTCGTGGCCGTCACCGCCGCACCTGGTGGCGGCCACGTATGGTTTACACATGACGACGAGAACCAGGTCTCGGCCAAGCGAGAGTTGGCCATGACCTGGGATGTCGAGGAGACGACCACGATGACAACGCATCCCAGACCACCGACACCACACCGGAGACCGAGACCATAGAGAGTGTTCTGATTGAACTCGACGGACGACGCAGGGCCAGCCTCGGGAAGCTGGGACGACACAACCTGTACCTCGCCCGCGAGCAACCCGACGGGACGATCGTTCTCGAGCCAGCTGTAGTGATGA
>Ga0307513_10006741_pt1 | contig 14982 bp, 22 predicted proteins | sample 15_EM_MG_FD_202174 | JGI IMG/M metagenome (GOLD analysis project Ga0307513, IMG submission 202174) | Populus trichocarpa ectomycorrhiza microbial communities from riparian zone in the Pacific Northwest, United States - 15_EM | ecosystem: Host-associated > Plants > Roots > Unclassified | place... | reverse complement strand
TGGTCCAAATGCAATGGACGAAAGAAAGCAGTCTGCGTGAGTGGTCTAACGTCTTAGCCTAGCCCTCTTTGTTTACCAAAGACGCAGATTGGAATCAACTATGTCGGACAGAAGAACGCGCTGAAGGGGTGTGCAAATGACGCCTTACATATAAGGGATTTCATCATCAGTACGTCGATCTGGGTGTTTTCATCACAAACCTATACTCATCTCCTCGAAAGAGTACTACGGGTTCAAGTCTCAAGACGTCCTCCTTCTCATCGACGACGGCCACAGTAACGGACCGCGGCCTACCAAGAAGGAGATGTTCAACGCCATGGAATGGCTTGTCAAGGATGCACACCCCCATGACTCGCTCTTCTTCCATTGTAAGTCATATCGGAGTTTTTAGTGGGAAGCCTGACGTGGTTGTTGTCTTCCAGATTCTGGGCACGGTGGACAGACCCCAGATGACACGGCAAGGGAAGGCGACGGAATGGATGAAGGTTTGCCTTAAAATAACCTACAGTGATGGCGATTATGACTCCTGACCAAAACCCAAGTTATCTTCCCAGTCGATTTTGACCAAGCTGGAGATATCATAGACGATGTAATATTTATTTTTGTCCCTTCCTAACTTTGGTTGAATCGTGATGGAATAGGAGCTCCATAAAGCCCTCGTTAATCCATTGCCTCCAGGCTGTCGTTTAACTGTACGTTTTTCCTCTTTTCGTTTCTTGGAGTTTTTGCACTGAGTTTGGCAATCGCAGGCTATATTTGACGTGCATCATTTTCCTTTTTCAAACCTCTAATTCAATGTTAATTATACCCATTCTCAGTCCTGTCATTCCGGCACGGTGCTAGGTACTTCCAATATCTTTCATTCTCCGTCGTTGAATTAAAATAACGCCTCCAGACCTTCCCTATCTGGTGCGCCTTTCCTACTGGTCTATTCTTTCTTCGCAATGACAATAACCCACTATCCTCCAGCACTCGGCCCATGGTCGCCTCCGAAGCTTAGATCATATCTCAATGCGTGCCCTCAAGCGGGGGGTTCCGGGCGCTGATGTCGTAAGTCGACCTGTCTGCCTCCCTTCAATCGTCCCCTGTCTCTTTGTCCTAACGGCTATTCTCATTCACTGTTCTTATCCGGTGCAATTTTTGCTCTGGTCGACATTCACTTCCCCGACACGTCTTACGCACGCATAGATTTGTTTCTCTGCATGTAAGGACGATGAGACGAGTGCGGATACATTCCAAGGAGGAGTCGCTGTGGGTGCTATGAGTGATGTACGTCATTCCTATCTTTCTTTCGTGACGCCAAATGAGCTTCAATCGGGGCGTAGGCTTTTGTACGCAGTTTGGGTACGTCGTCCTCTTCTCCGTTGTTATTTACACATACCCAATGCCGAGCTATGTTTTCAGAGCAAAATCCTCATCAAACGTACGATGAGCTCTTGGCACACCTCAGGTTAGTTTTCTCTCTTCTTTTACCTCTCATGGTTCTTCCCCTCTCTGACATGCTGTTTAACCCTCTGAATCGATACAGACACATCCTCATACCCGAATACGGACAGAAGGCACAACTCTCAGGGACGCATCCTGTGGTACGCCAGTTTTGTTCTGGAGGGTTTTTTTGTGTTTGAATGCTGATTTTCCAACCTGTGACCGTACCCTGGTTTGTAGGATTTGCATCGGCAATTTACTGTATAAGCGATGTTGTGAAATAGATGGGAGCTGGGTATATCATCGGAATATCTTGTACTTATATCAACCGATACAAGTTTTGTCAAGCGCACTTACTTCAGTGATCCATTCAGCGATTGGAGCTGCCAGGAATGCGACCGTTTCAAATTTTTGTGCACTTTGAGGGAAACGTGCGTCCGGTTGTCCTAAATATGTCTTGTCGGCTCGGATGGATTGAGTCCCAAAATGGTAGGCCGGATCCCTATATGCCATGTGGACGGATACCGGTCAAAATCGTCCAGGCAGTGTCCCCTCCCGGGATTGTAGATGACTATCAAGAAATATATACTGAGCCACTCCAACGCCTTGAATAATGAGGTAACTTACCATGGGTAATGCCCACCTCCATACACCAGGAACATCCACGAAGACCGATCCGAAGCGCTCGAGCTCATTGGAAGGGCGCACGATGCGGAGCGGGCAGGACAATACAAGGGTGCATACGAGATGCACACGCAGGCAGCGAATCTGTTATTTCAGATAATCGAATACGGGGTGAAGAAGTCGGTTGAGAGGAGGCTCGATAAGCTGTGTCTTCGGGCATCGAAGGAGAGGATGGAAGTACTGAGAAATGCAGCAGAGGGTACGGGGACGCCCCTTGTACCGCCATTGCCGTCGGAGGTGACGGCGCGCTTGGAGATGGCGAATCCGCCGCCTGGAGGGATTATGTTGTCCCTGGTAGGATGTTCTTTATTTTGAAGGATGTGGATGTGAATTGCTCCAACGTCCATAAACAATCTAGGTCGAGTCTAGAGTGTGGGATTCTCTAATGAACTCATCGACCTTGAATTCGATGATCACGATTTACTCCCTTACCTCACCCTGATACTCCCTAAGGACGTTCCCGAAGTCGTGTTCCACATATACGAGGAAGTGATGTCCAGGAACAAAGGCACGTTTTACTATGTGCGCGTTAAAGACGCCACCAAGTTGCAGATATTATACAGCCTATATTACTTGAGCCCAACGCGGGACCCCACCAACGAGTGCACACTCTCACGGTGGGAACAACGAGGGTCGACATGCCTGATCGAAGGAAGAAATGGGCGCCGCATCGGTTTACATATGGTGATCGAAGATTTGTGTGGAAAGACAAACTGGCAGAAAAGGAAATTCTTTATGAAGTGAAGTCCGAGTCTCCTATGCTTCGAAGCAAGACGGGGAAGGTGGAGGACCAGACGTTCGAAAGGCCCATTGCTTGGATCCAGTACAGGTACGGTTCAAAATTTGGAATTGTTGGAATAGCGGGGGGACTGGATCAAGTCTTTCAAGAGTTTATCCTAGCCAGTGCATTGTCGAAGCGTGTCGTAGGAAAATCAGAGGAAATTTAAGGGAAATTCGATTGAATTCATTCAACGTGCGTGATAAAGAAATGGGCGCCGCGTCGGTTGACTAACGGGAATCGGAGATTTGTGGGGAAGGAGGACTGAAAGAAAAAGAAATGCTTAAAGTCAGAGTCATTGGCAGAAAAGACTGGAAGGGTGGAGGATCAAACGTTCGAGACGTTGGAGACGGCAGATCTGCTGGACATAAGCTGGACACGACATGATGGAAGGCAAGGATGGATTGTGATTAGTGGTCACGTGTATAGATCTAATCTAATCGGACAGGATCCCCTGATTCGCCTGATTCGACCGGTGACTGTGTATGAAGATGTCGATGATGAACCTGTCGATTTACAATTATCATATTCAAGCTGGTCACCCGCCTACCTTAATCTAGTGCCCGTTACTTGCAAGTCTGGTTTGGAGAAAATTAGAATTGTGAGCATGACTGGGACCCGCAACAACGAGCGCAAAAAGAATTCCGGGTGGGATTTATCGAACACAGTCAGACACTCTTGATTAAATCCATATCCTTTCCATAATTTAGTAATGGGGGGGAAGGGGTACGTGGCCGTACTAAAGGGCCACTACTTATCCTACCATACAATTTTAATCAATTGCATCACCTGCATCCCATCTAATTCGTTAGCGTTGCTCAATCCTCAATGTAAATTGCGACGTGGGGGTTTCCGAGGCCTTCGATGAACTAGATAGGCAATGTTGTGTATCGCAAAAATTGTATTATGTGGCCATAACATGTTGATCGAAAATTTCTATAACTAATGATTCCTCGTGGTTGCGGAAAGAAATGACGAAAACCTGAGGTAGTCCTTTATACATAGTCCCCTAAAACGTCCCCATAAAATCATGGCGAATGGAAGTTGTATTGCTGTGCGAAGGCACTTGTGCATGCGGTCAATGTGAGCGTCGAACCATTGCCGCCATCCGTGACACAAAGACCAGTTTGCACGTGCTTCACTGTACAACCATCGGCGATATCGGGACTGCCGGGGCAGGAGAAGCAGTCGATCAAGAAGTTCTGAGTACTAGAGGGAAAATCGCTCAGTCTAAACTGGACCCATACAAAATGAAAGGGGAGAGGCGACGTACGTTCCGGTAAATTGTATGGGTTGGAAGCTGAGATCACCGTTCGCAAAACCTTGCATCTGAAGTGCGTGGGCGGTATCAGCAGTCATCCTATTTTTAATACGGGTTTAGATTTAGCACAAAGATTGCCTGCGGGGAAGGAACTGGTAAATAACGAACTTGAAGACAAAGCTGTTATCAGGCTGGCCGGATCGTGCGACCAAGAATTCACTTGTATCGAATGGCGTCTTGGTGGAAGTGAGTGTGATGTGACCTCCAACTGCATTTGTGGGTTGCCACTGGAACGGGAAACCGAGTCTCGTTTTGAAAATAGTAAGGGGGACCCCTTGGAAGTTGGGGTTGCAAGAACGAGCCTGAAGAACAGGGCCCGCCGAGGCGAAGGTGAAGAGGGCGATGGTGGTAGCGAGTAGCTTAGCAGAGAACATCTTGAGGCGGATTCAGATGAATAATAGGGAATGCGTTGAGATAGGGTGGGTTATATACTGCATTTTCGTAGGTCCGACTGAACACAAGACCGCCCAGAAATGGGTGGTACAGCATCAAGTCCCAAAATATCATTCCCCTGATTTGATAAGTTTCAGATGTCCGTGGACGGAAACCTTGCATAGTTGCACCGCACTGGCACTCACCAGATGTCCGACGCTCTATCGATCATTTGGGATGAACCAGAAAGTATATTTATCGTAGCACGCAATGCAGTTAGGTTTCAAACCTTTAGGAGTTGTGTTAAAATAAAACCATCTCGCTCTCGTTCACTCGAGTGAGAACAGCGGCCCTCGCAAACGTGCGAGGATTTCGGCTCATTCCTGTGTCCATGAAGTTGGCTACGGAACGAACTGGGGGGGCGGTGAATGAAGGACAAAAAACCGACTGTATATTGACATGCATCATGATTCGCCGCAGAGAATGAAGACAAAAGGATATATTAGGGATGCCCAAGTGGGTGTTCTGCGATAACCATTTTCGGTTTGCCCGACACTGCCACCGACTGCCACCAGAATTCCAAAACATACCGGCGATTTGACAAGAATCGCAGCCCTGGTATGGTCAGCGAGTGGCATAAAATTGGAATGCCGGGGCCCAGGGTTAGGAATGCTGGTAGATAAGTACCATACATACCCAAGTGCATAGCACGAATGGCGGGCAAATAAAAAAAAGAGAAACCATGAACGGGAAAACGAAATGAATTTAGCATCCTCACAAGGAGTCATGCATATTTCTGCCAGTCAATGGTAAAACGGGCGTTATTGCATCGCGCCTATACCCCGTAAAACACATTACTGACATGCACGGCTTCGGCAGAGCCCTGGCCGCCAATGATTTACCAAGGGGCTCTGAGATATAAATTGTTGAATCACTGACAAAAAATGTTGCCGAAGGAATGATCTGGATGAGACGAGGGCAAGGACTGAGATCTAGGAATCGTGCTCTTGGGGAGAGAGTAACATAGGCGTCGAAATTTTTAGCGCCCAAATAAGGGATCCGAAAGAAAAACAGATTCTCTATCCGATTTTTTTTACCAGAGCCGCTCGGGAGTATAGTTTCGATTAACTCCTGTGGCCGTTAAAATGACCAGTGAACAGCAGGCTATTTATATAACGTAGTTTGCGTTTGCCGTTCCAATCTACCGCAAGGTTAAACATACGCCTCTAATTTTGAATGTTAGTGATCTTAAGAGAGAATGGAATAATGCAAACTGTGCTCCATGGTCCCGAATCCCTCGGTGTGATAGTTCTTTCGCATATCAGAATGAAGATATCGTATCATGATGTCCCCCCATCGATCATCGATCGGACCTAATAACTGCCGTTAACATTCCAGTTACGCTGCGAGAGTAGCATTGATTCAAATTGAAGGAGTTCCCGGGTGTCATCGGTAATGCATCCCATAAGCTGGATTTCTAGAGCTGAGTTCGAGCTCCCAAGCGATTGCATCCCAACTTATCTCACAAGCGAAAATTTACTAGATATTTCACACAATATCTATTGCTAAATCCTGACACGAACGGGGCTATTCCCATTCGTTGAGGTGTCTTCCGTATGTACTAATTACAACAGGAACGTGACGAATCTTGATGGCCGAGTAGTGGAAAAATCGGAACGACGGCACGGTCTGATCACGCGAATAACTTCAATAAGATCGCCATTCAATTATTGGGGTCAAAAGGGATCAGATAAGAGGGAAAGGAGGCTTTATTTCGCGAAAGAGCGTCTCCTCTATTCCGTCCGCGCATACCGTTCTCGCCGATCATAAATTGCTGGTCAGCCATTGTCAGCGTCTATAAAGTTCTACTTCTTTGGTGCATTTCGCATTGCGACCTCCCTGGAATACTTGGCATTCTCTTGATTTTCCTTCTCTCTCCATTCCTTAATATACTGCGGAACCTCCTCTACCAAATTCCCTGGAGTGGGTATCGGCTCTCCATAAACCAGATTCATCGGCACGACACCCGCCCATACTTGCCGACGCATCTCAGTATCTGCTAGATCTTTAGCATCATCTCCAGCGGTATACGCGCGAACTTTGGCACTGGCGCTAGCGATGTTCACGCGGATTACTCCGGTGCTCTTCATCTCTGCTTCAGTGGGCGGGAGGCGGGTGTGTGACCACCGAGAAGGGACCATGGAATCAGTAATCAGAGTGAGTGCGTGCATTTTCTCGTCGGGGTCTGTTACGGCCACAGCCCAACCGTGGATGATGGCGGAACGGTAGTTGCAGCTGTGATTGAACGGTGTAAGCGCGAGTACGAGACCGTCGATATGGGTCGCTGCGACACAGACGGGTACGCCGGGAAGTGAATCATCGAGGGGATTGGAAGGAAGTTTGATGAATCGCGATGCGGAGTGACCATGGAGGTATATTGCGGGGGATGAAGTTTCGGAGGCGTCGGGGTGTGTGTAGGATCCGGTGCAGCCAAGCATAGGGAGGATGGTTGGGAAGGGGTCATCGTCGTGGGAGGTAGGGTTAAAAGAGACATGTAAGACAGGGGCACTATCGATTATAGAATGAATTGTCTCTTGGTCGTATACGGCTGAGAAGAATTAGCGAATTGGGAGTAGCGAGGAGAACCTTACGAGTCCTTACCTCTCTGTTTGAGCCGATTGACCGTACTGCGCGGCGTAGTCTCGTAGACTTCCCGTTCTGTCATGGCTGTAACCTTTCAAACTCGGATTTCAGGACGAGTAGTGTCAAAGAGAACAGATGGGTGTGCGGAGCAGAGGGGAAATCTATTTCAGGACCTGGGGGCTGAAATGACTCGAGTAACAAGTTAGAGATGATATAGATAGATTACACGCACGCGTTCGCTGTGCCTCATGTGACCAGGAGTCGGACCTCCGCTTCATCAGTTCTCCGTGGAGAGTATGTAACTCGGCAGGCTTGATTAGAGCCGATTGGTGTTGATGCATTGATGGTGGATTAAGATTCTCGTCATAGCGAGGAACGAGCATAGATTAGAATAACGTCTTTGAGTGAACGTTGGTGTGACATGCGTGACATCGCTTCTTCTTCCGCTTTCACACACAACGTTCGCTGTCGGAGCCCAGCTCTGTTTCCTCTCTTGTTTTTGTTTCGCCCACCCTCCACGCCCTTTTATCCCAAACCCTCAATCTGACTCGAAAGCTATTCAACTGGTTGCATCTCGAGGATCTGCTGCTCCTGTGGGTTTGTGATTTCCCACCCGCCCTCGCAGCTCGTCTCGTAGTTATCTAGTTGGACTGCTGGGAAGTGCTTCGCACTTTCACCCAACCTGCTCACTCTAAGTCTACTCTTCTAATCATCCGCTCGCAATTAGACTACATATCTTACTTCAATCCTTATTTGTTTGAACACTGAGTGGCTACGCAAAGAGAACGGAATTGGGAACTAGAAGACGTAGAATCGGACCGAGGCTTTCTTTGAGCACTGGTGTGAAATCCATCTGAATCTAATCTAATCAAATTATGTAATGGCAAATACCGACGTTTTTCAATCACGAACCCGAAGGTCAGCATGTTCGTATATTCTTTTTTTATGCGAGTGCTGTGATGAATATTGACAATCACTACAGCACTTGGCATCGTTCTTCTCACCTACTTCAACCATGTACGGTGTAGTAGGTAACCTTCTACATCGCTTCTTCATCTCTGGTGTAAAGAGGTATACTAGATCCATTTCCTCGACTAATTTTCTACCCGCCTCTTCATCCCAAGATTTTCATAAAGTCATCAAATCCGGCATCGACGACTCGGATGAAGGTCAACATCGCAAATCACCCACCATAACCGGGCCTGACTGCATCGCCAAGCTTCTCTGTCGCATAGGCTTACCCCAGCTCCTCGAACGTCTCCTCGACGTGGCTGGGACCAACGAGTACGATATCCACCTTCGCCCGTTTCAGGAACGCCTGCTGAACGCATATGTTGAACAACGGGCGCTCCACGGTCGAGGTGCGTGATGCACTGCTCACTATCCTTCTTGAGTATTTACACGATCTCAGAATGAGTTCACCAATAGTTATGGTAAATGGGCACAGAACGGTGTGCGCTGCCGCATTTTACCAGTTCATGAGGGTTCGCCACAGCAATATGGTTTCACAAGCGTGTCGGTCGGGACATCCAGGTGATCTGGAGTGGAATGACAGACGATGAGAAGCGGGATCTACCTGTGTGGTTGCAGGAGCGAGCAGAGGGATGCGCAGAACAGACCAAGATCTTGGAGCAAGAGTTGGCGGCGCCTAAAGCGGAGGAGGTTCAGAGCTACTTTGAAGAGATGACGAGGGAAGGGACTCAGGTTTATCGTAAATCACGGATGGCCTGTCGCGCAGATTGTGGTGAGTAGAACCCCAAGTTCAACTGTTCAAAGCGCAAGACCGCCCGTGAGTCAATTCCATTTCTCATTGCCATCATGCTGCCACGGTGGTTCGTGCGGGCTATTCCAGTACAGCTTGTCGATCAGGGGGATTGGCAGGGTGCGTTGATGGGTTTTTGATTCCGCACGTCCCATCCTCATTCGGGTCCCATTCTTACAAAAATTATTATGGAAAAGAGGTCACCATCCTTAAAGAGTATCCAGAATTTCTCTGAATCGATAATCGCGTGTTCTGACGTCGCATGAAATATGGGTTTTTTTGGTGTGTATCCCTGGGCGTCGAGTGAATTATACTCTAAGACTGAATTGGTAGGTTAACCATGTTTCTTTCCTCGTCGTTACCACACTCTCCATGTACATTGCCAGTAACTCGCTGGACATACGAGCTCTGAATAAATATATCAAGAAATTGCTTACAAAATTAGCGTTCACTTGTGAAGCTCAAACACGAACGCGGCAATCCATAAACCTACGCGACTTGGAGGACGAATTAAATAAAAAGCCACATATGTAACATAATTCCCAAACTACCCGATCCAAGTAAAGAACAACTACCACTTCTTCAACGAGTATCTTCATCGAAGTTCTGAACCCTGGCAACTGCCGTTCATTTGAATCATTTCCATCATTAGATCTATGGGAAGTTGGTTTCCCCGTTGATTCTCCGTGCGCGAATGTGTCTGTTGTCCAGTTATCAGACAATTTTTTTGATTGGGTGATTCTCACGGAGGATTGCCTTATATATCACCACAACAGATGGGGACGAGACTATTCCTGGTCAGAAGTATGCTCCATCAGTTCCATGAGGCGAACACTTACAACATCGCATCAGCTGAGCCCCAGCATCCATGACACCCTTGATCAGCCTTTGCTTCCATTGTGTGCCATCACCAATCAATTCCAGATACGGAAGCAAAGACACAATTGCATATCGTGGGCCATGGCATTTCCGACATGTTGGCATGGCCTTAGGTATTCCTCGCCATATTTTGCGCCATGGGGAATCTACAGATGTACAACTATATCCCTGAGGCTGTAGTATAAGGTAGGGGAAACCCATACACATCTAGTGTCACGTGCTTTTCGTGACAAACGCACAGAAATTGAAATTGAAATTATCCAGCGGCATGTATTGAAATTCTGTTTCCAACAAAAAATTTAAAATTGAAATTCTGAATTTTCGTTGGAAACACATTTTTGATGGAGGGAGTGAGAATATTTCTATCCCATTTTGAAGATCAAAAACTGGGTTTCCGCGACATCATGCTGATGGCATTTCAACTGCCAAATCAAGCGCAAAGGTGTGAGGTCACATCACCTGACACTGGTTGAGTATGGATTTCCCCTACCTTACCACCGTCGGAGCACTCGAGCAGTAGCTTCTTCATAATGCTCAACATCGTCAGCACCTTTTTCCGTCGCGGTCATCCGTTTTTCCTAGGAATCGTTCACGATAATGACCATATTAACTTACAGCGTTTTGACATTTTATTAATATCTGTTTTGGTATGTCGACCATTTACTTTTTTATTCGTTTTCTATTCTTGTGGAGTGTACCGTCCCGTAAATACGAAGTTACTGTTGATTGATAACCGCCACGCTGAGACTCCGGGCCCATGCACCATCCACATTTGTCTACTCAGCAGTGTGGTGAGGAATTGCCATTCTCACTCTTTATCTCACTTCTGCTGATTCTGACGCCCCATTTTACCTTCCTATTCCAGATTTGAAACCTAAACAAGATGATCCTTCCTGCAAAACTCCCCATTACCCACCAATCGAGTGGTTTGATAATGACGAATTCCCTCCATGAGTCCGAAATTACTCCTAAATGAATGTGTGCGATCACTATGTGTCAAGAGCCTGATGGAAGGCTGCTTTCAGAAATGGCTAATGATGGTTTCACTTCCAGCCTAGCGAATTATGGAACAGCCGCGAATGTAGACGCCCGTAAACCACCAACTGGAGCAACGCGATGGACAGCTGTGTTATTATTCTTCCTGCTGGCAGGCGTTAACTCGTCCCATCTTGGTCTGATTTAGTCTAGTGCACAGATCAGATAACCTTCTGCCGTAGGACTTACCTCTCACGGCAAGGGGATGTCAGCATTGGTTTTGGTCAAAAGGGCACCCTTCCCGAGGTGTGCTAATTTGTTAATTGTGGACCGGAGGGACGGAAGATAGATACGTATTAAACGGCTCCTCCACGCTTGAATAACTTTCCTGTAATCCAATCGCCACTCCCATTCATCACCAGTCTATGAGTGCTTTTCCACAATGTCGCCCAGACACACATCTAACACTCTCGCTCTGGAGAATCCGTCAGAATCTGGGAAGGAAGATATTCCTGGTGGGCTTTGTTCCTGGGGATCTACGACGGTGCTCATATGCTCTATCAGTTCCGGATGAAGGAGATGCAACCTCGTACCTACTGAGCCCTAACATCCACGGTACCCTCGGTCGGCTTTTTTTTTTGCCTCGATGTTCAACGCAATACTCAAATTTTACTAATTAGCTCCGGACACAGGAGCAGGGGTTCAATTTCGCGCGAGTACCCACGACGTGCTCTTGCTGGGTGGCATTTTCGTCGTGCTGGTGTTGCCTTGGATATTCCTCACTATAGTTTGGGCCCGTGGGGGCGTACAGATGCACAACAACGGCGCAGAGCTTGTAATATACCACCCTCAAATTAATAGCTTCGTTACAACGCTCCTCGGCAACATCGTTGGTGTATTCGTCAGCATCCTCTTTTCTCTCACTGTTGTTCGTTTTGCCCAAGAATGGGTCACGAATAGCGACCATGTTACAGTCTTCGACGTTTCATTGCTATCGGCCTTTAGGCACCAGAACTGGCCCTGGTGCATAAAAGACTACAAACATCTGCTTGTCCGAAACAGGTGGCTGCCTGTGACCCTGACAGGCGCTTGCTTAGCTGCTTTTGCACTTGTCCCAGCAGGCACGACGAGTCTCATAACCCCGGTCCCATTCTATAGAACTACGCCTCTCACAGGAATCGAGCTCGACATCTCGTCAAACGCTGCCGATTGCGTCAACTGGTTCGAGGAAAATGGGGTCCCAGATTGTGACTCGACGGTGAGCAGATTGCCACAGAATAATGAACGCCTCACTGACTACATATCATTATCAGCCGTATAATTGCGTTGCGGGGGGGCAAATGATCGACATCCTGGAATCCGGTCGCAATAATGTCAGTCAGAAACTTAAATCGCCGATGATTGACTTCTTCTGATGGATATCCCTCAATCCCTTCGTAGATGATTTCTACGATTTCAAACGACTCGGAAAGTCTCGATTTAGGTCAACTTGGTGCAAATTCTTCTCACCATTTTTTAGGACCCGTGCGCGGTATCTTGCCAATCGATCCCAACGGCCTTGATGCCTTTAACACACTCGATGTCTCTCCACTCCATGATGCACAAACAAGGGCGGTGATACTTTCATACAACTACACCCTCGACCACCAAGGCCTCGCCAGTAACGTCAGCTGTATTTATGACACGCAGAGCCCTATCAGATTTTCGCCAATTCCTGCCAATACCCTTCTGGTGGGGGTTAATGGCACTTGTGATGGACTAGCTCACGTCTTCGTAAACGGAGATCCTAGCCCAACGTCCAACAGCAACAATACCCTCACGTTCTGGGCATGCAAGTCCATCCCGACTGCAGGAGAACGCCCATTTTATTACATCTATCTACGCGGACGCGTGGAATATGCGGCGACGATTGGCAACATCACTTGCACTGTTTCCCCGACACAACCCGCCATATTCCCGGTGATGTATCAGTCTAAAACAGGGATTTTCTTAACAAAGGAACTAATTGGAACCTCCGAGCCCGGGAAAATCACTTCCTTATTCATCGCGAGGGCGTTAATAGGGCTGAGGAGCGTGGTATTGCAAAGTCAGAGTCTCCAGAGCAACCAGGTGGCCGAATCAGTCGTGACCCTTGGAGGGCAGGCTTTACGGTTACCGCCGTTCCAAAAAAACGAGGCTTATCTTCCATTATACGCAGCAATGATACAAGGTATCCTGGTGAACCAGGTGTGACCTAAGAGTAAATTTTCACTTCTTTTACTCATGGTCGTTCCGCAGGTTACATACACTCGGTTCTTATATGCGACGATCACCAACCCGGCGCCGCCTCCATCTTGTATGCGCACAGTGAGCGGGACATTGAGCGCCGAGGTTATGGGTTGGGTCGCGAAGCCGGTGCATATCGGGTTCTTGATGCCAATGACTATCCTCAACGTCGTTGCCTTGGTCGTCATCCTTAAAGCAATGTCCCGGTCGAAAGGAGGCTGCTACGAATTTGACCCTACCGATCCCAGACAACTTGTCTTGGCTGTACCTAGTATAGCAGAGGGCGACCTTAGTGGATGGACAGATGGTGTGTCGTATCGTCCCAGAAAGGTGCGTGAATGCCACCTATGATACTGGTGCTGGGCGCTTATCCTTAATATTTACTACTGGTTTCAGTGGTTAACGGAAAAAAATTCTCCATGAACGCAACGTCAAACCAGGACTGCGATGTGTCCTCCACCTCTCATGTTCTATCTCTCCAGACATAAATGTAATCTAGTGAAGTGTAGCTTACCGCTTATCCACTCTGGAAATTTCAGCTCTAGGACTACGAAGTATTTCACTACCACGACTTGCCAATTTTCCCCTCTTTCCGTTCCTTGCTCTCTAAATAGTGTTGTTAACTCGATCGCTACGAATTAGTTCACTAGCGCGATGTGCCAACTTCTCTTTCCGTTCCTTCCCCACTCTGAATAGTGTTATGGACTCGCCCTCAGTATCCTCCCACCGTGGTTGCAGCTTTCAGGTTGATCTTCTGAAATCGTTCGTCTCCATTGCATGCCGAGCTAAAATTTTGTCCTGTCTATATATGTGCTGAATCGGGTCAGTATTGAATCATGGAACCACTACCGTCGAGTGTTCGCTTCGGTGGCGGTTGCTGTTAACGAGAAACAATTACCGATCTGCCGTTATGCTCTCGTTGTCTGGAATGGCAGAGTTTAGTGTGCCGCATCACGACCTCCAGTTTGCTCACTTGAAATGTGGACACTGTTTATGCGGACGGAAATGGGTTCCAAATTCTGTCCATATTTGATCCTATGTGGACGGAAACCCAAAATTTTGAAATTTGACCGGATGTTCGATCCTAAAATCGTACATTTGTATCTCTGAAAAGCTTAAGAGAAATTTTTTGTGAGTAATCAATTTTCTACCCTATCACCAGAGCCTCAAGCAAAGTTGTAAAAACCGCTCGTCCGACATTCAATAAACTGCATCAGGAATAATACTTATAAGGCAGGCAACCCAGAAAATCAGCATCACTGGAACCGAACTTGGTTTGGGTGCTTATCAACCGCTAGCCGATGCTAGGAATCTTTGAGGAATCTAGATGAGCGAGCTTTGGAGTCTGGATTGGCTTTGGACAAGCAGCCGTAAGACGTATGTATTTTATTTTTTTGGTGTGCTTTCACCGAAACTGAATGCCTGATCCCTTATGCGGATGTAACGCGATCCCAAATATTTTTGATCGGCTATGCGGACGGAAGGACCTCTAAAATGGTAGGTCGGATCCCTATGCGGACATGGTGAAAAATCAGTGACCTGCTTTCATGATCACTGTGGCAGTGCCAGTCAACCAGTCACGTGATGTATCATCATGTGATGCACGAATCTGTTAGTTGGAATTTTGATCCGCAAAACCTAGGCTCGTCCCCATCCGGCTTCACCACACGTGAGACTAAGGTGCACGTGGTTTGTGAGAGTAAACTCGACAACTGGCGAAGCCGGCTGGTCTGTCTCGGGACGTTTTTGGCGGAGCCTGCCAAATTCATACCTCGGTACTTCATCGAAAAGAGCTGAAGGTCGAAAAAAAGTATTAAAAGTGGGTATACAAAAAGGGATTATTTTTTGATTTCAAGTCGATTAGAGTGCACAAGTTTT
>Ga0307513_10006740_pt1 | contig 14985 bp, 18 predicted proteins | sample 15_EM_MG_FD_202174 | JGI IMG/M metagenome (GOLD analysis project Ga0307513, IMG submission 202174) | Populus trichocarpa ectomycorrhiza microbial communities from riparian zone in the Pacific Northwest, United States - 15_EM | ecosystem: Host-associated > Plants > Roots > Unclassified | place... | reverse complement strand
CTGCCCAAATAGATGGTGGATGAGCAATCCAAGACGATCGCTAAGGCCCAGCAGACAATGAGACGAATTGGTCTTCAGCTTGTGCGTGAGAAGCAGCAAGCAGTCCTGGAGGAGAAAGCGTCCGGTGGGGGGACTGCGATTGAGAAGGCAAAGGATAAGGACTTGCTCAGTCTCCTGATCAGAGCAAACATGGATAAGGACATCCCTCCTGAGCAGCAACTCAGCGTTGAGCAGATCCTCAACCAGATCCCGACGTTCTTGGTTGCAGGTGAGCATTGGACATCCCCTTGTTCAAGAGAATGGCTCTGATTGCAGATCAAATATTGTACTCACCACCCCTCTCTTCTACCCTTATGCGTACCAAGGTCACGAAACGACCTCAACATCGACCACATGGACGCTCTTCGCTCTCGCCTGCCACCCAGAGATCCAAACCAAGCTGCGCGAGGAGCTTAAGGCATTCCCGCACGACTCACCGTCGATGGACGATCTCAACTCCTTCCAGTATCTCGATGCCGTCGTCCGTGAAACCCTCCGTTTGTATTCTGCCGTTAGCGGCACTGCCCGAACGGCCACTCAAGCCGACGTTATCCCGCTTTCGAAACCTTTCATGGGCCGTGACGGTGTCCTCCATAACGAGATTCAGTGAGTACATATATATCCTTATGTCGCTTGACTTTCTGTGCAATGCAAGCAGAACTAACGTGCGGGACGAATAGCATCGGGAAAGGGGGGACGGTCTTTATCCCGATTTCTTTCATTAACACCTCTCCAGAGATATGGGGAGAAGACGCAGACGAGTTCAAGTGAGGACGATCACCCACATTTTACCAATCACTAACGCTTCTATACTTCTATCACAGACCGGAGAGGTGGTTCAAGGATATTCCTGGCGGAAATGTTGTCCCTGGCGTTTGGGGTAACATGTTGAGCTTCATCGGAGGAGCAAGAGCTTGCATTGGATACCGCTTTGCACTTGTCGAGTACGTTTCCTATACGAGAACGCTTACTCTAGGCATTCTCTCTCTGACGTTTGTCGTGTGTTTACAGGATGAAAGCCCTCCTCTTCCAACTGATCCGATCTCTCGAGTTTGAATTGGATGCTCGGGTGGAAGATATCGCACGCAAGTCGTTGTACGTATTTAAAATTTCCTCTCCTTATCATCGTCTCCCTTCATTGAAGAGTTTACCATGCTTTAGTATCGTCACTCGGCCTTACCTCATCTCTCAGCAAGAAAAAGGCAATCAGCTCCCTATGATCATCCGTCCGGTTAGTCAGTGAATGGACTCTGTTGGTGTTGAGTGTATCTCCTGTACATCGGCCTATTTATTCTCTATGCAATGTGATCCTCTATCTCTGAAACCCATTTGGTGGAAGTCAGTAAGCATTACGCCATATAAACGATTTATTCCCATTAGCCAAGACCTAGTCCGAGCCAAGTAACGATCAGCGCAACTAGAACTTCTTATAAACCCATCGTTTTTCGTCGGCAATAAGGTCGTGAATGAAAATTCGACCTCTCGGTCTCTTCGATAGAGCGAAAAAGATCTACGCAATTGTGTTGGTTCAACAAGCACCGGAGCAAAGCTGACAATTCTCATCGTCCGGCAGATCGAGTGCTGCAATAAGGCCCAACCAGTCAAGCAACTGTATCAAGAGAAGAGAACGCAGCGCATATACGACCCCGAGAGGTCGGCTCAACCATAGGTCCCTATGAGGGCGGAGCCGAGCATTAAGAGCACCATCTGATTAACATGGGAACTAGCATAGAGATAATCACCCAAACGGCACAGACAAGAAACACGCCCATTGTTTATGGAGCCATGGAAGATGACCTCTGAGTATATGAGTGACTTGTATATGCTAGCCACGTGAGGACAAATGGCTCACCTGCGGGCCTCATCACCTCATTACACCATATAGCCAGACCGGTTCTCACCACGACACTCTAAACTTCGAGATAGCAAAATTTGACAATTGCATGTTAGGACGGAGTAACGGTTCCATCTCCCAGTGATTGGGATGCTTCCTCAATTTGGACCTCTGTGTGCCATCAAAAAGTTGAAGATGGGCCGTTAAAGCGCTTCAGGAAGAAATTCTGGATCCTCTATATGTGGAGGACAGGGAGCCACTGTTGCCCAGTACATATCCATGCGGATCTGTTGGGGTTGATCCGATGGAATAAGGGCTCTAGTCCTTGATAGCCAGTGTCCAGGCAAGACAGGACAGGGGAATTGATGTGGTTATCCAGAAAAATGCTTCCTGATTTCCTTCTTAAATTTAGACCGACCTTAATCAGGTTGAGCCATACACCAGAAGGTATTTTTGAGGCATCGTTGGGACGGTTTGCCTTAAATGAGGTTGGTGTGGCAGTCCTCGATACGGATAGGGTGATTCGGCCGTTACCTACGAGAAGGTTCAAACAAGTCACTGCTGCGGCGATTTCTGGCCTAAAGGACGTTGCTGTGGTTACTACACCAGCTCCTTTTGGTGAGAATGAAGAGGTGAATTCATTTGCTTCTATCTCCTAGAGTGGCGAGTCAATTTCGCAGTCCACCCTGAGACATTTGAAGGTCCCCGCTCTGCTATCACTATGGTAGGCCTCCCCCCATTTCATGGTATCGTTCCTGACTCTCTTGACGGCGTTGTGTAGCCTTTTTATATGCATACTTTCAGTTTGAACCCTGTTGTATGACTATTCATCCTGCGCGTCGCTTATAATGGCACTTCACTGAGGAGCAATCGTCGCAGTACAATGCTACAAGCACCTTTGATCCTTGGAAGACAGGCCTGATTGTGAACTAAATATTTCCGGCTTGAATTTGATATATCCGACCACTTCATTGAGCGGGAACGGACATGGGGAGGCTATACATATATGCACTTCCACAGGACGCGTAGACTCAGTGCCCCATGCCCACCCGTGCCCACCCACCACATCCGGACTCAACACGAGAACGAGGAATGGGCGCGTCAACACGAGAACGGGGAATGGGCACGTCAACACGAGAACGGGGAATATAATGGGCACGTCAACCCGGTCCGGTCCTTCATTCAATTCCAACAGAACACCAGGCTTCAGGTTGCAACCGGCACTTTTTTTTGATCCCAGATTCTTTCCGGTTCGTTTGAAAGTGTGCCGGGAGTCTTCCGCACAATAGCCGGTCGTCGGGTAATCTTCGAGGTCAGTCTCAGACTCAGAGGCCCGAACATGCCGCTCAGAGATCGGTAAAGAGGGCGATCCACGCTGCAGTGGGACCACAACAGCATGTACTGCTCCTCTGTGTGAACGACCAACACGAGGTCGAACGAGAAGCCGCGTAGGTCCATACACACGTTGTCTTAGTCTTCTCTAACCTAGAACGCCTAGCACATTTGCGGGTGTTCGGCAAGGTGATCCTCACCTCGCCACCGGCTTGCTTGCTTTTCCAGCCTTGAAACTTATTTTCCCGTCACCGTAAGGCACTTTCTAGACTACCATCCAATACAGAGGCGGAAGCAACGTGCCATTAATCAAAGCTCCGTAGCGTATTCTCTAATTCCAAACTCCTGAGTGTCCACCGCCAGAGATACGACATCCCTGCAGCATGGCAGGCGGTCCTTCTTAAAGCGGCGTTTGTGAGAGTATCCTCATCACCTCATCCCCCAGGTTGTTCTGTTTGCCTCTCTAACCATCACCCAAGCTATGCCGCCTACTGCTCAAGTCACGGTCCAGTCGCGAGTTTTTCACCGAACTCTGAGCCTTGGATGACTACTGACTGGGTGGTCCTTCCAGTGATATAATCTCCTTCAACAACAATTTTGTTGACCTGCGAGAAAACGCCTCGGAAAACTATAATGAGGATACCAAGTAGGTCGCAACAACATTCTCGACCCGATAGCTCTGACCGTCTTTTCTAGCGACGTCGAGTCCCTTAAGAAGGGGACCATCAATGTATCGAAGAATAAGGCGAGAGCGCCCTACACCATCCTTCTTGTTGGAGAGACTGGTGTCGGAAAATCCTCCGTCTTGGAACTCATCGCCAATGTTCTTGCCGGCAACGGCATTGATCATTACAGCTTCGACATTCTCGATCATGCCAACGAGCAAGGTGGTTCTAATAACCAGAGCCAGACCAACTCGGCGCGCTTTTACCAATTTACTAGCAACAACGGCATGGTGGTAAGTGCCGGCATTTGTAAACGTGGTGAGTAGGCGTAACCTCTTCCCAAGGTCCGCATCCTCGACACGCCTGGCTTGGCCGACACCCGTGGCATCGAGCAAGACGAGCTCCACAAACAGAGTATCGCGACTCAGATCAATATGCACATCGACTCCATCACTGCGGTTGTCGTCCTTGCCAATGGCACTGTCCCACGCGTGACTGTCGGTACCAACTATGTACTCTCTACCCTGTCCGCCATCTTCCACAAACCCCTGGCCCACAACATTTCCTTTATGTTCACCAATGTCATACACCCTCTCCATTGGAATTTATCTGGAGATACTCTCCCGGACGTTCTGGAAGAGGCCCCTCAGTTCCTCCTCAATAACCCCATCGCGCTCCAGAAGAAGTACCTTAAGCTCAAAGATCACCCAAATATGAAGAAAGGAATGGCAGATTTACGCAATGCGGCGAGGACCGCGGAGCAGAACGCGTTGGAGGCGCTGGTAGATCTCTTTGACTGGTTAGACGGCCTTGAATCACAACCACGGATGAAGGTTGCCCCTCTATACAAGACGCGCAATACTATTGTAGCAAATATCATAAACCCTCTCACTCGACACGTGAGGAAGCTTCTGAGATGGCTCGAGAAGGCGTTGGAGGGCGTCCGCAAGGGCAAACGGACCTTCGTCGGTGGATAGAGGCAAGTCCAATCATCTCCTTCCATGGGGGTTCCGGTATTAGTTATGAGACATCAGCTCCTGCCACACAACTGCTTCTTTGACATGTACTTTCCATGATTATGCATGTATGACGAACTATGGTATTATGATTTTTGGTCAGCCTATTGGCCTATGCATGTATCTAGGACGCAAGCGGATGTCCTTACCGTTCTGCTGCTGCCCATCCGCGGCGTAGGTTGCAACAAATTTAGATTCCCCTCTCCATTCTTATGGCGCACTTGTATACGGCCTCCTCGCACTAAGAGTCTGGGGCGAAGGAACAAGTAGGTCATTGAAGCTGGGCAAAGGCCGGGGTAACGCTGTGTTGCATAAGTGTATGTTTATCACAGGCGTTGGGCTTTTAGCTCCACTTTCCCCGCCATTGGGAACCCGGCGACTCCAGTACGTCAACCAACACCCCCGGAAACAGAGTCTATAATTGGTCGTTCAAATCGCGCTCCCCTAGCGCATACAAATAACACTTTCACCGACTGTCCAGTGTCCAGTGCGGTGTCCAGTGTCCAGTGTCCAATGTCCAAGGGAGATGCAGAAAAGCCAGGGAATCCCGATTGAAATCTAAACACAGAGACTGAAAATGGACTCTTCCGAGCTCGGGTGTTGTGGCGGCTGTACAGGCGTTGCCCAACACTCAGGGTCGCGGCTACAGGAAGCGCCATTGCGTGATGTTTTCTTATCGGTGGCCGCCGTCGGCGGATGGCAAGGCCGGTTGTGCCAGGGTGGAGCCTTATATTGTGTCGAACCTCAGGTGGCAATAAGCCTCAAGTGATTAGTGTAAAGCCGCCTACAATCCTCATCACGTGGTCGTGGTTGTACGCTCAAGGCGACCGCCCGGCCTAACCTTTAAATGGCGTCCGTCTGCGTATCACCCTCACTACTACTCCCCCAGACTCTCGTGCTTATTCAGCTATCTCCTAAGCAAGCATGTCAACCGTCTATGTCAAATCTAAGCCTTCCGCCACTGTCGGTATCGACTATGCACTCTCCGCTCTGTCCGCCCTCTTCCCCGAAACGCTAACCAGCCGCGTTGCCTTCTTGTTCACCAATGTCACGAGCCCCCTCCATTTTAGCTTCTCCAAGGGTGCTGTCCCGGATGTTCTCAAGGACGCTCATACACCCGACCCAACTATCAAGTACGCCCACAACAGCTCCGGTATATGGAATTTAACCGTATTTACTAGCGACGTAGAGTCTCTTAGGAAGGGGGTCATCAAGACGTCAAAGAACAAGGCCTACACAATCCTCCTTGTTGGAGAGACTGGCGTCGGGAAGTCCTCAGTCTTAGAGTTCATCGCAAATACACTTCTAGGCAAGGACACTGACCACTACGACTTGGAATTCCTCGACCATACCAACGAGCAAGGTGGTCTTTCCAACCAGAGTCAGACCAACTCGGCCCGCCTGTACGAGTTTACGAGCATGAATGGCATAGTGGTGAGTTCTGCGATTCGTGAATATAGTGCATATGTGTGACCCCTTCACAGGTTCGTATCCTCGACACGCCTGGGTTCGCAGACACTCGCGGTCTTCAGCAAGACGAGCTCCACAAGAAGAGCATTGCTTCTCAGATCAAGAAGCACATTGACTCTGTATCTGCAGTCCTCGTCGTCGCCAACGGCACCGTCCCGCGCATCACTGCCGGCATCGACAATGCACTCTCAACTCTGTTGGCCATATTCACCGATACCCTAGCCAGCCGCGTTGCCTTCTTGCTCACCAATGTCAACAATCACCTCTACACCAACTTCTCCAAGAATACTGTCCCCGGTGCCCTCAAAGAGGCTCCCCAATTCCTCCTCAACAACCCTATCGCGCTCCAGAGGAAGTACTTTAATCTAAAGGATAACCCTGATATGAAGAAACGAACGGCGCAGTTTCGCGAAGCGGTGAACGTCGCCGAACGTGATGCTTTGGAAATGCTGGTAGAACTCTTTGACTGGTTAGACGGCCTTGAGTCACAACCGGGAATGAAGGTTGCCCCTCTATACAAGACGCGCAATACCATTGTAGCAAATATCATAGGCCCTCTCACTCGACACGTGAGGAAGCTTCTGAGATAGCTCGAGGAAGGCGTTGGAGGGCGTCCACAAGGGCAAACGGACCTTCGTCGGTGGATAGAGGCAAGTCGAAGCACCTCCTTCCATAGAGGTTCCGGTATTAGTTATGAGACATCAGCTCCTGCCACACTACTGTTTCTTTGACATGTACTTTCCATGATTATGCATGTATGACGAACTATGGTATTATGATTGTTGGCCAGCCTATTGGCCCACACATGCATCTAGGACGCAAGCAGATGTCCTTACCGTTTTGCTGCCGCCCATCTGCTCCGTAGGTTCCAACAATATTAGAGTCTCCTCTCCACTCTTATGGCGCACTTGCATACGACCTGCTCGCACTAAGAGTCTGCGCCAAACTGTTACTGATATTGGGTTCATTACTACAGTATATTTGGACAATCCTGAGGTCATCGTAACGGGCAATAAAGCATGAAAGAGATCAAACCGCTAGCTTTGACATTCCCTCTTACTTTCAAGATTGTCCTTTTCCGACCATTCGTGTTCCTAGCCTTCACGTCGGCCTTCAAGCTCTCTCCTGAACCTCCCGCTCGAAGTGTTTTCGGTCTCTTTACGGTATCACCACCATCTCCCCGGAACTCTCTTATTTTCCACCTGTGCGGGAGGGGTTTCGATGGTCGAGCGGACGAGTGCACCAGGGGTTGCTGGGAAACACGGGTGGCGTTGTGACGTGGGAGGACGAGAAGAGGTTTCAATATAAGTAGAGGAGGCAGGAACCGGCAGCGGTCGACCCCTGATGTTCGTTCGGTTTAGGGAACCAAGGCGTACCCCGAGTTCGGTGTGGATATTTGCAGCTCGCGACGGGGTAGGACAGGAGTGATAATATTCGGGCTCTGCCCGCATGCCCAGTCGTGCTGACTGGCATGTTCTCGTTCCCTGTTTGGGGCGCTCTGCTGCTTAATGAAGGGCAGGAATATAGTCATTCGTCTAATAAATTTTTGGTACTATGCACCGTCGGCAAAGGCGAGGCAATCGCTCTGCTGAAGCGCGGCGAGAGGGTGCTGGGCTGGGGGCAGCAGGATTGTGGGGTGTCTCCTGCGAGTTGAGCGCGAATGCATGCGGTCCATAACAACTGTGAATGGTGAATTTACATTGACCAGACGCCCTTGACCGGAACATCGCGATGCTGGGGTTGGATATTGGATATTGGCCATGGAAATTGGAAATTGGCCAGCAAATGGTACAAAGGATCTGTCACTGAAGATATGTGGTATGAGGCTGGGAAGGTAGACCACCCAAACCCCAACACTCTCAGGGTTTTCAGAGCAGAGCCGTCGCGGGGAAGGAAACGTGATTGTTATTCTGAAAAATGTTGTCCAACACGTCAGGTTTTCTTTGTCGGGGAAGACAGCCGTGGCCACACAAAGCACGACCACAACCACAACGCTATTCACTGCACTGCAAGTCTCGAATCAATGGAGCCTGCTAACCTTTGAACGGCGTTCGTGTGGGGTATCATCCTCACCACACTCCCCTAGACTCTCGATAGTGCTTCTTGAAACACTATCTCCTAAGCAAGCATGTCAAGCGCCTATGTCAAACCTACACCGTAAGCCGCGAAGCTGCCTCGAGTAATCTTCCCATTGATGAGGTTCCTTCTAACTACAATCCTGCTAGCTCATCCGAGAATGACTTTAAGGATGATAACGACGATAACACTCAGTCTATAAAGTAGGTCACGACGGCATTTGCGATACAATGGTTCTGATCGTCTTTCTAGCGATATAGAGTCTCTTAGGAATGGGGTTATTAATATATCAAAGAACAAGGCGAAAGTACCGTACACTATTCTTGTTGTTGGAGAGACTGGTGTCGGAAAATCCTCGGTCTTGCAACTCATCGCCAATGTCCTTGCCGGAAATGACACTGACCACTACAACTTGAACATCCTCGACCATACCAACGAGGGAAGTGGTTCTACCAACCAGAGTCAAACTAACTTGGCCCGCCTTTACGAGTTTACGAGCAAGAATGGCATAGTAGTGAGTTCTGCGAATTTTGAATATAGTGAGTATGCGTAACCTCTTCACAGGTTCGTATCCTGGACACGCCTGGGCTGGCAGACACCCGCGGTCTTCAGCAAGACGAGCTCCACAAGAAGAGCATTACTTCTCAGATCAAGGAGCACATCGACTCAATCACTGCAGTCCTCGTCCTCGTCGATGGCACCGTCCCGCGTGTCACTGTCGGTACCGACTATGCACTCTCCACTCTGTCCACTATCTTCCCCAAATCCCTCGCCAATAACATCGCCTTCATGTTCACGAATGCTTCAAGTCCCCTTCATTGGAACTTTCCTGGGGACACTCCCAGATGTCCTCCAAGACGCTCCTCAGTTCTCGCTGGACAACCCGATCGCGTACCAGAAAACGTACGCCAAGTCCAAGGGTAGTCGGGGCAAGAAAGGAGGGCAGGTGGACCTGGTCAAGGCCGTGGCAAAGAACGCTTTGGAAATGCTGGCGAAGTTCTTTGACTGGTTGGACGGCCTTGGGCCACAGACGACAGCGGACAGCGTGTCTCCCTATGAGAAGTCGCAGGAGATTAGTGCCAAGACCGCGAGCATCCTCGCGAAGACGGACCAAGCGATGAAAATACAGGCGACAATCGACAAGCAAAAGAGGAGGTTACAAAAGGCCTCTGAGGTGGGTCTATCACCTTGCATGTACCTGGGGCTTGAATCATGTGCTCATTAGACGACAGGATATGGAGGCATCCTTGAACAGCGGTCCTGCTAATATGCCTGTTTGGAAGCAGCAGCGCGCATCCAGCCTCAACTATCTCTGCACTGCACCCAAATGCTATTCCACGTGCCGTTTGTCCATTCTTTTTGCCCCCCATTCGGCGCCTCTTGCGGTTACGGTGTCGCGACTGCGCCCACTCCCACCTCTCACATTCTCACACCCGTCACGAGTGGGTAAAAGTGGTCGATGATCAGATATCAGTCGCCGAACGGGAAAAGAAAATGAGGAGGTGGGAAGCTGCAAACGCTGAGAAGGGGAACACCGAGGCGATCATCGCAGCAGGTGAAAGAGAACTGAGTGACCTGAACCACGCTATGGACGAAGCTATGGATGACCTCGCGCTGTTAGTTGAAGACTATGGACGCGTTTCGCTGGCAGGGAGCTTCTCGAAGCACGTGGAGAAAGCAATCCGGCTTCTGAAAGAGAGACACACGGACATGGGGAAGAACAAGGTTAGTAAGGCGCAGCTCAATAATATGCAGGATGGCTTGGACGTGATGGGAAGGAAGTTGGAGGTTCTGATAGAGGCAGAGGAGAGGGGGCACAAGGGGATGTAAAGGTCAAGAAAGGGCTTTGGGAACACCCCAAAAATTTGATGCTTGGTTAATCTCCTCCGCTATACGATAAATCTTCTCTGGTCATTAGGGCAAACTAACGCTTGACGCCATAGCCTGCCTGTACAGTGTATGTAAGGAACATGTATTCGAGATGACTACCACCCTATACCCTTGAAAGTTCAGGGCTCCATATGGAAGGTTCGACTTGGGGAAAATAGTTCTTCTCTTTGAAATTGAGTGACCAAGCGACAGAGGATAAATACTTGGCGTTCATTTCGATTCAATTCCTGAAGGATCGGACTTAGTTGTCCGATCCATGCGGATGTGCCTGAGTTATGACCGATAGACTAATCGTTGAAATTTCCGCTTGGTTGCCAACCCGGACGAAAATCAGCGCGTTTGTTGGGGCCAGCTACAAACACGAAAGGATATAAAAACGAGGGTGTGGCCCTTATATACCCCAGAATATGTCCGTGTGATACCGGGCTCCACACCCCAACAATCGGCGCACTGAGTGCTCGAATATCAAATGCCAAATTCCGACACTAATGGCAGGTGGATATTGATCCGGCAGACGGACATAGGTGGTCATGTGGTCAGTGTACAGCTACCACCTTGTTGACCTTTCATCCACCGAGGATAAGCCCGCGCCTGCAGACGAATCAGTATACGCATAGATCTCCCACTTCAACTACCCTCGGGGGCACACTTTCCGTTGTTGGTTGGGTCACCTTCCACGCCCTCCGCGCCTACCTCTCCCCTCTCTTCTCGCCACTGGGGGTGGTGCCTGGCCCAAATAACCCGCATTAGTTAAAGGGTCATTTTGGAACAATTATCGCAGAAAACAACTCCGACGACTCTGAACGAAAATGGACGACCAAGTTCGGTCCCATCTTCAGGTTCAAGGCTTTCTTTAATGTACGCATACACAGCTCTGATCGGACGATTCCACTCCCTCATCCACATATGTTGCAACTTCTCTAAGATGACCGCCTCATGACGTGTGAGGTTTGTGCCGCCCGACATATCCTCCAGCACCACTTCATCTACACAAAACCCCCTTTTCTTCGTTACCACCTTGGCCGTATCCTCAGTGATGGTATGTTCCACGTCTTCCCGTCCCTTTCCTCTACTCACCACTGCTGTAGAACTATTGGCTGCCGAAAGTCAGCACACACACCTCTCAACATGCTCCATTTCCAGGAGTAGACCACCGGACTCAGGTACGGTGTTCCTCACCGAAATCTTACTCCGTCGATACTGATGATACCTCCTTCGCAGTGTCATGTGATGGTCAGCCGCTTTTATTGTAGCAAATTTTGTGCTCTCTCTCACCTCTGGTGTCCAGAACCCCGCCTTTAGCAATAGCCACATTCAGGAAATGACAGAAGCATTCGTCTCCAAATCCGCAGAGGTCCGTATTACGTCATCCGCGCTTTCAAAAGACATGTAATGATTGTAAATACAGCTGAAAGATTGCCTATTGGAGCAAATAGCCGCCTCTCCTCAGCCTGGTCCAGCAAATATCGGAATACTCTCCTGGCTCTCGCGAGCCACGCTTGACATCATCGGTCTCACCGGTTTCAGCTATTACTTCAATCCCCTTAAGTTTGGTGAAGACTCCAACGAGCTCGGATACGCCATTGCGCAGACCTTCAATAGTGCGAAGAGCTCCAACCTCGCCAACCTCTTGCAGGGACGAATCCCAATCCTCCGGTGGATTCTACGTCTATTCCTCTTCTTTTTTCCGTTTTGATAGTCCATTTCACTGAACCCGGTCACTCTATTCCCACCCCGCCCAAATAGATGGCGGATGAACAATTCAAGACGATCGCTAAGGCCCAGCAGACAATGAGATGAATTGGTCTTCAGCTTGTCCGTGAGAAGCCGCAAGCAGTCCTGGAGGAGAATGCGTCCGGTGGGGGACTGCGATTGAGAAGGCAAAGGATAAGGACCTGCTCAGTCTCCTGATCAGAGCAACATGGATAAAGATATTCCTCCTGAGCAGCAACTCAGCGCTGAGCGGATCCTCAACCTGATCCCGAAGTTCTTGGTTGCAGGTGAGTATTGGACTCCCCTTGTTCAAGAGAATGGCTCTGCCTGCAGCGCAAACGTTGTACTCACCACCCCTCTCTTTCGCCCTTATGCGTACCAAGGTCACGAAACGACCTCAACGTCGACCACATGGACGCTCTTCGCTGGCGCCGCCTCCATCTGCCGTCCCTCACACAACATAGAGCAAGAACATGAAATAGAGGACATACCTGACTCCCCGGACACCGAAACGTGTCGCGAACGGCTAACCATACGGGTCCTAGGGCGCTACCACCCTCGCGCACCACAACCGCAGCAGCAACCAGAGCCCATATCGCCGCAGGATAACTCCGAGGAACCTCCAACTAGCCTACGCGGCAACGAGGACGACGATGCGCCCCAGTATTTCGGCCGCATCCACCAGTTTCCGGCACTCGTTCAGGCTTCGTGCGCAACGCAGGAGGATCTGGCGCCCTGCTCGACTTCGGGACCTTTGAGGGGCTAGATCCCACGTTCGCGCCTCCGCCAACGACTCTGAACCCGCGGACGACTCGTGAGGCGCTTCGCGCGCCCAACGCGAACGACTGGATGGCAGAAATAGACGCTTAAATCGACAGTATGTGGGGTCTCAGCGTCATTAAGGAGGTCTCTCGTCCGAACGGCAAGAATATCATCACGCCAAAATAGGTCTTTCGCCGCAAATACGAGAACGGCTCACTCACCACGCACAGGGCGCGATTAGTAGCACGCGGGTTCACTCAGGTATCCGGTGCTGACTATCGCGACGCTCACCTTTGCGCCCCAGTAGTCCGCCTTAGTCACGTCTCGCTCGTTCATCGCGATCGCCGCCCTCTTCGACCACGACCTCCGCCAATTTGACGTAACAGCAACCTATCTACATGGAGACATCGACGGAGAAGCCTACGTGGAGCCTCCCCTTGGGTATGAGCGGGAGGGCACCGTTTGGCCCTTCAAAAGGGACTCTACGGGCTAAAGCAGGCCGGAAGAATCTGGAACGAGAGGTTTAAAGTCGACATAGAGGCACTCGGATTCGTGCAGTGTCAGAGGGACCACGCTATATTCCGCATTGGCGATTGGGGAAGCCGCGACCTGGCCGTCTGCGCCTTTTGGGTCGACGACGAAAAAGGAGTGGGACCCCGTCAGCAGCTAGACCGTGTGGCGTCGGTGTTCAGCCAGAAGTACACGATAACCGGCGAGGGGGACATACGCTGGACCCCGGGATAGGGGTGGCGCGCGATCGCAATACCCACACCATATCGCTTTCGCAGGAGGAATGTATCAACAACCTCGTGGAGCACTTCGGGCTCCAAAATGCGACCATCGTCACCACCCCTGGTGCGAGGCTCACCAAGGATCAATGCCCAAAGACGCCCGCGGAGCTGCAAAACATGTCCGGTAACAGATACCGGGAACTAATCGGCTCCCTATGTCGCACTCACCACGTGACCGGAAATCCGCTTCGCCATCAGCAAACTCGCCCAATGCCCAGCCAACCCAGGTCGGATCCACCTGGACGCAGCCCTACGCGTCTTACGCTATCTCAAAGGAACGAATAAATGGACCCTCAATCTCGGAGGAGATGTCGCGGACGTAGCTGGATTCACGGACTCAGATTGGGGAGGCGATCGCGACGACAGGAAATCGATTAGTGCATATATTTCCACATGTGGAACGGCGCTGTCTCGTGGAAGACGAGGAAACAAACCTCGATAGCCCTCTCATCCGTAGAGGCCGAATATATGGCGATGTGCCGGGTTGCGAAGGAGGCAGTCTGGCTCACAGGCCTACTTGAAGACCTTGGACTGGACTGACGGTCACCTCTGATCGTTTTCGGTGACAACTAGGGCGCTCTCGCGCTCACTCAAAACCCCGTTTTCCACCCGCGCTCAAAACACATCGCGATCTGTGTCATTTTACTCACGAGCTCGTCCAAACGGGACATTTTATCGTAAAATATATCCCGACAAAAGCTATGGTCGCCGACGCGCGCACAAAGGCGCTCCCCGGTCCTCAGCACGAGAGACAAACAAAGATTACTCCGACGACTAGGGGAGTTGTTGGGAAACGGATTGCGCCTTACCGGGTAGAACCGCCTGAGTAAGACACGGCGCAATTGGCACACCGTTGTCGAGTCTCGGGACAGTTATACGCATCAGTTATCCGTCTCGTATGCACTGGGAACTCAACGTCTCAGTGGTTTGTGTACTCGCCCGCGATGCTTCCAATCATACTAAATGTACTTGTAGTAACGACTACAAAAGGTATTCAAAATATAGTGGTTTGTGTACCATTGAGTCAACTCCTACAAAAGTCGCATCTTGCCAAAGGCGGGGGTAACGCCGTGTTGAATAAGTGTGTGTTCATCACAGGCGTTGGGCTTTCAGCCCCACTTTCCCCGCTATTGGGAACCCCGCGACTCCAGTACGTCAACCAACCCCCCCGGAAACAGAGCCTATAATTAGTCGTTCAAATCGCGCTCCCCTAGCGCATACAAACAACACTTTTCACCGAGTGTCCAGTGTCCAGTGTCCGGTGCCGGTCTGGTGTCTGGTGTCTGGTGTCCAGTGTCCAAGAAAAGGCCTGTCAGGGAATCCCGATTGAAATCTAAAAATGGACTCTTCCGAGCTCGGTCGTTGTGGCGGCTGTACAGGCGTTGCCCAACACCAGT
>Ga0307513_10006739_pt1 | contig 14987 bp, 19 predicted proteins | sample 15_EM_MG_FD_202174 | JGI IMG/M metagenome (GOLD analysis project Ga0307513, IMG submission 202174) | Populus trichocarpa ectomycorrhiza microbial communities from riparian zone in the Pacific Northwest, United States - 15_EM | ecosystem: Host-associated > Plants > Roots > Unclassified | place... | reverse complement strand
ATGGATTGCGAAGGTATAGGCCCATTTCCTACAATCTTTTAATGTCAGCTCATCCGCCATAGGTGTCAACTCGATCGAGCGAAGTGCCCAGGAAGGTCAATAGAGCTTTACTTAGGAGCATAAGAGACGGTGTTCATTCGATTACAGATACTCTTCTTGTGCTCTTTAATGCTGCCATCTCCAACCTTGTGGGTTTATTTCTTTTTCTCTGCGCCTTTCACGTTCACATTCTTCGCTCTAGGTCCTCTTCCGCAATAACTTTGCTCTCTCTCGTGATATTACAAGCTCCTTCAAGGTAGGCTTGGTTGCTTGTGCACTCGATGTCTTTTGACGCCTATTCAGAGTTTCCAATCATCGACAAAAGTCCTTGACCCGTCCACGAATCCGTCACTGTTCCGATCGACTTTGGCGATAATAATCAAGGTTGGGCATTTTGTTGTCAAGTTTACCAGGCTGACCACAACTGGTTAGGACGTCATTGACTCCGACACCAGGGAAATTGTGAACGAGTGTGTTTGTTATTGCGAGGTCGAACGCATGGTAATAACATTCTGTTGATCCCAGGTTTTCTTTGAAGTTCCAACGAATAGTCCGTGACGAAGCTGGCGATAATTTCATCTCCAAGTTACATCGCGGGAAGCTCGCGATCATCCCCTGGCCCGTCATCCAGTCCCCTCGCTTCTATGAACTTTTTGGGTCACTGAAGAACCGCCTCGACAAACAACCGTCCACCCACAAGAGTGCAGGGGAATTTCTGCTCGTGCTGAAGATGCTCATGGCAAAGTTGAAAGTTAGTAGTGAGCCGAGAGACGATAATTATAATCACATCGCTAATGTATTCCAGGCCTGTGATTGGGGAGCGTTAGATCGTATGTTCGGCCATTCTCTCTCGCATCCCGTCATGGTAACCCTCGTTCTCCAGAAAATCTTGCCACCCAACGCGTACAACACCTGGCTCCATTCGTTACCACAGCACTTGTTTTTGGGTCCTTGGATCCCGGGTCTCGTTCTGAACCCCTCAAAGTACGTACACGCTGTAAAATCGTGGATTGTAATCGTGATGGTGCACACACAGAACCTAGAGACCGATGAAGTAATCCCTGGACCGCCCGGAAATATTGTTTTCCACGTCGCCGAAGCCAAGATGACCATGTCCGCAGAGGAATGTCTTGCGTCGTTGAGATCTAGCTGGGACGACCGTCATAATCGCTTTAGGTTGACAGAGGAGGAATTCCTGGCGGCTTTCAATCAGTATCTTCTTGATCTTGCAAACGCAAGGGTGCAACAGGTTCGAACTTGGTTGGAACAAAACACATCTCGATTTGTACAGCACGCAGATGTCCAAGCACTCTTTCGAAGTTTTCAAGAGCTGGCTAAGGAGCTAAAGAGTGGAGTTGCACTTTGTGGGGCAACCTGCGGCACTTGCAGTTTGTTGTGCCTGAGCGGCAGGCAGCATGACGGTGCTCATGACTGTTACACAAACCATAAATGCCATCACGCGTGCGACTTCGTTGATCAACATAATGGGATGTCTGTACCAGCTTGCGATATGCCGTATGTCTGCCGTTAAGTCGCAGTTTCTCTACTTACAATTATCATAGGGCTGGCCATAATGGAAGACACACGTATGTACCTCTTCCTAAGGAACGGATTATCCTCTAATTTTCTTTAGTTGTGGTGATATGCCGCATCAATGCGGTCAGCCCTGTGTGCTTGGCTCAAAAGATGGTTGCCTCCACAAATGTTGCAAGGTAAGGATATCTCCAAAGTTCCAAAGGTTCCAATTAGCGCACCTCACATCTTAAAAAGCCCAGTGACCACGACGAGCAAGAGGAGCACATATGTGCTGCACGAACGCATGCCTGTGGGGCTCCTTGCAGCCTTCAAGTTGACGGGAAACCTCTGTGTACTCGTAGATGTGTTACCGATTGGTAGGTTTCTAGATTCACAACGACTTCCATTTTGACGAATGTTTCCAGCCGCGAGGACCACGAACGCCACTGCTGCGCTTTGGTCCTCTCCTGCCCCGTGAAATGCGAGCTTTGCAATAGCTTCTGCTCTGCTGGTGACCATTTCCACGCTCTCCAAGATGACGCTGTCCATCTCTGCGGGTAGGTTCAGACTGAACATACTACGAATTTACTCCTAACTTCTATACGTATAGGCATCAACACGATTGTATTCTCCTGTGCCAGTTGCAGGGAGTATGCCACGTAGCCACCACACCACAATCTATTGAGTCAACTTTTGTTGGAAGGCACGAACGCTTTCAGTACACGAAGGTAATTAAGACCAGCTTTTAGTAGCGCCTCTGTATCACATATTTCCCTCTAGTTCACTCAAGAAGCGCGTCGCCTCCCATGTGTCGTGCCAGTTCCACCAGATAAGCTCAAACATGAAGGCCGACATGTTCATTCCACAGCAGCGGATGTCTTCCATTTCTGCCATGCACGTTGTGAACATTGCGAGTATTACTGTACCCTTCCCCTGGGTGAGCTTCGTATTATATCGCAACAGAGGGCTTCTATTTGGTACTAACCCAGCACAAAAAGGTCACTCCCAACGCGAGCATGCTACTTCTCATGGTTCCATGTCAAATACAGTCTGGTTTGTACACGGTGATGACGACGGCGCTGTGGAAATCGAAGGTCGAAAGTACGCAGCGGGGGACTCGGGTGCCCCAATGCTCTGTAACATGGTTTGTAAATCATTACGAAGGCACATCCATGTCGATTCTTGTAGAGCGGACGATGATGGGGTGTGTGGTGGAGGCCCTGGTGTCCAACACATCGACGAGCCTACCAGTGCTGAGAAAGAGGACTTGATTTCGCATAGGCTCTTCTGGGAGCGCAGTGGTGAGTGGCGCCCTTTTGCTCGTTCTTGACAATGCTCTGACTCTGCCTTCCAGGCTTCGCAGGTTCGATTTGCCAGTCTATGATTCCTCACCACTTTGACTAGCCCTTGCTATAGATCCATATACTCAGCAAGAACAAGCGGACTTTGACCTTTGGTGTGTATCTCTATGGTCACGTAAGTTCACTGTGCTCACGCCTTTGCAGTGATCACAAATGTGGAGGTCAGGGGTGACATACGATAGGGTTCGATGTGGATACTGATACTCGTTGTAGGGCACGAACATGATCCGACCCCCAATCCCGGTGCTGTTCCATCCTATTGTATCCTCCCGCTCTTTCATCCGCCTGTGCAACAAGGTCAAGTCACATTCAACTCCATCAATGGTGAGTTCCTTGATTCACAATTACCTATATGTCCTCATCCTTATTAGGTTATATCTCTGGAAATGGTCATGCGTTCCCTTGCAAAAACCCTGCTCAGATGCAACGCGCATTTCACGTGTAAGTAATTAAGAAGAGGTATATCATCATGCTCATATTTTTCCAGTATCTTTTTAGTTGACAAGTGCGTACAGATTGCCGGCGCCACTGTCGTACGCTAATTATGACCACCAGATCTGGCTCCATGTCTACTCCCGATCACCACCCTCTTGCTAACACTCCGATGAGCCAAAGAGTGTCGTCTCAGCACAATAACCGTTATGGAGCGGTTCTATCGGCGTTGTATGCTTTCTGGAGCTCAAGGGAGGTTGCCACGAGACAAGGAATAGCATCTGGTGCGCGACAAGATTCATATAGTATTGTTCTATTCGACCACGAGCCCGAGGTATGTTAGCCACAATTGTAATCGGTGTCCACTGATTGTGATGGGAAGGTCCTCCTGGAAAACGATAATACAAGCACACCGGATGAACTAGTAGAGAGATTGATTGGACGCAGCAACTGGTACGGCGGTACAGACTTCGACCAGGCGCTTACCAGTGCCCGCACGGTGTTAGAACAGCAATGGAATGCGCAGAGGTAAGGTATTTCAATAAACCTTGTACAGTATTAATCGTTTGGGAATGTAGGACACCAGTGGTTATCTTTTTGTCAGACGGGGAATGTGGCCTTTCGGATGAGATCATGTATGACTTGTGCCGATCAGCTGTCAGGTTAGGGTATGTATATCTAATCTACCTCTTCAACACGTAGTCTTACCAAAAGACTAGGTCCGCTCTTTCATTCCACGCTGTTTCATTTGGCACCCAAGCACAGGCGGGAAGTCTTCGCCGTATGGTGCAGATTGCAATGGAAATCTATGACGCCGCTCCGCGGGATCCCTTGGCGCCCCTTGGCAACCCATGCTCTTATAGCGAGGCGCTCGACTCGGTGAGACGCGCAGAGTAGTCCTTTAGCGAATATCAATGCTTACAACCCCCACCAGATTCAACTTGCCAACACCTTCTTGGCGATTGCAGACTCGTTGCACAACCCCCGAGCTACTCTCAAGCGTCGGATCTAGAGACGGTTACTGCCCTGGTGAATCCTCCGTTTTGGTCTCTCATAGCGATATTTTTGTGCTGTTCATGCCATCCAATCTCTGACTCGAGACACCCGTTTGAGCGACGACTCTATCCACACGTGATTGGCTCCTCTTTGCACTGTTTTGTAGATTTAGCTTCATGAGAGTCAGTGACTTTGCACCTGCAGAAACGGGCGGTGAATGCCAAGCCATTCTGTCGTTCAAAAGATACCAAACCAATGAAAATACCTCACGTGAGAAGCTTCTGGCTTGTCGAGGTATGTCATGAGACTCTTCCTCGCAAGCTGGCAAGCAGTCTGCATGACATTCAGGAGCTTTACGCTATTAAGGTTATGACTGAGGTCGGAGACCGATCGTATCACTATCGGGCGCGATGTCCAGCTGGAAGGAAATCGGTCAGGAAAAGGAGAGAAAAGGGAATGAGCTTAATTCGAAGGGGTGGACCTAAGTCGATATTCAGACTAGTGAACGATCTAGCGGCTGGTACAGGTTATAAAGAAGCCACATTGGTCGTGTGGGAGGTCGCTCTGGCTGAGATACCAATATGATTTACGAGCGCGTCACTTCACCATCGACTTCGACGAGAACCACAAGTTCTTGCGCAATCGTATAAAGGACGCCCAAGCCGCCATGGCCTAGTACGCGAACAGAGACCACGTGGAACCTCCTCCCCTTCGCGTTGGTGACCGCGCCTATGAATGTACTGATCGAACAGAACCGCCCGCAAACTCGCGGAGAAAAAGATCGGAGATCGGCCCATCTCCCATCTTTTCCCAACCTTCCGCCGCTTCCTTCACTCTCCGCCTCTGCCTCCCCAACACGATACGAATTCACCCGGTATTCCACGTCGCCCAATTAGAGCCGGAACACCCCAACACGATGACCGCAAACAGCCGCCCCCACCGCCACTCATAGTCGACGGTGCCCCCGAGTACCTGATCGAACGGATCTTGGACTCTAAATACAATCGGGTACGTCGCAAGTGCCAGCTCTTGTATCATATCAAGTGGGTCGGTTATCCCGTCTCGAATAACTCCTCCGATTGGATCCTCGCCAACGCCATCGACGACGCTGCCGGAAAGCTCATTGCAGACGTCTATCACGAGCAACACCTTGCCAAACCCGAGCCCGGGCACCTGACGAAAGACTGGGAACGACGTCAGGCTCCCTAGTATTCGACACCCTGTACGATTTCGATACGACGACATACGCTACGACGCTTCAACTACATCTGCTCATTTCCAACGCCCATCCCTCACTCCGCCACTCGATTCTATCCGTTTCACGCCCCACCGCGAACACCGCTCCGCCGCTCCGCCGCGCCACCGCGCCACCGCGCCAGCGCCAGCACTTCCTCCACCGACTCACCGCTTCCTATGCAGCGTCGTCCCGGAACGTCAGTCCCTCGTGGGTTCGGTCGTAAAGGGGGGATACTGTTAGGCACGCATGTAGTAGTATACCACGATGAATTCCAGCGCTTCGATCTACTCCCGCCAGCATGTGCGCACGCCATCCCACCCCGGTCCAGTTTCCGCCGATGGTATATTCGAGACTCACGATGGGCTCGTTTCATGTGTGCCAGGTTTCGTAAATGTAATATGTTTCATTTCATAATCTATCCCCGTACGAAATCTGCTTTCTCGTCGTCTCCCCGGTCTTCACCTTCCTGCCCTTCGTCTCCCCGCCCCAAAACGCGTTTCCCACCACCGCCGTTCGTAGTATATGTGCTGGTTACGTATAATTGGCTTCCCTCTTGTACCCTCCACCTCTTTCGTAGATTCTCAGCCAGAATAATCTTCCGTACTGGTTCAGTGGCTTTGCTTAAAAAACTTGTACTCACGAACAGATTGTTCAGTAGTCTGATTCTCACCCAGAGACATTTCTCCTCTTCCCTTCTGTGCCCGACTGCGCTAAATCTATCATTAATATTGGCGAAAGCCAATGATGATTTTTAAGTTAAAGTCCGATCTGTTTTATTTACAGGCTTTTAGATCTAGACCGAAAGAAACAGAAGCCGATGCAGATCTTAATTCCGCGATCTAGAGACAGGGTTTACATCATGTGAGGATGAATGGAGTATAGGTGTAGCCAGAACAGGCTACATGAAAAAGAACGGCCGGTATTATGGACAAATCCGTTGCTATAACCACTGCTCCACACGTTGTGGCTTAAATCGGCTTACACCCACGGCCATGGCCACAACCTCAAACCCAGGCCTATCTTGCACGGGCCACGCACACCTTGTTTGCAGTGAATAAGCGGATATGACCGGTGATGGAGTAGATGATGGACGATTGTAGTGAATAGATCGAGTTGTAGTGTGTAGTGAAGTAGTGTTGATGTGTCATAGTGTTGATATCAGCTTGAACTCCAAGGAGCATGATGTCGTCTGATGAGGTGAATGACGAGCGGAGGTGGCGGATGGTCACATTCTTCAACAGTAGGTATTGTATCCCCGTACGAAACCTCCTTTCCCATCGTCTCCCCGATCGAAACCTCCCTTGCCTGTCGTCCCCCCGACTGAAACCTCCTTTCCCATCGCCTTACTTCTTTTTTTTTTTGTAATCCAATTTTACGTGCTAAGAACTAGTCTACGTTACACGATTCGTCGGATGAGTTGTATCTATGCATCTAGCGGACCCACGTTGCTCCCTGTTGGAAGGAATTAGACGCGGTCAGCTAGGGCATTCGTGGAGGGAGTGCTATCGTTATCATGTGTTGACTACACTTGCTCGAAAAGCAAGGATCGCCTTACTTCTTGGTGTCCTGCCTTAGTCATATTCCCCTCACTCCCGTCGGTTCATTAGCTAGAACGATCTCCCAGACATTTCATGTAGCTTCCTTATAACCTATACTGGCCTGTAGATCGTTCGTTAGTCTGATAATTGACTTAGGCTCACCCCTCTTTCTCCCTCTCACTGCCAACGCCCGACAGTGATACTGTAGTTAAAAACCCCTATGGGATCGCTCCGATCTCAGTTCCAATTTTAACGAGAGGATAGGTCAATCGACGGAGCATTGGTAGAGGACAACCTAGGAAGCGTGTTTCCGGTGGCAGAGCTAGCGAAGAGTGCGCCGGAAATATGTTCGTGCATTAGCGTCAATATAATAACGGTGGGCAAGTTGCACGTATGTAGGCCACTTGACCGATTAATGACCGATTGGAGTAAGATACTAACACGGTACTTCCCACTGCCCCTAAACTCACGTGCTCTGCAATTTGTTTGTCTTCGTGTCAACAGACCCTTGTCTTCGTGCCCACCACGAGTTTGCCTCGATGGCCCTAGATTCCCGATAGGAGAAGCTCTTAGTAAAGCAGACAATGCTACCATTATCCTAACAACGTGCATGGTAGGCTCCGAAGCACGAATCCCCCGGCCAGTAGCACATTCCCTTTAGCCTGAGCCAATGGCAACCACCCCTGCATCTACCAGTACCTTATCATCCTGTCACACATCGCAAGGAGCCTGCCTTGGGTGATCAGCGATAAGCAGACCACAACTTCTCCTCAACTTGACTCCCGCCACAAGATTTGGCACGAAGCCACCCCGCTCCTAATCCTGATCTAATAGGTTTACCTGTGCACGGTATGTTTCTGGTCTTCCAATGCGCATTCCTCTCACTGTGTTTGGCGGTCGGCACCGAGCAAGACGGCACCGCCCCCAATTCCTTTGCGAAATCAAGGTGAAACAGCCAGTACCGAGGGTTCCCACTCTACTTCTACCACAATTTCAAGGAAAAAGTGACGGTGCTCTCTGTTCCGTCGATCCGGTCAATAACCAATACATGTCTCTCGTTACAGAAAAGACCCCAGACCCAATTGATATAATGATGCATGACGAACCCCGGGAGGTTGACATGGACCTTCTTTCTCGTATTCATGGGCTCTACCGTTTGCTCGACCTTATCAGCGAGCAGGGATCTGGAGGTACAGGTACGATGATAGCCCCGAGTATGCCTCAAGGGTACTAACCACATGTTCCCCCCAAAGTGGACAAAATCATTATCCCGCAGGAGTCAGTGGCGAAACTCGTCAACGACATCCGTCCAGGTGCTTACACTTCAATGACTAAGGTGAGGGAATCCGTATTCAGCATATCATGCGGTAACAGTGATACGTTCCGTTTCATAGATTGACTTCAATGCTTTGGACAATTGCGATTTGAAACCGATTGGAGTCTATGGCAGCATTTCAGCCATCGTGGATTTCTTGCTGAACGCCAAGTGTATAGATCATGAGACGTACTGTAGATTCCTACTTCTAAAACTTCGTACTCACGTTTCATTTAGTGCTAAACTCCTCTTGGTTCCCCGCCGCCCGGAAGGAGATGCCCAACAGCCTATACTTCGCTCTGGCCTCTACTTTCTGAATGCACCCCATGTCCAACCTGGTTTGGCTTACATTATTTTTTGGCCTGAAGACACGACCTGGGACGATAGCACCAGTTCCGTGGTCTCGAGGAACCGAGGGACATTCATAAGGCAGGTATAAAACGGTCTTCTAATTTGACATATTGCTCATGCTTGTTCAGGTTCTTAACCAAGTTGAGCGATCAAGTAGTCGCTTTGATTTCCGACGAGCATTCCGCCAAGCTGGTATTTCAGGATGACGCGAACGACCCTAATTTGGATTTCGGTATCCACACTGTGGATGGCTCCGATCGGCTTTTTGACTTCGAGGTGAGGCAAACTGGACAACAAGATGAAACTGCCGATGCCGTTGAGGGTTTTAAGGTGCGACTCTTGCTTCGTTTCATCGATAAAATCACCCAACATCTTGAAGATATCCCACCCTTGCATGTCCGGAATCAGTGCCCTCCCTCCATCGTGTCCCGAAACGTTCGATATGGAGCGTCTCCAACCCAAGGTGATTATCGGGGACATGATCCAGGCTCTCATGAGCGCAGAGTACATCCCGGAGACAGCAAAGTGTCAGCTAATAGGTGAATTGCGGTTCCTAGCCTTCTGTGATATTCTAGAGTACGTTATGTCCTTTTACTAGTTATAATTTCAGGTACTCACTACTCTAGCAGATCATCCCGCACTCCGCGCTTGGTGTTGGACTCGAATCTCGACCTCACTAGCTTCGACGTTCTCATTCGATACGGGTTGGACAAGCGGTGCAGAAAAGTATATACACCCTGGCAAACACAAAGGAAGCGTGATGAGGAGCAACTGAAAAAGGAGGAAAGGGATGGTCTAGCGGCTCAACGGGCGCAGAATGTGGCCACTTTGAGAAGGATCAAACCTGGAACCACTGCGTGGCTTGTCATGAGAGCATTGGACAAGTATCCGTGAGTATGAACACATGCTTTCTCTCGCAACAGCCGATTCTATCCGCAACAGGGCCCTTACAAAGGAGGCCTTAACGGCAGCTGCGTCACAGAGCCATTCTTTGCAGGAACCGCAAGCCGGGGATGATCGTAGGATGTGCTTTTTTGTCTTCTAGACAGATCATCTGATGCCTCGTAGGTTTTTTTCAGTCCAAAGAAGTCCAGGAGCAAATTTCAGAAGTCTTGCGAGCGGTCACCGATCATTCCTCCAGAATGCGCTATTCCGTCCTCAAAGATCGTCTCAGGAGGCACCTAGCCTGGTTAAATGAGCACCCAGTATCTACGGAGCAGCGACAACGCATGATCGATCTATTAAGCACCTACGATGATTACGAGAAAAAATTGGTACCACTTCTGGAAGAAGCAGAGAATCACAATCGCACTCAAAGTCAGGACCGCTGGGTGCACCCTACCACTAGCCGGTGGGTCGGGATGTCGCAACCAACATCCAGCAATTCTCATAGAGCGGAGTATCGCTACAAAGATCTGAAACTACCACGCATCGACGATGCAGCGTTCCTTGCGGAGTTATGTGTCCTCCGGGACGATCGCCCTGCATACACAGATATGGTCAAAGAAATCATTCAAGAAGCGACTGACAGTCTCGGAGCTAAGCTCAAGAAGGTGTCGAAAGAAATCGCTCGTTGTGTCGAGAGCGAAATTGGTCGCTTTTTGCAAGAAATCTCGTCCTCGTTCTCCGAACGACGCCTTCATGCAGAGGCAATATCAAAATTTGAGCTTAGGGATTTAATGAGAAGCGCTCTAGAAGAAGAACCCGGCCACCCAACCGATCTGTAAGTTTTATTACTCTTCGCACGGACCAGTATTGCCCTAATACCGTGCAGGACTCGTGTTGTCATTCGCAAAGTTACAGTTGATAACACTGGGCATACGAGTGAGTAGGCTCAACTACTTCCACTGGTGCTCATGATGTATAACACACCACACCCAGCGATGTACCGGGTTGACGGCGATACCGTTGCGACCCTACATGCCGGAATACGATATAGGATCCATTTACTGGAACTCACACAAGCAGATACTCAAACCATCGACCCAGACCATATCCCACAGCCGATCATACGCCGTTCTGTGGCCCCGTCGTTTGCACTTCCTCCTACTCGTGTGATCCGGTATGGCTTCTCGTTATATTTCTATTATCACCGTATTTATAACACCTTTTAAGCTTCATCCGCTTGATCGGGCCTGATCGTTGTCTACTAGTGGTTCAAGACACTCAAGACGCCCAGGGCATACTGGAAGTATACATGGATACGATACATGGATTAGAGACTGCAATCCAAGGGAAGCCAAAGAAAGTTTTTCATCTGCAAAAGCTGGGCTCTACTGTTCTCTTTGCCGTGGACGAGTCAAAAAGACTCTTGACCGTCTATGCTAGTTCTGAGGTAGGATTCAATACCATGCATAACACCATGGTTAATTTCGCCCTAGAACCACGCGCAAATCATCCCATACATCTACGAGAAGACGGGCAACAACCTCACGGCTCGGGGCGGCGCAATCACCATCACGCGGTGGTTCGATAACCCACCTATACCTCGGATGCGACATGCAGTCTTTATATCTAGAACTGAGGAACTTTTATTGGTCGACGAGACCGGTCTGGCCAGGATATTCTCTCTCGTTACAGAACAATTCCGGTATGTCACAATTATTATGATAAACTTTCGTCCTAACAATCTTTTAGCCCCGCCACATACTCGCTGGATTCTTGCCCGGTCTCCATTCATGCTGCACCAGACGGAGCCGCATTCCTCGTTCTGGACACGAGCGGTGATACGCCACGGCTTCTGTGCTATCACCTCGCTTCCTTCGGGTCCGGACGCGGGATCGAAATCCAGCAGCCTGCGAGTTCACTGCTCAATGCTTCCTTCGCTACCTCTTGTCTGGGAAGGAAGGAAAGTTTCCACGGTATCTGGCTTGATGCAACTGCAAAGAGTTGCTCGTCGATCGTCTTGCGCATCACCAGCAAGACAAGTGAATATGCGTTTCGTGACACCGGGCGACGGGCAGATAACGTAGAACAAGCTTCGGTGAACAACTCTCTGATCGATTGCCACTCCGATGTATGGACACGCTATCCGGTTCAAGCCGCAATTCAGCGCGAAACAGCCGTTGGAACCAAGCACTGCCCTCGCTCCATTACGTTCATTTCCTCGCGATCACCCGAAGCATTCACGACGTATTTCAAGGCACTCATACGCGACTTTGAACAGACGACGCGCAAGCCAACGCGTCGGCAACTTGCTGACATACGCGTGAGCGCATGGCCGTCCTTCGACCCGGCCACCCCGAAGCTCGTTCCTTCTCAGTTCAAGACTGGTGACTGGCTGGTTGGCCTATTTTGTTTGATACCAATTCATATCGCCGTGACAGGCCAAAACCGTTTTATCCCACTTCGTGATGGCGTTATCTCCCCTGACTTTGAACAATCGCTCCTTGGGGCTGATGTCGCTCACATCGCCGAGGCGTAAGTACCGGCTGTTGGTTTCTTTTACCCTTTTCTCAGTCTCTAACTAGGTTGAGCTTTGGTTGGTATGAGAGCATCTTTGCGTCGTACATGGCACGGAAGGTCGGTACTCGTGTCCTCCTTTTATCTCATCACTCACTCGATAACCTAGCGGGTCAAGGTTGTGACATCTATGGGTTAGTCCGGGTTTAACTCGCATTTGCCGATGCTTATTATGTCCAGGGGAGCAATCTGTCGGGAAGAGCTATGCCCTTAATCACTTTGTGGATACCTCGTTTGCTGGATCAGCGATGAGGTGCACGGAAGGGGTCTGGTTGTCAGTAACACCGACACAGGATGTCTTAGTGGTGTCCATGGACTTCGAAGGTATGGACCCATTTCCTACAATTTTTTAATGTCAGCTCATCCGCCATAGGTGTCAACTCGATCGAGCGAAGTGCCCAGGAAGGTCAATAGAGCTTTACTTAGGAGTATAAGAGACAATGTTCATTGGGTTACAGATACTCTTCTTGTGCTCTTTAATGCTGCCATCTCCAACCTTGTGGGTTCATTTCATTTCTCTGCGCCTATCACGTTCACATTCTTCGCTCAAGGTCCTCTTCCGCAATAACTTTGCTCTCTCTCGTGATATTACAAGCTCCTTCAAGGTTGGTTTGGTTGCTTGTGTACTCGATGTCTTTTGACGCCTATTCAGAGTTTCCAATCATCGACAAAAGTCCTTGACCCGTCCGCGAATCCGTCATTGTTCCGATCGACTTTGGCGATCATAATCAAGGTTAGGCATTTTGTGGACAGGTTTACCAGGCTGACCACAACTGGTTAGGACGTCATCGACTCTGACACCAAGGAAATTGTGAACGAGTGTGTTTGTTATTGCAAGGTCGGATGCACGGTCATAATATTCTGTTGATCCCAGGTTTTCTTTGAAGTTCCAACGAATAGTCCGTGACGAAGCTGGTGACAATTTCATCTCCAAGCTCCATCGCGGGAAGCTCGCGATCGTCGCCTGGCCCGTCATCCAGTCCCCTCGCTTCTATGAACTTTTTGAGCTACTGAAGGACCGCTTCGACAAACAACCACTCAGCCACAAGAGTGCAGGCGAATTTCTGCTCGTGCTGAAGATGCTCATGGCAAAGTTGAAGGTTAGTAGTAAGCCGAGAGAGAATGCTCATAATCACATCGTTAATGTATTTCAGGCCTGTGATTGGGGAGCGTTAGATCGTATGTTCGGCCGTTCTCCCTCGTATCCCGTCATGGTAAACCCCATTCTCCAGAAAATCTTGCCAGCCAGCGCGTACAACACTTGGCTCCGTCCGTCGCCACAGCACTTATCTTTGGATCCTTGGATCCCCTCAAAGTACGTACACGCTGTTAAATCGTGGACTATAGTCGTGATGGTACACACACAGAACTTGGAGACCGGTGAAGTAATCCCTGGACCGCCCGGAAATATCGTTTTCCACCTCTCCGGAGCCAAAATGTCCATGTCCGCAGAGGAATGCCTTGCGTCGTTGAGATCTAGCTGGGACGACCGTCATAATCGCTTTAGGTTGACAGAGGAGGAATTCCTGGCGGCTTTCAATCGTTATCTTCTTGATCTTGCAAATGCAAGAGTGCAACAGGTTCGGACTTGGTTGGAACAAAACACATCTCGATTTGTACATCACGCAGATGTCCAAGCACTCTTTCGGCGTTTTCAAGAGCTGGCTAAGGAGCTGAGGAGTGGAGTTGCACTTTGTGGGGCAACCTGCGGCACTTGCAGTTTGTTGTGCCTGAGCGGCAGGCAGCATGACGGTGCTCATGACTGTTACACAAATCATAAATGCCCTCAGGAGTGCGACTTTTTCGATCAACATGATTGGGTGTCTGTACCGGCCTGCGATATGGCGTAGGTCTGCCGTTAAGTCGCAGTTTTCTCTACTTACAGTTATCATAGGGCTGGGCATAATGGAAGACACACGTATGGACCTCTTCCTAAGGAACGGATTGCCCTCTAATTTTCTTTAGTTGTGGTGATATGCCGCATCAATGCGGTCAACCCTGTGTGCTTGGCTCAAAAGATGGTTGCCTCCACAAATGTTGCAAGGTAAGGGCATTTCTAAGGTTCCAAAGGTTCCAATTAACGTGCCTCACATTTTAAAAAGCCCAATGACCACGGTGAGCAAGAGGAACACCTATGTGCTGCACGAATGCACGTCTGTGGGGCTCCTTGCAGCCTTCAAGTTGACGGGAAGCCTCTGTGTATGCGTAGATGTGTTACCGATTGGTAGGCTTCTAGGTTCACTGCGACTTCTATTTTGACCAATGTTCCCAGCCGGAAGGACCACGAACGCCACTGCTGCGCTTTGGCCCTCTCCTGCCCCGTGAAATGCGAGCTTTGCAATAGCTTCTGCTCTGCTGGTGACCACTTCCACGCTCTCCAAGATGACGCTGTTCATCTCTGCGGGTAGGTTCAGACTGAACATACAAAGGTCTTATTCCTAACTTCCACGCGTGTAGGCATCAACACGATTGTACTCTCCCGTGCCAGTTGCCGGGGATATGCCACGTAGCCACCACACCACAATCCATAGAATCAACTTTTGTTGGAAGGCACGAACGCTTTCAGTACACGAAGGTAATTCAGTCCAGCTTTTAGTAGCGCCTCTGTATCACGTATTTCCCTCTAGTTCACCCAAGAAGCGCGTCGCCTCCCATGCATCGTGCCAGTTCCACCAGACAAGCTCAAACATGAAGGCCGACATGTTCATTCCACAGCAGCGGATGTCTTCCATTTCTGCCAT
>Ga0307513_10006738_pt1 | contig 14991 bp, 9 predicted proteins | sample 15_EM_MG_FD_202174 | JGI IMG/M metagenome (GOLD analysis project Ga0307513, IMG submission 202174) | Populus trichocarpa ectomycorrhiza microbial communities from riparian zone in the Pacific Northwest, United States - 15_EM | ecosystem: Host-associated > Plants > Roots > Unclassified | place... | reverse complement strand
GGCGCGCCGCGGACGGGGCCGCAAACCCGTGCAGGCGCCGCTTGAGCAGCCGATCCTCCTCTGATCGCCGAAGGTTCCGCTTAACCTGTCCCCGAATTCCTGGGAGGGCCGCTGGCGCGCCCCGGACGGGGCCGCAAACCCGTGCAGGCGCAGCTTGAGCAGCCGATCCTCCTCTGATCGCCGAAGGTTCCGCTTAACCTGTCCCCGAATTCCGCCCATCTATTCTATGAAGTCATCTACATTGTTCTTGAACACTATTCCCGACAACTCAGATATCAATCCTGAAATCCAAAACGCAGCACCGATCGGCATACGAGCCGGACCATAAAAACCCCTAATCAGAAATAGCCCAAGATTCTTCCCGGATCGGGAATGCCCAAGTTTAGAAGCTCTAACCCAAAGATCATATGAAGCTGAAATATCACGGCTAACGCCCTCGCCATACATATACATCAGCGCTAGTATATTCATAGAAGGCGCGTAATTTCTTTCTATGCAATACGAGAATTCGTCGATTGCCTTTTTGTACTGATCTAACTTTCGGTCCACCAAGCCCATTCCATGGGTGCCTCTGACGAATCCCACCTTCGCGGCTCTCTCATAAATCCGACGCGCGTACTGCAAGTCCTGTGCGTAAGGACGGCCAATACGAAGTGCGTCGGCAATCAGGAGCGAACTCCTAGGTGAACCCGCTTCATATAGGCGCTCAATCTCTCGCCATCCCTTAGCATTGCCCGCAAGTGCGGAGATGCTTGCGCGCCGAAACTCGGCCTCGTACGGGTCGCCCGGTTCATTGGGCGAGCTTCCATTCATGTAGCGATCCCCCTTCCCTCATCAAGCGTCTGGCCCCCCCGAACACACTGATCCTCCTCGAACTTGGAATGCGCAGATGGGCATCGGCAGGATGTATGGGGGCGGCGTAGTGAACGTAGGAGGGAGAACAGCCGGCGTCGGAACTGGCGTTGCACTAGGAGGCAGCTGAGTGCTTGGAGCCTGTCGGACCCTTGGTGAAAAGGGTTGTTCGACTGGCGCCGGCCTCGTCTCCGGCGGAGGTCTTCTCGGCATCTTGCCAGGTTCATGAAAATAACAGGCAATAATGACCGCACAAATTTTGATTTTGTCTGAAATAATGTTCGCTGCAAGTGTGTCGCCACTATTGTCGCCTCCGTAATCGTCATAGGCGTCAATTTCGACGGGCTTCGGTTTTTCGGCAATAACAACGACTTCCTCAACGAGCGTTTGGCTTGGTAAGAGGATATACTCCCCCTGGGCGGCAAGAAAATCGTCTAATATGAGCTCACAGATGTGGCACCACTTATCGCGGTTACCGGTCACCACCAATTCGGGCATGGTCGTCGTCAGAGAATGACCACTCGGATCGGTCCCATTCACCGGATCCCCATGCACATAGGCGTAGATGTTCGGCCCGTCGCCGTAGCCGATCGGGTCTGTTTGCAGGAACCGCCCCATCATCGGGTCGTAGGCCCGCGCGCGGTAGTGGTAGAGCTGGGCCTCGGGGATGGCGATCTGGCCGGTATAGCGGAAGCGTGAGCCCGCCCAGGTCTGCGGCTCGCCATAGGGGCCATAGGTGTAGGGCGTGACCGTGCCGGCGGTGGAGGTAGCGATCACCGAGCCCAGCTGGTCCTGGTGGAACCAGCGGGTCTGCGAGACCTGGCCGGCGCCCTCCACCCACAGGAGCGGCTGGTCGCTGTCGGCGTAGATGTACTCGCGAAGCTGCCGGTAGGGGTAGTTCGAGTTCGACATGTCGTATTCGCCGACCAGCAGTGGCCCGGCGTAGCGGAAGGTGGTGGTGGCGCCATTGGCCGTGACCGTCTCCAGCCGGCCGAAGGGATCGTAGTTGAGCGTCGCCGTCGCCGACCCGCCGGTGACCGAGCGCAGCCGGTTCTCCGCATCGTAGGTGAAGGTCCGCACCCCGTCGGAGATCAGGTTGCCGTTTGCGTCATAGCCTGACGCCGCGGCGATGGCGGAATCGCGGTTCAGTGCGTCGTGGGTGAAGTTGGTGGTGGTGACCGGCTGGCCGCTCCAGACATAGGGGTCGGTGCTCTGCGCCGTGCCGAGCACCTGGCCGGCCGGGTTGTAGCTGAGCGTCTGGGAAAAGCCCGCCGAGCCCGCCGTGCTGGGGTCGCCATGGGTCAGGCCGACGAGCCGGCCCGCGGCGTCATAGCTGTAGGTGGTGTTGGCGCCATTGGGCCGGATGACGGAGGTGCGGCGGTTCAGCGGGCCGTAGGTGTAGCTGGCCGCCGCGTTCAGGGGCTGGTTGGGCCAGGTGTTGTAGGTGACGGCCGTAAGCCGGTTGACGACATCGTAGGTGTAGGAAACCGCCGAATTGCCGAGCCAGGCGAGGGTCCGATTACCCTCGGCGTCGAACCCCGCCTGATAGCCTGTGTTGGTCGTTCCCGAGGAGATGGTGTTCCAGCCCCAGTCGCCCGTCAGCCGCCCCGCCTCGTCGAAGGTCCGCCGGTGGAAGAGCGTCGCGGTGCTCGACCCCAGCCGGCCTTCCATCTGCCGCCCGTTGTTCACATAGGCGTAGTAGACGTCGTCCGCCGTCGTGCCGGGCAGGTCCTTCACCGTGACCCGGTTGAGTGCGTCGTATTGCCAGGCGATGGTCGTGCCGTCGCGCTTGCGGAGCGAGGTCTTGTTGCCGTTGGCGTCGTAGCCGTACTCTTCGTAGTCAGTGGTGCTGGCGTTGCCCGACCCGCGTGGGCTCGCCGGATAGCGCAGCTTCTTCAGCCGCGCGAAGCCGTCGTATTCGAAGACGCTCATATTGCCGTTGGCGTCGGTGAGACTGGTCTTCTGGCCGCCCGCCGAATAGCCGAACCGCGCCGTCACCTGCTGCAGGTCCGTGCCAACGCCGGCCTCGGTCTGCACCACGCGGCCGGCGGCGTCATAGGTCGCGCGGCTGATCCGGTCGGAACCGAAGGTCCCCACCGGCGAAAGCTGGCAGGCGTCGGCCGGCAGCGCGCCATAGGCCGCAGCGTTCATGCGCACGGCGGTGCACACCGGCCGATTCAGCGCGTCGTAGCTGTACTGGGCGATGCGCGCCGGCCCGATGTCCTTGACCTTGTTGCCCACCGCATCGAACTCGACGGAATAGGTCTCGAGCGGCGTGAAGGTCGTCCCCACATAGGAGCCACGCTCGACCTGGGTCACCCGGCCCAGCAGGTCGTAGGTCATGCGCTTGGCGACCCGCGGCGCCGAGCCGACGAGAGGCTCCACCACCAGCGTTGGGCGCCGCAGGGCGTCATAGGTGATGTTGGTGTGGGCGCTGCGCGGGCTCGTCACATCCGTCGGGTCGCCCTGGGCGTCCGACGTGATGTTCTGGGTGCCGTAGGTGCTGCCCACCGTGTCCGTGAGGCTGGCCACGGACACGCTGCCATAGGTTGCTGAGACAACTTCGCCCAGCACGCCGCCCGCGCTCAGCGTCAGGCCGCCGCTGTAGTAATAGTTGTTCGACGACATCCGGGTGGCCCCGGACTGGGCCGGTGGATAGAGCGCCTGGGTGAGCTGGGCGGCGGAATAGGTGTAATCCGTCTGCGCCGCCTTGGCGTCCTTGGTCCAGGTCGGCAGGCTCAGGGTCGCATGCCATCCGGTCTCGGTGACCAGGGTCTGGCCGGCCTCGGCTGAGCCCGCCCGGGCGAGCACCGTCTGCTTGGTGGGCAGGTTGCGGGAATTGTATTCGAACTGCACCCGGTCGCCGTCCGCAGAGGTGACCTGCAGCGGGCGGCCGCGCCCGTCGTAGGTGGTGGTCGAGACCGCGCCCAGCGGATCGATCGATCGGATGGGCTGGCCATCCAGGTTCGCATAGACGATCGAGCTGTAGCCCAGGGCGTCCAGCGTCTCGCCTCTGAAGCCGTTGGCCAGGAGGTATTGGCTGGGCGCGCGGCTTCCGGCCAGGACCAAGCGGTCCTTCACCTGCGCCACGCGGGCCAGGGTGTCATAGACATACTGCAGCGCCGGGGTGGTGGCGCTGTCGGCGGCGTAGACGGTCGCGAGCCGGGTGCGGGCGAAGTCGCCGGTCCCGACGGTCGCGATGTCGAACTTGCTGACCGCGCCGATGGGATCGGTGTGGGAGACGACCGAGCCCGTCTGGCTCACCGTGACCTGGCGAAGGTTTGTGCTGGTCAGGTTGTTGGTGAAGCCGCCGAAGCCGGCATTGGTGAAATTCAGCCGCTGGCTGAAGTTGTTGGTGACGTAGCTGAGGACCTCGAAGGTGTTGTTGCCGCTCGGGCGCGCGTAATTGAACGTCAGCGACGCGCCGTTCAGCCAGTCCCAGTTGGTGAGCCTAAAGCCGCGCTGCTCGCCGCAAACCGTGGTCGAAGTGTCGTAGACCTGATTGGTCCAGTTCCCGAAGGTCTGCACCTCACCCGTCGGTCCCGTCAGGGCGAAGGAGACGCCGCTGTAGGACCAGCCGCGGGTCGGCACATAGAGGATCATCGCGCTGTTGCAGCTGGAGTAGCCATTGGGGTGGCGTGGCGTGACCGCCGGCGATCCGGTCTGCACGAGGGTGGCGTAGGATCCCGGACCGGGCGAGAACCAGGTCCCGGCTGGCTTGCGGATGAACTGCCGCGTTTCCGTGCCCACGTTCACCGAGGCCACGTTCTGGGTCAGGTTGTGGGACCAGGCGGCGCTGACCAGCTCGGCCACCACGTCGCGCTTCAGTGACGGCGTCGATTTGTAGACGTCCTGGGCGGCATAGAAGGCCGCGATCGTCCCGGTCGCAGCACGAGCGTCGCTCTCGCCCATGGCCTCCAGGCCACTGCCGGAGATGGTGAGCGTGTTGCTGAGGCTGGTGGTCCAGCCCATCTGCGGCTCACGGTGCGCCGCGGCGCCATAGGTCTCCTCGCGGACCTCCCCGTCGCGCCAGATCAGTTGGCCGGTGAGCTGATAGGGAAAGCCGTTCCGGCCCACGACCACCTTGGCCGGACTGGCCGCGGTGACCGAGCCCACCGGCGCATTCACGAAGCGGCCCTTCACGACGTCGGCCGCGGTGGCCGGGTCGTACTCCACCTGATGGAAGAGCTGGGCCCCACCGCCGCCGCCATCCACGATCCCGCCGGGGTTGACGACGACGTGGGCGATCTCGGTCGGATCGCCATTGCCGTCGTATTTCGTGGCGACCAGCGCGCCGCCGCGCTGGGGCGTGGAGGCATGGCTGTAGTAGCTGGTGCTGGGCGCAAAGCCGCCGCCCCGCTGGCCCGGACCCAGGAAAGCCTCGCCGGATGCGGCGACGCTGAAACCCGCCGTCGTATAGGCCGTGACCGCATCGGAAACGGCCTGGCGGCGCGCGACCGTCTCCGTGCTGCCGATGGTCGGCGTCGACTGATCGTGCAGGCCGGTGTCCGTCGTGGTGGTCAGGTTCTCGGTCTTGGAGAGCCCCATGGCCTGGGCGGCGTCGGTCGTGTTCGTGTAGAGGTAGAAGGGGCGCACGGTCCCGCCGGCCGCATCCTCGGCCGAGGGCGGCGCATTGCCCCATTCGAAGCGCGTCGCCGTCGAACTGTTGTCGGGCAGGTCAGATACCTGGGCGCTCACATTGCCTTTGAGCGTGGCCAGTGTCGCCGCGGTCGCCAGCACGGCAGCGCGCCGGTCCGTCGCGGTGGCGCTCGTGCTGGTCAGGCTGAAGCCGGTCTCGATGTCCAGCCGGTCGAAGCTGTCGGTGATCCAGTAGGAGCCGTTCGAGGTCTGGAAGACGGTCGTGTCGGCGGACGAAACGCCGATGGAATAGTGCTGGGCGAAGATCCCCTTGGCGATCGCCGCGTGCAGCCGCGCGGCCTTGGACGCCTGGGCGAGCCACTCGGCGGCCAGCAATTCGCGCCGGCCATCGCCCTTCCAGGTCTTGTAGGAGACGAAGCAGACCTTGCAGCTGGCGTCGGGCACGGCCGGCATAGCAGTGTCGCGCCGCTGGCCCCATTTGTCGATCAGGCCCCGGCCGGTATCGCCCCAGCCATGGACCACGGTGAACGGCAGCGCATAGCTCACCGTGCGCGTAACGACCGCGTCCATATAGGCGCCGCTGCTGGCCGCGTAGGGGAGGTTCACGGTCAGCGTGACGTCGCCGCGACTGTAGGTCGGGTTGTCGGAATAGGAGCCGGTCGTGGCGAGACTGTTCACCGTCCCGAAGTCGTCGATCAGCTTCAGGGCGCCGTTGAACGTCGCGCCCGAGGTGTCGAAGTTCGGGTCGAAGACCAGGCGGCGACCGTAGATCTCGTCGACATAGAGCGTCTTGTCGATGACGCCGGTCGGGCCTCCGCTCGGTCGGACCTTGTTGACCTGCACCCGCAGGCTGGTGCGGTACTGATTCGGCATATCGCCGGTGATCGTGCGCAGGACGTTGGCCGTGTAGGGCAGCGACGTCTGCCGCAGGCCGCCGGACGGAATGATCTGCGGGTTGATCGCCTGACCGCCCACGACGTCGGCCACGGAAGCCGCCGGAAGGCTGCTGGCCATCGCCGTTTCAAGGTTGGAAGCGTAGGTGTTGAGGGAACTCGTGACCGAGCCGACGGTGGACACCCAGCCGATACCCGACGTTGTCCCGCTGTAGTTCGAGACGCCCATCAGCGCCCCGGTCGACATGCTGGTCGCCGTGCCGAGGTTCATGCCGGTCGTGAAGGTGTGGTCCTTGAACGCCGGGTCATAGACGTAGCTCACGCCCTGGATCACCACGGACACCCAGGCGTGGCTGATGTCGATCGTGCTGACCGTGGCCGCGCCATAGGAGCAATTCGCGGTCGTCGAGCCGTTGATCGCGGCCGGAATACCGCCGCTCGAAAGCAGCTGGCAGGCCGCCGTCGCCGAGGTGATCCCCGACCAACTGGCGAACTGCGCGCCCGTCAGGGTGACGGTCCCGAGCTTGTACGAGGCCGTGAAGCCGGCCTGGCGCAACAGCTCGACCATCAGATGCGCCTGGTCGAAGGCGGTGCCGGCGCGATCGACGATCACGCCCATGCCGCCCTTGGTCAGGCCATAGGTCCAGACGATCGCGGTGTTGTTGCGGACGTACTCGTAGATCAGGTCCGGGTCGTTCTTCAGCGCCCGGGCGAGTTCCTGGATTTCAGCCGGCCGCGACCCGGCGCCGGTCGAGTTGGTCGCGGCCGTCGCGGCTCCAAAATAGGTATCCGCCGCTGAGGGCGAGATCAGCGACGCCGTGCCGATTTTCGTGGAGGGCGCGGCCAAGGCCGAACCGGCCAAGGCCAGAGCGCCCGCCAGCCCCAGGGCAAGGTGTGCGAAGCGGTAGAACCCACCTGACCTCATGTCCCCCCCAGGAGCAAAACTCGCCATCAGGTTGTGACTTTAAGGCCAAGCTTCGGCAACCGTCAATTGCATGAATCCGGGACATCAAACTGAGGTGGTGAAACCTAGCGTGTTCCTGCGGGCGCGCCCTTGACGCTCGTGTCCGCAAGGTCGAAGCGCTGTTCCTTGGGCCTCCAAACGACTCGCCGGTCGCAGCGCGCTTTCGGATCGGCATCGCCGCAATCATTTCCGCCTAAGGTCAGCCAAAGGGCATAGCCGGTCTCGGGTTTGCCTTCGAGACGGGCCCCAAAGGCCATACGTTGGAAGGCGGGAAGCGCCCGGCCATCAGCAAAGCCGCGAAAGACGGTCACCTGCGATCCAGCGGCGGTCGCCGCGGGGGAGCGGGACGGACAAGAGTAGCGGCTTGCATCCACGACCCAATCTGCGACCTTATCGCCGTCAAGATCGACACGATCCGTGAGTTGCGCTGACGCTGCGGGCGTGAACTGACCGCCGCACTGGCGGGCCAGTTGCTGCGCGTAGGCCGCCACCAGATCGGGAGCATCGGCCGCCACTGCGGCGGCCGGCCGCATAGCAATCAGTGCAGCGCCGACTCCCGCCACGACCTTTGCCTTGTGGTTCATCCGCGCACTCCTTCGTTCCATAGCCATGCCCTGCCCTATTCCAACGCCGACTGGCCGATCTGACTGACACCAGACAGCAGCCCAGCCATGAGAAGCCCAAGGATCGCCCCCAGGAGCACGATCAGGGCAGGACCCGCGATCCGGCCAACGGTTTCGATCCGCCGCAGGGCCGCGTCCTCTTCCATCTTGCCGCTGCGCATCAGCAACGGACCGACCGTGTTGGAGGCCTCGCCAACGGCGGCGAGGCGCACGATCGCGCCCGGAAATCCACGCACCTGCGCCAGGGCGTTGGAAAGATACTCCCCCTGCCGCACGGCTTGCACCACCGGCTCCAGCCGATGCCGGACACCCTTGTAAGGTACTGACCGGATCGCCAGCCGTAGCGCCTCGCTGATCGGCGCACCGGCGGCGACCATTGTGCCCAGCGACAGCGAGAAGGACCCAAAGACCAGGCCACCTGCGGTTCGGCGCGCAGGCCCGTCGAGCAGCAGCCGTTCCAACGGCGCCGAGAGAAGGCCAAGCCTACCGGCGATGATCAAGCTCGCCAGTCCAGCGACCGAGAGAACGCCAAGGAGCACGGCGTTCGTCCGCAGGAAATTGCTGGCCGCCAGCATGATCACCATGGCGGGTGGCGGCTCGGCGCCCAGCTCCATCGCGAGCGGGGCAATAGACGGGACGATGAAGAGCAGGATCACCAGCAAAGCCGCGATCGCGGTGACAAGCACGAAACAGGGGTAGGCCAGAACGGAGGCCAGCTGATCCCGCAGCTTCAGCCGCGAGCCGATCACGTCCGCCGCACGCTGCAAGCCGCCTGGCAGGTCGCCTGACGCTTCCCCCGCCGCCACCATCGGGGCGACGAAGGTCTGGCTGCGGTCGAAGGCTCGCGCAAAGGCAATGTCCAGCGGCTCGCCACCGGCGATATCGGCAGAAAGCTGGCCGCACAGCGTCTTCACGGCAGGGCGTTCAAACCGAGAGGCGAGGATTCCCAGCGCGGTGCGGATATCGGCCCCCGCGTTCAGAAGTTCCGCGAGGCTGGACAGAAGTTCGGCAGCCTCTCGGTGCCGAAGCGGAAGCTTCCGCTCCGGGCGTTCAACCTTGGCGTCCAGCCAAAGCCGAAGCGGGGAAAGCCCGTCGCGCTTGAGGTCCTCAAAGGCAGAGGCGTCGTTCTGGGACGCCAGGACACCCTTGACGCGCCGCCCCGTGGCGTCGACGGCCACATAGCGGAAGCGCGCCTCAGCCATGGATCGCCGCCGCCACTTCGTCGATCGTCGTCAGTCCGGCGAGCGCCTTCTCAAATCCGTCGGCCGCCATGCTTCGCAGGCCCGCGCGCCGTGCGATGTCTTCGACTTGGCTCATGGGCTGGCGATCGGCGACTGCCCGGAGGAGCGCGTCGTCGGCCTGGAACGCCTCGCCTATGGGGATCCGGCCGCGGAAGCCCGAGCGTTTGCAGTGTGTGCAGCCCACCGGGTGCATTAGAACGGCCGGCGGTTCCCCTCCCACCGCTTTTGCGAATAGGAGTTCGGCCTCAGTCGGGGCGCCCTCCTTGGCGCAGCGCGGACAGAGGCGGCGCACGAGACGCTGCGCCACGGCGCCCCGGAAGCCGGCCGCCAGCTGATAGGGCTCGATCCCCATGTCCTGCAGCCGCGGCAAGACAGCCACGGCGTCATTGGCATGCACGGACGCCAGCACGAAATGGCCGGTCATCGCAGCCTGGATCGCCACGGCCGCCGTCTCCGGATCGCGGATTTCGCCGACCAGGATTACATCGGGATCTTGCCGCAGGAACGAGCGCAGAGCCGTCGCAAACGTCAGGCCCACGTGCGCGGCCACTTGGGTCTGGGAGACGTGATCGAAGTGGTATTCGACCGGGTCCTCGACGCTCAGCACCTTCTTGCCGGACCCCACAAAGGTCTCAAGCAAGGCGTAGAGGGTGGTGGTCTTGCCGCTGCCCGTCGGACCCGTGACCAGGAATAGGCCATGTGCGGCCTTCGCCGCCCGGCGAAGCAGGCTGGTGATGTGACCGCTCAGGCCTAGATTCTCCAGGTCCAGCGGGACAGAGGAGCGATCGAGAATCCGCAAGACGGCGGATTCGCCGAAGACCGTCGGCGAGGTCGCGACCCGCACATCCACCTGCCGCCCATGGACGACAAAGGTGGTCCGCCCGTCTTGCGGTAAGCGCCGCTCGCCCAGATTGAGGTTGGCGATCACCTTCACCCGCGAGACGGCGGGTGCCGCCAGATCCGCCGAGACCACCTGGTGATCGACGAGCCGGCCGTCGACGCGAAGCCGCACGCGAAAATCGTTGCGGGTCGGCTCGAAATGGATGTCCGAGGCGCCGGCGGCCATGGCCGCCTCAAAGGCGGCAGCAACCAGGCGGGCGCCGGAGCCTTCGACCGAGCGGTCCGTGACAAGATCGATTTCACGTTCGAGCCGGCGTTCGTCGGGAACAAGCTGCTTGCTCTCGCGCGGAGCGCCGAAGGCGCGCTCGAATTCGCGGCTCCAATCCGACGGCCGTGCCGCAAGAATGCTGATGTCGCAGCCCGTCGCGAACACGATGCCCGTCAGGGACTCATCATCCAATGGGTCGCAGGAGGCGCAGGCGAGCGTCTTGCCGGTGCGCCAAAGCGGCAGCATGCGCGCCCGTCGCAGGAAGTCCGCGGATACCCCAAGCGTGGCAAGGTCCAGATCGACCGCCTGCTGGCTCGGCTCCCAGACCTCGCAGCCGCAGACGGCGGCATAGGCGTCGACTAGGTCGTCGTCGGAGAGACTGCCGAGTTGGTTCAGCACCTGCTCGATAGGCTGGCCAGTCCTGGTGGAAATGAGCTCGGCGCGCGCGATGGCCGAGGCATCCACGACATTGGCCAAGGCGAGCCCGGCGAGCACAGCTGCGCGCTTCTCGCGTGCGGGCCGGGCGAACGCAGACGGCGCTACAGTGTCGTCGGCCAAATGCCTAACTCCCCTCCCATACCCACCACCCAGGCGGCGGCGGCCAGCCAGGGTCCGAAGCGGAGCCGGCCGTCCTTGGGGCGGAGAACCGCCATGGCTACAAGCCCCGCCAAAGTGGCGCCAACCATCATCCAGGGCGTCGCGGCGCCAAGCCAAAGCGCCAAACCGCAGATCAGTTTCACATCGCCAAACCCAAGCCCCGGATCTGCGCGCTTGCGCGAGATGAGCCACCGCAACCCCTGCAGCAGCAGGAAGGCCGCGACGGCGGCAATGGCCCCGGCCGCTGCCGCCCTCAACGAGTGAGAGAGCGCAATCAGTCCGGAAAGGATCGCCACCCCAGCCGTCAGGACGTCAGGCAGTCGGCCGATCTTCCAATCGATGGTCGCCGCAGCCAGGAGGGTGAGCCCTAGGACCGCGAGTAGAGGCGTGCGGACAGGATCGAACGTCGCGACCGCGGTCACGATCAGCAGCGCACCCGCGACCTCCCCCACCAGATGCGTAGGATCGATCGGCGCCCGACACGTCCGGCAGGTGCCTCTCGCGGCGACGTAGGAAGCGATCGGAACCGTATGGGCGAACCCCAGGGTCTGCCCGCAGGCGTCGCAGTGGGAGCGCCCCGCAGACGAAGGTTCGGCGCGGCTCCAACGGATTGCCCCCGTCACCGCATAGCTGCCCGTCACCAGCCCCACCAGACCGGCAAGACCCAGGAGCGGCGGGCTGGCGATCATGGCGCGGGGGCGTGCAGGTCTTTGTTCTGGCCTTGGCCATCGACGCGCCCATCGGCGCCTAGGCTGGTGACCACGAAGGCTAGACCTTCCTCGGTCTGCTTGTATTCGATGGCATGGCCCCAGGGGTCAGATAGCAGTTTCGCGCCCTTCACATAGGGACCCGTCCAGCCGTCCACGCCACCCGGCTGAGACACCAGAGCATTGAGGCCCTCGGAGTCGCTCGGATAGCGTCCGACATCAGAACGGAAGCTTTCAACGGCCGCGGCGACGGTCTCCAGCTGCACCTGAGCGGTCTTTGAGCGCGCACGTCCGAGCTGGCCCACGAGCCCAGGCGTTAAGACAGCTGCGATTAGGCCGATAATCGCCATGACCACCAGGATTTCCGTCAGCGTATAGCCGGCGTCGCCGCCTAGCTCCCCGCTGCGATGACCGCGTCGCATTGCCCGTGTTCCCCCTTGCCCCGCGACAACCGCCGCACCACCACAGCCGAAGGGTGGATGGCATCCCCTGTAAATCTCACGATACGCTCATCGCGCCAACCCGCTGCGGTTGTGACAGCCACTCGCCACACTTCGCCAACCCGCCAAGCCGGAGCCTCGCCGCCGATGTGTGGCTCGGCCCAGGGTCGCCGGATGAAATGCGATTGGGCGCCGAGGCTCGAGATCATAGTCATCGCGCACGCGCGCCAGAGCGGCGCGTCGTCCAGGGCCGCAACATCAACGATCCCGGAGCTCGTCGCTTCGCGGCTAAGCCTTGCGCGCAGAGCCTCGCCGTCGATCACGCCGAAGCTGGCGAGAGCCTGATCGCCCATCTCGCTTGCGTGGGAAAGGCTGAGCTTGTCGGCTTCCGGTTCGGCGACAACCTCGGCCCCGCCCACATCAGAAGCTAGCGACCAGCGATAAGGTCCGCCGGCACCCGTCCGGACAATGGCCGCGGTGGCGGCCAAATGAGCGCCGTCGAGCGCATACTCCACCTGCAGGCGCGCCAGATCGGCCCGAGAGAGATGCAGCAGCATGGTGCTTCTCTGCAGCAGAGCCGTCGCAATCAGAGCCAGCGCCAGGCCGAACACCAGCGCCGCCGGCGTGGCGAAGCCCTCGCTTTCAGGGCCGGGCAAGGAGGCCACGGCTCTGAAGCTCATGCATGTCGATGGCGAGGTCGGCCATAGCCTTATCGGCAGAGGCGCTATCGGTGATGATCTTGGCGGTCAGCAGCACGATCAGTTCACTACGACTGTGATCGCGCCCCTGAGATCGGAACAATGCGCCGAGGCCTGGCACATCCTTGAGACCCGGCACCCCGGAATTCGAGTCCGACCTGGTCGAGCTTATTAGGCCGCCGAGGGCGACGGTGCGGCCATTCTCGAGGATGAGGGCACTCTCGAATCGCCGCTGCTGAATCGTCGGCGAGTCGATGCCGGAGGAACTGGTCTTGGCAACCGAACTCACCTCCTGCGCGACCTCCAACACCAATCGGTCTTCGCCAGCGATGCGGGGCGTGACCGTGAGGATGACGCCGGTGCTGCGATAGTCGACCGTGCTGATCAATGGCGCCGTGGATGTCGAAGTGCTCTGGGCCGACTGGGTGACAACTGGCACCTGGTCGCCGACCTGCAGCCGGGCGGTGTGGTTATCGAGCGCGATGATCTTGGGCGCGGACACCACCTCGATGTTGGTGCGTGATCCCAAGGCCTTCAGCGCAACTTCGATGTCGCTGTCGAGGTAAGTTATCGAGAGGCCCGGGAAGCTCGGACGAACGACGCCGGTCTGGTTGTTGACCGAGCTGACCTGGAGGTTCCGTGCGAACAGCGACCAGTCGACCCCGAACTGGAATTGCTTGCCGAGCGTCACCTCGACGATCGAGGCCTCAATGAGGACCTGCCGCTGAGGCCGGTCGATCTCATTCAAGACCCGTTGAATTTGCACCCACTTCGTGGGCGCCACCATAAAGAGCAGCGTGTTGGTTTCGCGGTCTACGCCGATGCGCACCTCGTCATCTCCCCCGCCAGATCCAGCGACACCAGGTCCGAAGGACGGCGGCGATGTCGTCGCGGATGACGATGATGTCGAGGGCGAGCCCGACGCGACGGGTGAAGCGAGTGGCGCGGCGCCGTTCTGCCCACCCGAGCCGCCGAACAGTCCGCCCAAGGTCCGTGCGAGGCCTTCCGCCGAGGTATACCGAGGGCGATAGACCCAAAGAGTGGAGGACGCTTCCTTGCCCGGAGTGTCCAGCCGCCGGACCCACTTGGTGATCTCATCCAGCGACTCCGCCGAGCGGCCAAACACGATGACACCGTTCAGTCGCCGCAGGGGGACGACTGTCACACCCACCAGCCCCGCGCCCTGAACGATCCGTTCCAGTTCCTGGGCGACAGTGGACGCCTGGGCCTGGGACAGTTCGAACCAACGGATTTTTGACTCCTGGAACGCGCTCTGATCGAAGACCTTCAGCGTGTCCAGCGCCGCGCGAAGTTGTGGGCCGGACCCGCCCAGCAGCAGCAGGCCAAGCTTGTCGTTGGCGTAAAGCACGGTGTCGGCCGCGGCGATCGCTTCCATGGCGCGCGCCACTTCGGTGGGCTGAGCGTAGCCTAAGGGCACGGCGACAACCTCGTAACCCGCCCCTCGGATTGCCTGGGCGCCCCGCCGGATTTCAGCGGAAGACTTCGCTTTGGATTGCGGTGTGATCAGCAACTGATCGCCGTTGCGCACCATGGCGACATTGTTGGCCGACAGGACGGCTTCGAGCGCGGCCAGGAGCTGATCGCGCGTGAGACGCTGCTCGATGCGGAATGACAACCGGCCGGTGACGGCTGGATCGATGGAATAGGGGATGCCGAGTTGACCCAGCACTTCCTGCACGACCTGCGGGATCTCCGCGTTCTGGAACGCGAAGGTGTAGGACTCTCCTGTGGACGTGGTTGCGGCCCACGCGGGACTGGGCGTCGCGATAATGGACAAGGCCGAGATGATCGCGAGCGCGACGGCCAGCCCGAGGCCCTTGAGAGGAGTGACGTTCACCATCAGGGGCGCGGCGCGGCGCTGGCGGGTTCAGGCGGGGCACGAAAGCCAGGCGGCGGCTGATCGCTCGCAGACGCCTGGACCGTCGCAGGCTGCGGGTTGGGCGCGCGAGGGTCCGGCGCACTCGCGGCCGATTGTTCGCCGAGGTTCAGGGTCTTCGCGCCAAGCTGGGTCTCCAGCGTGGCGTTTGAAGGCGTGACCGCCTGCAGGGTTACGCCCTCGACCGTCTCTCCGGACCTCAGCCAGGCCGCAGGCTTGCCGTCGATGGAGATCAAGACCGCCGCGCGCTGGCGGGTCAGCGAAATCCCGTCGAGCCGAAGCGACGGCTCACGTAGCGCGCCCGGACCGGTTGTAAGGGCAAAGAGCGGCATGGTCAGCAGGTCGGCGCCCGCATCGCGCAATCGCGGCGGT
>Ga0307513_10006737_pt1 | contig 14992 bp, 17 predicted proteins | sample 15_EM_MG_FD_202174 | JGI IMG/M metagenome (GOLD analysis project Ga0307513, IMG submission 202174) | Populus trichocarpa ectomycorrhiza microbial communities from riparian zone in the Pacific Northwest, United States - 15_EM | ecosystem: Host-associated > Plants > Roots > Unclassified | place... | reverse complement strand
TCGACCCCGGCGTGTTCGGCACGCTCGGCGTGGGCGGCGGCTTCGCCCTGGGCGCGACCATGGTGCGGCCCGGCAAGGAAGTCTGGCTCGTGTGGGGCGACGGCTCGTCGGCGTACACGCTCGCCGAGTTCGACACCTACGTGCGCCACGGCGTCGCGCCGATCGCGGTGATCGGCAACGACGCGTCGTGGATGCAGATCGCGCGCGAGCAGGTCGAGGTCCTGGGAACCTCGCTCGGCTGCGACCTGCGCCGCACCGACTATCACAAGGTGGCCGAGGGCTACGGCGGCGTCGGCCTCCTGCTGACCGACTCGAGCCGCATCGACGGCGTCCTCGCCGAGGCCAAGTCCATCGCCAAGACCGGCCGTCCTGTGTGCATCAATGTCCACCTGCGCGCCACCGACTTCCGCAAGGGCTCGATCTCGATGTAGCTTCCAGCTCGTGCGTCGCTCCACCGTCGGTCGTCTGCGTGCGTCGCATCCGGTGCGTGCGGCCAGCCTCGTGCTCGCCCTCGGCGCCGCGCTGCTCGCAGCGTGTGGCTCGCCGCCGCCGGTGGCCACCGCGGCCGACGCCGCACGCGCGAATGTTCAGCTCGCCGACCTGCAGCAGGGCCGCAGCCTGTTGCTCGCGAAGTGCAGCAGCTGCCATCGCGTGCCGGCGCCGGCGGAGCGCCGCGCGGCGCAGTGGCCACACGAGGTCGCGGCGATGGCCGAGCGCGCCAAGCTCGACGACAACCAGCACCATCTGATCGCGCAGTACCTCGTGACGATGGCGATACCCTGAGTCGAGTCAGTGGAGCGTGGCGAGGAACGTCTTGGCCCACGCGCTCGCGGTCTCTTGCCACACGGAGACGCGCAGGGCGGCGTTGCGGGTGACGCGCTCGGCGAGCGGCATGCGGAGCGCGGCGTCGAGGTCGGCCGCGACGCCGTCGACGTGGTACGGGTTGGTGAGCAGCGCGAGGGTCATGCGCTCGGCGGCGCCGCAGAACTTCGAGAGCACGAGGACGCCGGGGTCGGCCTCGTCCTGGGCGGCGACGTACTCCTTGGCGACGAGGTTCATGCCGTCGCGCAGCGGCGTCACGAGGCCGACGGCCGCGAGGCGGTAGAGCCGCGCCAGCGTGGCCTGATCGTAGGACCGGTAGAGATAGCGGACCGGCGTCCAGTCGGCCTCGCCGAACGTGCCGTTGATGCGGCCGACCAGGTGCTCGACGCGCGAGCGCAGCTCGGCGTACTCGGTGACCTCGGAGCGCGTCGGCACCGAGACCTGGACGAACGAGACCTTGCCGCGCCACGCGGGGAAGCGCTCGAGCAGCCGGGCGAACGCCTCGAGGCGCTCCGGGATGCCCTTCGAGTAGTCGAGGCGGTCGACGCCGAGGATCAGCTTGCGGCCCTGCAGCATGCCCTCGAACGAGCCGAGCTCGCTGGGCTCGTCGGGCTGCGGCACCGCTTGCTCGGCGAAGCGGTCCGGATCGATGCCGACCGGGATGACCCGCGTGTGGTCGCGCGCCCGGGTCTCGGCGTCGCTGCCGAGCAGGCCGCGCACGGTGGCGATGAAGTTGTCGTGCCAGCGCTGCGATTGCAGGCCGATCAGGTTGTAGTCGAGCAGCGCGGACAGCACCTCGGCCGCCCACGGCAGCGTCTCGAAGTCGTTGAGTGACGGAAACGGCACGTGGAGATAGAACCCGAGCCGGCCGTGGTGGCCCAGGCGGCGCAGCTCGCGCGCGACGAGCATCAGGTGGAAGTCCTGGACCCAGACCTTGGCGGTCGGCCCGCCGGCCTCGAGCACGAGCGCCGCGTAGGCCCGGTTGGCGTCGCCGTAGCACTGCCATTCGTCGTCGAGGAACCGCACGCGGCCCGAGAAGCCGTGCAAGAGCGGCCACAGGCTCTGGTTGCAGAACCCGGCGTAGAAGCGCTGCCGCCAGGTCGGCGGATAGTCGAACTGCGCGCGGGTCACCGAATCGGCTTGCTCGATGCGCAGGCGCAGGCCGGGCTCGCGCTCGGCGCCGCTCCAGCCCAGCCACGTGCCGTTGGTCTCGGCCAGCACCGGGAGCAGCGCCGAGACCAGGCCGCCGACCTCGCGCTGGCGGTTCGGCGCCGGCGCCGCGGGCAGCCGGTTCGACGCGACGATCAGGCGCGCCTCGCTCAGCTTGTGCATCGGCCGGGTGACCCGCAGCAGGTCGGGCGCGGCCGCGGCGTCGGTCCGCCACGACGCGCTGCGCGCATCGATCAGCCAGCGCAGGAAGCGGTGCACCGCGGAGGGATCGGGCAAGCGCAGCGTCGCCTGGGTCCGCCGCGACTGCTGCGAGATCAGGATGCCGACGTCGGTGTCGCGCAGGCTGACGAACATGTCCTCGTCGGTGATGTCGTCGCCGAGCGCGAGCATGACGGCGCCGGCCGGGCCGCGGCTGCGCAGCCAGTTCAGCGCGCTGCCCTTGTGCGCCGCGCGGTGCCGGACCTCGAGCGCCTCGACCTCGGGCAGGCGCTCGAGCTGCTGGTGGGTCTCGAGCCATTCGTCGACCACGACCTCGGCGGCAGCGGCCACCGCGTCGTGCTGCGCCGGCGCGACCAGGCGCCAGTGAAAGCACACCGAGCACGACTTGCGCTCGACCAGCGCGCCGGGGTTGCGCGCGGCGAGCTGGCGCAGCGAATGATCGATCTCGTCGAGCTGCGGCACCGGCGCCAGCGCCGCCTCCCAGCTGCCGCCCGCCCATCGCCACACGCCGTGCTCGGCGGCGAACGCCACGCCGGGGAATCGCTTCGGTAGATCCTCCATCAAGTAGCGCGGGCGTCCGCTGATGATCCCGAGCGTGATCCCGGGCGTCGCCACCAGCGCGTCGATCAACGCGGCGGCATCACCGTCGACGCGCGCCTCTTCAGGCGTGGGCGCGAAGGGCAACAGCGTTCCGTCGAGATCGAGCGCGATGACGAGCTGGCCGGCCGCGGCGAGCTGCTGCCATTCCGCTTGCATCGACGAACCATAGGCGAAGCGCGCGACCGCGTCGACGAGCTGCGCCACGTAGCGAGCCTGGCCTCACCACGTCTCACGCCTCGCAACGACGTGCGCGGCGACGACGCGAATGCGCCTCGCGTGCGCGCGCCGTTCACCGTGCCGCGCCGCACGCCGCGCGATCACGACGATCGTCGACGGCGACGCCGCGAAGAACGTAGCGCGCGGCACCTTTGGTGTGCGCATGCGCCCGTCGCGCCGCGACCCGATCGGCACGCGGCATGCTTCAAAGATCGAGCATAGGAGACGCATATGAAGCTCTATTACGCACCCGGCGCCTGTTCGCTCGCGGCGCACATCGCCTTGCGTGAGGCCGATCGCCGGTTCGATCTCGAGCGCGTCGATCTGAAGACCCACCGCACGGCGAGCGGCGCGGACTACTCGCTCGTCAACCCCAAGGGCTACGTGCCGGCGCTGCAGCTCGACGATGCCGGCGGGACGATCCTCACCGAGGCGGCGGTCGTGCTGCAATACATCGCCGACCTCGCGCCCGAGCGCGCGCTCGCGCCGCCGAGCGGCAGCGCCGAGCGCTATCGCCTGCAGGAGTGGCTCAACTTCATCTCGAGCGAGCTCCACAAGCAGTTCGGGCCGCTGTTCGACGCCCGCACGCCGCCTGCGGTCGCCGAGCGCCAGCGCGGCAAGATCAGCGAGCGCTTCCTCTACCTGCAGGACGCGCTGAGCGATCGCGCCTACTTGATGGGCGAGACCTTCACCGTGGCCGACGCCTACCTGTTCGTGATGCTGCAGTGGTCGACGTCGCACGGGATCGACATCGCGCTGTACCCGGTGCTCGACGACTACGAGAGCCGGATCGCGCGGCGCCCTGCGGTCGAGCTCGCGCTCGCCGCCGAAGGCTTGCTCGAGCGCCATCACATGCGTCGCAGTGCTTAGGCAACGGTCGCAAGGGCGCGGCGACAGAGCGGCAGCATCGCGAGGCCGGCGAACGCGGCGCCGACGGCGCACACCGCGGGCCAGCCGCCGTGCTGCCAGGCCTGGGCCGCGACCGCGGTGCCGAGCGCGCCGCCGAGGAAGTAGGCGACCATGTAGATCGCGTTGATCCGGCTGCGCTCGGCGGGGGCGAGGCGAAGATCACGGTCTGGTTGGTCAGGTGGTTGGCCTGGACGCCGGCGTCGAGCAGGACGACGCCGAGGCCGATCGCGACGAGCGAGCTGGACGCGCCGACGAACACGGCGAACGACGCCGCGATCACGGCGAGCGCGCCGAGGTTGATGCGGGCGGGCGCGACCCGCGTCGCGCTGCGGCCGATGACTCGCCGCGCTGCTCGCGGCGTTGCCGAGCGGCCCCGTCGCCGCTCGGAGACGTCCCTGAATGCGCCGAGCACCGCGAGGCGATCTCCTCCGTACAGGCGCAGCCGGCGTTCCTCGCCGGCAAGCCGATCGACAAGGGCGGTCGACCTTTGGTCGACAGCCCTTGAGCCGAACGCGGCGTTGAAGGGATTGGCGGGGACGAGCGAAAGACGGCATGTACAGCATGCGGTCTGTCGCGGCCTTGTTGATCTTGCTCTGGGCGCGGCGAGCGCTCGCGGAGGACGCGCCCGAGCCGGCGGGCGACATTGGCATTCGCGGTGGCGTCCGCGGCGGCGCCGAGCTCCATGCGGACATGGATCCGGCGATCGGCACGGATCTGCGGCTCTCGTTCCCGCTGAGCCCGCTGACGATCAATCCGATCTTCGATTACTACGTCGACGAGGACCGCACGCTGTACCAGATCGGCGTCAACGCCCTGTACTACCTGCCGGTCCCGACGCGGGTCTTCGATCCCTACCTGGGCGTCGGGGTCGCCTTGACCGCGTTCGCGTACGAGCGCGGCGTGGAGACGACGGACGACAACGGATCTCGGCTCGGCATGAACCTGATCGCCGGTGTGTGCTTCGACACGCCGGTGCTCAGTCCGTTCGCGCAGGTGATGGTCACGGTCGGCGAGATCGATCTCGTCACGATCGGCGCCGGCGTGCTGTTCGATTTCGGCAAGAGCAGGGACACCTGGGACGGGTGTGGCAAGCGCCGCACGGGAGGGCGCCGATGAACGCCAGGACCACGGCGCTCGCCGCGCTGGTGCTCGCGTACGCCGCGGCACCGACGCACGCGGACGTGCTCGTCACGCCGTACATCGACACGCACGTGGCTGGCGACGTCCAGAACGGGCGCGGCGGGATCGGCGCCTCGCTCGGCTACGTTCGCGGTCCGCTCGGGTTCGAGCTCGACCTCGAGCGGCACGCGCACTTCTTCAACGACGCCGACGTCGCCGACCTCGTTCCCGCCGAGGGCGTCGACCTCAACACGCACGCGACGATCGCGATGGCCAGCGTGCTGGTGCCGCTCCGGATCCGCGGCCGGGCAGGGATCTGGATTCCCTACGGGGCGGCGGGGATCGGGCTCACGTACGCCGTGTTCGAGGCCTTCGTGTTCGACGCCGCCGACCAGAACAACTACGACACCAGCCAGGTCAACCTGACCCTCAACGTCGGCGGCGGCGTGATGCACGCGCTGAGCGAGCACGTCCGGCTGCGCCTCGACGTGCGGTACTTCCGCGCGCTCGTCGACGAGAGCGCTCACGAGGGCGGCTACTTCAAGGACTACGGCTTCCTGCGCGTCTCGGTGGGGGTCACGTTCGCGTTCCTGCAGTAGGCGGACGGCACCGGGTCGAAGGAATCCTCTGATCTCCTCTGGTTGGCAGCGCGAGATTGCGATGAAGGATCCGAGCCGCCTCAGCGAAGATGGGTCGTTGGCGATGATCGATCCTCGCGTGCTCGTTGGCCTGTGCCTCGGCGTGCTCGCGGCGCCGCGGGCGGCGGTCGCCGACGGCGTGGGCTGCGTGCCGGTCGTGCGCGCGGAGCGGCTCGGTGGGGCGTGGGCCCGCGCGCTCGAGGCGGTCCGGCGAGGTCTCGCGGCGCGCGACGACGTCGATCACTGCGTCGAGCTCGTCGTCACCGCCGAGGCGCGCCGGATCCGCGTGGTCGTGCGGCTCGCCGCGGGCGGCGATGCGACCCGCCTCGTCGAGAGCCCCGATGACCTGGAGCCGACGATCCTCGCGTTGCTGCTCGTCCCGTCCAGGCCTGCACCTGTGGCCGCGCCGGAGCCGCCGCCGGCGCCGATCGCGCTTCCCCGGCTGGAGGCGCGGGTCACACCCGAGCCGCCCACGGGGAACAGCGTGCGGATGGCCCTCGCGCCACCGGCCGCGCCCGCGGCGACGGCGCGCTTCGAGGTCGGGATCGCCGTCGGCGCGCGATGGCGGAACGCGCTCGCGCTCGGGGCGGGTGGGGTTGCCGACGTCGCGCTCGGTCCCTGGCTGATCGGCGCCACCGGCCAGTGGAGCGCCGCGCTCGACGAAGAGGTGATCCCGCTCCCCGGCAGCGCCGGTGCGGATCCGATGACCACGACGTTCACCACGCGCACGACGGAGCTCGGGGTCGAGCTCGGCCGCCGGTTCGCGCTCGGTCCCGTCGAGCTGACCGGCTTGCTCGGCCCGCGGCTCGCGTTGATCTCTCGCCGCTTCGCGTCGTCCCCCGCGCCGGTGACGGTCGTGAGCCCGTTCACCGGCGAGACCACCACGCTCCGGTTCGCGGTGGCCGACACGACGCGTGCCGCCGCGCTCGGCAGTGGCCTGCGCGCGCGCTGGGCTGGTTCCCGGCGGCTCCAGCTGGTGCTCGGCCTCGACGTCAGCGTCGACCTCGCCACCTCGAGGGAGAACGGGCTGGCGATGATGACGAACGGCGACCTGGTGGCGGTGCTCGGACCCGAGCGCCCCAGGTGGGGCGTCGCGTTCACGATCGGCGGGCTGTTCCAGGTGTCGCCGTGAAGGCGCTGTCGCGGGTCGACGCGTCCGCGACCAAGAGCGACGCGGAGCTGCTCGCGCGCGTCGCGGAGGGCGAGCTCGGCGCGCTGGGCGCCGTGTACGATCGCCACTGCGAGTCGATCCGCCGCTTCGTCGCGCGCGCGACGTGCGGTCACGCCGATGCCGATGACCTGGTCCACGACGCGTTCCTGACCGCGGCGCGGATCGCGGCGCGCTTCGATGGTCGCGCGTCCGCGCGGCCGTGGTTGATCGGCATCGCCGCGCGCCTCGTGCAGCGCCGCGCGCGCGGGCTGGGCCGGATCCCGCGGCTCCTCGCGCGGCTCGCGTGGACGCGCCCGCAGGCGCTGGACCCGGTCGACGCGCTCGAAGCGCGCAGCGCCCTGGACCGGATGGCGCCGGCGGTCGCGCGCATGACCGCGGACAAGCGCATCGTGCTGCTCATGGCCGAGCTCGAGGGCATGACCGGGCCGGAGATCGCCGAGGCCCTCGAGATCCCGATCGGCACGGTGTGGACCCGGCTGCATCACGCGCGGCGGGACGTGATGCGCGCGATCGATCTCATCCCCCGCGACGAGGCGAAGCCGCGATGACCCGGTGCCCGAGACGGGTCGAGGTCGAGGCCGCCCACGACGGTCGGCTCGACGCCGCGGCGCGCGCGTCGATCGCACAGCATCAGCGCGACTGCGCGTCCTGTCAGCTGGCGGCGAACGCGCTGGCCGCGCTGCGCCCGGCGCTCGCGAGGCTCCCGGTGCCGTCGAGCGACGCGCTCGCGGCGCGACGCCAGCGGAACCGCCTGCTCGCGGCGTTCGAGGCCTCGCCCGCGGCGCCGGTGCCTTCGCGTGGCCGCGGCCGCGTCGGGAAGGCGCTGGGCGCGCTGGCGCTGGCCGGCACGGCGGCCGCCGCGATGATCGCGACGCGGGCCGCACGCGCCGTCGATCCCCCAGCCGTCACGACGTCGGCGGTGACCGTGGCGCCGACGTCGGCGCGGTGGTCGCGCTACGATCAAGGCGGGCTCACGCTGGTGCGACTCGAGGACGGCGAGCTCGAGCTCCACGTCGCGCACGGCTCCGCGCCGCACCGGCTGATCGTGATCCTGCCGGACGGCATGCTCGACGACGTCGGGACCACGTTTCACGTCAGCGTGGCGGCGGGCCACACGAGCGCGATCGCGGTTCGCGATGGCGCCGTGGTCATGCGCCGCGCGGGGCGCCCGGCGGTGTTCCTGAGCGCCGGCGATCGCTGGTCTCCTGAGCCGGCGCCACCGCCGGTGGCGAGCGCCGCGCCGAGCCCGCCCGCGGTTCCACCCCCGGCACCCCGGGCGCCTCGTGTGACGCGGCCGCCTGTGCGCAACGCGATCGCCGCCGAGTTCCGGGACGCGGTGTCGCTGCTCGAAGGTGGACGCAACGCCGCGGCGGCGACGGCGCTGAGCGGCTTCCTCGCCCGGCATGGCGACGACCCTCGCGCCGAGGACGCGAGCTACCTGCTGGTGCTCGCGCTGCAGCGCATCGGTGACGCCGGCGCCACCCGCGCCGCGGCGCACGAGTATCTACAGCGCTATCCGCGTGGCCTCCGGCGCGCCGAGGCCGAGGCGCTCGTGCGCGGTTCGCCGTGACCGCCGGAACGCGCGCACCGACGCGCGGCTCACAGCAGCGGCAGGTCGCCCGTGATCGCGTCGACCGCGGCGGTCCACGCAGGGCCGATCGCGCAGCACGTCTTGGTCGGCACGCCGCGAAACTCGGTGACGCCGGCGTCGACGATCAGCGCGCACGGCACGCCGGCCTCGCGGGCCCGAGCGACGATCGCGTCGAGCGCGGCCTCCGAGTCGACCGAGACGCAGACCTTGGTGAACCGGCCGCCGAGCCAGGCCGCCATCGCCGGATCGAGCCGGATCGCGAACGTGGCGCCGTCGGCGGCGAGCTCGCCCGCGTCGAGCACGACCTTGAGCGACGCGTGCGCGCCCTGCGCGATCATCTTGCCCTTGCGCATCCCGAGGTCCTTGCGCATCACGATCACCTGCTTCGCGCGCTGAGCCGGCTCGGTCGTCGAGGAGTCATCCACGGCGCGAGTGTAGTGGCGATCTCAGATTTGGGGCGCGTAGCGCTTTCCACACCTACGTGGCATGCAATGTGGTCATGCTGGAGGGGACATGGACAGGCGAACGAGGCGTGGTCCGATTTTCGGGATGTTGGCGGTGATCGCGCGTGCCTGCATGGGGGTCGCGCTGGGGCTGGCTCCCTCATGCGGCCTCGACGACGGCACGGTGACGCAAGCCGTGGGCACGGACGAGGCGGCGTCAGCGGCCGATGGTGACGACGCGGTCGGCGCGGTCTGCACCAAGGGCTTGTATCGCTGTCATGCGAAGGTCCGTGGCGGCAGCAACCGCGGGTTCAGGCCGCACGCGGACGTTCCGACCGGCTACGGCGCGACGGACCTCCAGGCTGCCTACAAGGTCACGACCGACAAGATCGCCAGCCCGAAGCCGACGGTGGCGATCGTCGACGCCTACGGCTACCCCGCGCTCGAGCAGGATCTCATCGTCTATCGCGCGTACTACCGGCTGCCGCCGTGCACGATCGCCAACGGCTGCCTCAAGGTCGTCAACCAGCGTGGCGAGACGTCGCCGCTGCCGGCGCCGCCGCCGCCCGACGACGACTGGACGATCGAGACCGCGCTCGATCTCGACATGGCGAGCGCCGCGTGCCCGCTGTGCAACCTCCTCGTCGTGCAGGCCGAGGACAACGGCGTCGGTCTGATCCTCGCACAGAACGTCGCCGTCGCGCTGGGCGCCACGGTGATCAGCAACAGCTGGGGCGGCCCCGAGTCGGTGGACACCACGCCGCAGCAGCTCGCCGCGACCGAGGCGTACTTCGCGCACCCGGGCACGGCGATCTTCGTGTCGGCGGGCGACAACGGCTACAACGACAACGGCGAAGGTCCGGACTATCCCGCCACGTCGGCCGGCGTGATCGCCGTCGGTGGCACCAAGCTGGTGCGCGATCCGACCACCGCGCGCGGCTGGAGCGAGACGGCGTGGACCCAGGGCGGCAGCGCGTGCAGCCTCGCGGTCGCCAAGCCGGCGTACCAGACCGCGTCGCCGTGCGCGTTCAAGGCGACCACCGACATCGCCGCGGCGGGCGATCCCAACCCCGGGCTCGCCGTGTACAACGCGGCCAACTCGGGGTGGATCAGCGTCGGCGGCACCAGCGCCTCGGCGCCGTTCGTCGCCGCCGTGTTCGCGGCGACCGGCAACGGCGCCCAGAGCTCGGGCGCGTTCATCGCGTCGAAGGCGAGCAAGCTCTACGACGTGACGACCGGCCGAAACGGCGAGTGCGCGTCCGAGGGCAACTTGCTGTGCAACGCGGCGGCGGGCTGGGATGGCCCGACCGGCTACGGCACGCCCAACGCGACGGCGCTGATCAGCTTCGTCGCCCCGCCGACGACGGACGAGCCGGCGACCGCGGGCGACGGCAATCTCACGGGCGGCTGCGCCACGGGTGGCCACGCCGGCGCCGGTGGCTTGCTCGGCCTCGCGCTGCTGGCCCTCCGTCGCGGGCGTCGCGCGGCCCGGTAGCTCAGCGAACGGCGCGGGCCGCCGCGACGAGGAACTGGCCGGCGCCGCGGACGAGGCCGAGGCCGGAGATCGGGACGCCTGCGAAGTCCTCCACGCCGGCGCGCATCAGCGCGGGCATGCGCGGCAGCATGCGCTCGAGCGTGGCGCGGCCGCGGCCGTAGAACGCGCGGTACGCGGCGTGCCGGATCCGCAGCTGGATGCCGAGGTGGTGACGGTCGATCGCACGCCGCCAGTCCGCGAAGCCGAGGCGATCGTCGTCGAGCGCGCGCGCCAGATATGGGCCGGCGACCGCGCCGTACTCGATCGCCTGGCCGATGCCTTCGCCGGTCGCGATGTCGATGCCGGCCGCCTCGCCGACCAGGAGCACGCGCGGCCGGGCCAGCGGCGCGCCGGGCTCGAAGCCGCGCTCGGCGAACTGCTTGACGCGATAGCGCGCGAGGTCGAGGCCGCGCGCGGCGAGGTAGTCGGCGAGCCGGGCGCGCGGGTGATCCTCCGCGACGCCGAGCGCGTAGACCCCGCGGCACATCCTGGGCTCGCCGTCGACCAGCGTCGGGAAGTCCCAGGCGTAGCCGCGCAGCGCGTGGGTGGCGAAGTCGAACACGACGGTGTCGCGCGGCAGATCGCTCGGGGCCGCGTCGCTGTCGAGCTCGACGACCTGCGCCCGCAGCGCGCCGCGCCCGAGGCCGAGCTGGCGGCGCACGACGCCGGCGACGCCGTCGGCCCCGACCACGCAGCGCGCGTGCACGCGCTCGCCGGTCGCCAGCGTGACCGCCACGCCGCGGCCGTCGACCTCGAGCTGCTGCACCGCGCAGCCCTCGCGGACCTCGAGGCCGCGCGCGATCGCGACCCGCGCGAGCGCAGCGTCGAACTCGACCCGCCGCACGACCGCGCCGCAGCCGGGCTCGCGCACGACGATGACCTCGCTGCCGAGCCGCAGCGCGACCGCGTCGAGCGCGACGTGCGGGCACGCGACCTCGACGCCGATCCGCTCGAGCAGGCGGAACGCGCGCGCGCCGATGCCGCCGGCGCAGATCTTCTCGCGCGGGTAGCGCTCCTTCTCGAGCACGACGATCCGCGCGCCCGGCGCCGCGGCCTGGAGGTGGAGGGCGGTGGAGATGCCGGACGGCCCGCCGCCGACGATGGCCACGTCCCAGGCTGGGTGTGCGTCGCTGCCCACGCGGCCTTCTAGCACTACTGGGGGCAATTCTGCTGGCTCGCGGGCGGCGAGGCCATGGTATCAACCTATCAGGTAGCCACGGAGCACGTAGCCGCATGGTGCGGCGCGCGACTCCATCAACGGCATACCGCAACAGAAGAAAGGACGGGCGGAATGAAGACCTCCAAGGTCACCATCCACACCCTCCGGCAGATGAAGGCCCGGGGCGAGAAGATCGCGATGCTGACGGCCTACGACGCGACGTTTGCGCGGCTGCTCGATGAAGCCGGCGCGGATGTCCTCCTGGTCGGCGACTCGCTCGGCATGGTCATCCAGGGCCACGAGACGACGTTGCCGGTCACGCTCGACGAGATGTCCTACCACTGTCGCGCGGTGGTGCGCGGCGCGCGCCGGGCGCACGTGGTCGGCGACATGCCGTTCATGTCGTACCAGGCGTCGATCGAGCAGGGCGTGACCAACGCGGGCAAGCTCATGAAGGAAGGCGCCTGTCACTCGATCAAGCTCGAGGGCGGCGCGGTCCACGCCGAGCTGGTGAGCCGCCTGGTCAGCGCCGGGATCCCGGTGATGGGCCACATCGGCCTGACGCCGCAGAGCTTCCATCAGTTCGGCGGCTTCAAGGTCCAGGGCCGCGATCCGGGTGGCCGCGAGCGCTTGCTCGAAGATGCCCGCACGCTCGAGCAGGCCGGTGCCTACGCGATCGTGCTCGAGGCAATCCCGGCGGACATCGCGAGCGACATCACGGCCCAGCTCTCGATCCCGACGATCGGCATCGGCGGCGGCGCGGGCTGCGACGGCCAGGTGCTGGTGTCGTACGACGCGCTCGGCATGGACGAGACGTTCAAGCCACGCTTCGTCCGGCGCTACGCGACGCTCGGCCAGACGATCAAGGAGTCGATCACGCGCTACGTCTCGGACGTTCGCGACGGCAGCTTTCCGTCGGACGCCGAGTCGTTCACGCTCGCCGAGAGCAAGGGCGCACCGAGCACGGTGACGCCGGCCCTCTACTCGACCGCGGCGCAGAAGAAGTAGCGTTGTCGTCGACGTAGACGACCACGTTGGGGTCAAACGACGACGACAACGACCACGTCGACGTGTGTCGGCGTAGTCGTTGTCGTCGAGTCGAAACGCTCGCTTCAGTCGAGCTTGTCTTTGACGGCCTTGCCGGCGTCCTTGACCGCGTTGCCGACGCTGCGGCCCGCGTCCTTGATCTTGTTGCCGGCATCGCGCGCGAGGTCCTTGGCCTTGTCGGCGGTGGACTCGCGCGCGTCGGTCGCGTGGTCGGCGATGCGATCCACGCCGTCTTTGGCCTTGTCCGCAGCGTCGTCGATCTTGTCGTTGATCTTGTTGCTCGTGCTCATGGAAAGCTCCTTTGTGGATTTCTGGTGGAGCAAGGTAGGTGCCAGCGGAACTAGCTGATTCCGCTGGCTGGACGGTGCGCGCCTTCGCCCGCTGGGCGGCGCTGTGCACGCTTCGCGCTCGCGCCGCCGCAGCTCGTCTTGCCAAGATGACTTGCGCACAATCGAATCGTGCATTATGTAATTGCCATGTCCAACACGCCTGCAGTTCTCGAGAAGCGCCTCTACACCGCGTTCGCCACCTCCACCTCGGGCCGCGATGGTCGCGCCAAGTCCGACGACGGCAACCTCGACGTCGCGGTTGTCCCGCCCAAGGCGCTGGGCGGCAGCGGCGCCGGCACCAACCCCGAGCAGCTGTTCGCCGCGGGCTACGCGGCGTGCTTCGGCAGCGCGATCGGCGCCGTCGCGCGCGCCCAGAAGATCACGCCCGGCTCGGTGACCGTCGCTGCCAAGGTCACGCTCGGCACGATCGGCGCGGGCTACGGCCTCGCGGTCGAGCTCGAGGCGAGCCTGCCGGACCTGCCGCGCGAGCAGGCCGAGGCGCTGGTCCAGGCGGCGCACCAGGTCTGCCCGTACTCCAACGCGACCCGCGGCAACATCGAGGTCAGCGTCAAGCTCGCCGGTTCGTGATGTCGCCGCGCGATCCGCTCCACCTCGACGGCCAGCTGTGCTTCGCGCTGTATCACGCGTCGCGCGCGCTGACCCGCGCCTACGCGCCGCTGCTCGAGCCGCTCGGCCTGACGTACCCGCAGTACCTGGTGCTGCTGGTGCTGTGGGAGCGCGACGGCGTGCCGGTCAAGGCGCTGGGCGACCGGCTCGCGCTCGACTCGGGGACGCTGACGCCGCTGCTCAAGCGGCTCGAGCACCAGGGCCTGGTCACGCGCAAGCGCGGCGAGGATGACGAGCGCATCGTGCGCATCCACCTGACGGCGGCCGGCCGGGCGCTCCGCGCCAAGGCCAAGAAGGTCCCGCCCGAGCTCGCGTGCAGCGCGGGCTACGACGTGGCCAGCGATCGATCGATGCGCGAGCTCGCGCGGCTGCGCGACGAGCTGATCGCGCTCGCGACCCGGCTGACCCGCGACGAGCGCGCGCCGGCGCCGTAGCCGCTCGGGCCGCTACTCGGAGTCGTCGCCGCTCGCGGCCGAGCCCGCGGCTGGGCCGGTCGCCGCCGAGCCCGCGGCGGCCGAGCCGCGCTGCGCCTCGCGCTGTTCGCGCCGCGCCTTCATCGCGGCGGCGAGCTCGTCGGGCGAGATGTCACCGTCGTGGTTGGCGTCGACCGTCGCCGGGTCGCCGAACCGCATCCGGCCCTGGCCGCCGCCGAGCTCCTCGGCGCTGAGCTTGCCGTCGCCGTTGGCGTCGAGCCGGGTGTGCATGTTGACCAGGCGCTCGTGCTTCGCCGCGGCGCGCTCCTCGTCGCTGATCACGCCGTCGCCGTTGGTGTCGAGCTTGGCCTGGCGACGCTGGCGCCACGCGTCGCGTCCCTCGGGCTCGGCCGCGCCGTTGGGGGTGGCAGGGGCGCCGGGCACGGCGGGCGCGACCGGCTTGATGTCGATCTTGGCCGACCTCGTCCGGCCGCCGGACGTCTCGGCCGCGGACGTCTCGCCGGCGGGCGCAGCGCTCGACGGCGCCGGCTTGTCGGTCTTGCAGGCCACAGCGAACAGCAGGGTCACGACGAGCGCGAGCTTCTTCATACGGATAACCTCGCAACGAGCGGGTCCTCTCGCAACGCGTGCGCCCTGGGCACAGCGGGCGCGCACGCGCGCAACCGCAATGAATCCAGTGGGCTAAGACCGTCGAGACCCGAGTGTTACGAGACGGTGAAGGGCCGTCCATTCACAGTTCTTCAAGCGTTTGATAGCCCGCCGCAACACGCGCGGCTAGAACGCGGCGCCGCTGGCGCGCACGCCCGGCGAGCGCAGCGCCTCGACCAGCACCGTGTGGAGCGCGAACACCGCGGTCGCGTCGCCGTCCGGGTTGCGGTTCATCGACACGCCGTCGGTGCCGGACAGCGCGGAGGTGTAGGTCACGCTGTCGACCGTGCCTGCCGGGCTGGCCAGCGTGACGGTG
>Ga0307513_10006736_pt1 | contig 14993 bp, 13 predicted proteins | sample 15_EM_MG_FD_202174 | JGI IMG/M metagenome (GOLD analysis project Ga0307513, IMG submission 202174) | Populus trichocarpa ectomycorrhiza microbial communities from riparian zone in the Pacific Northwest, United States - 15_EM | ecosystem: Host-associated > Plants > Roots > Unclassified | place... | reverse complement strand
AACTCTCAACTTACCCACTGATCAAATTGAGATCAAAGTGGTGAGTAAGTTTTGAACAAACTCACAACTTACCCACTGGGCAAAGTGGGAGCGAATTGATTACAAACTCTCAAAAAACTCTCAATTTACCCGCCAGGTAAGACCCCCTCTGCCCCCAGTGTGTACTGTCGTCCTCGTACTTGGGCGGAGTCATCAAGTTGGCTGGGGAAGGCGGCCTTTGAGAGTGAAGCGGGAGGGGTAGGGGGATCCGTCGGTACGGGATGCAAGTTGACTGAGGATGTTCGGTTTGTCTGGGAATTGGGGCAGTCGTTGAGGACGAGCACTACGAAAAGATAAAAACGAACGCACCTGAAGTCCCAGACTTCCCCAGTTATGAAACGGCGAAGGGGATGGCCACGACCGGCCTCGCCATCTACATCCGGGGGCCCTGGCACAGAGCGACGACGTCGGGGACTGTCGGCGGGCATTCTGGGTGTTGGTGGCTTCTCTGTTGAGTCGTTATCTGGGAATCCGAAGCCCGAGGCATCGGCCAGGGTTCCGTTCCGACCCGCTGCCGGAAAAGATTCGCCGAGTTCCTCCACACACGCCACGCAACCCCCACCCACTCGATTTCTGCAAAGTGAGCTCACGCCGTTCTGAGCCCAACACTTTTGGCTCCATTTCCGCCATCTTGAGCTTTGCGTGTCCACTGCCGCCCTGTGCCTCCACTACCGTCCCCACCCTCGTCCGTTATTGCTCTTCAGGACTAACAGCCGGCAGGGATGTACGTCGGGCGGCGGGAGATCCATCTGCCTTCCCGTCGTGTTGATCATTTTTCTGAAAACTCTCAACCCCACCGGACCCCGAAATCGCAGGAGGCTGGGGTGGATGGAGTTGATTCTTCGGCAGAGGTGCGCCCAACTTTCGTAGTTTCCTTCCCCTGATCAAAAATCAACTATATAACACCCCTAGTATGTGGACGCAAACCCTCCTCATCAATACTGGCGTACACCAAGACTCAGCACCAAGTACACTCCGCCCAGGAAAATGACTCCCCGCCCAATAGCTGCAGCCCAATAAATACATTTATTCCAGTCTGTAATGGGAGTAACCTTTATAAACTACTCTGCTTAATTCTGCAAATACAAATGTACTTTTGTCCCTGGAATCATTTGTAAATGTGGTTCCTTAGACGAAACACTCAACCCATTGTCTTGGACCAGTGACCCATTGTCTCGGATCCAGGGGGGGTGATGGTTTGATGGGGTAAGTCCCACTATCTTGGGGTGCTTCTCGGGTGTTCCCCTCCCATCAAAATACATCTGGGAGGATGACCAAGCGTGGGAAATGCTTCCCCTGGCATCCCCCCCTTCCGGATGACCCCCTGGGTGGCCCCACTAGCCATATTTGGCCAATATATTTCAATTAGCTTACCTAAGCATTATTTTACTGGCCGGTTCGAAAAGTGTGTACACAAAAATCTTCGAAATTAAATACGAGAAAAATACCAGGCCCTGCAGAACGTCAAATCCGTGAGATCCCGCTAAACGCGCCGTTGAACGGATGAGAATTGAGTGAGATATGCTTGATTTTCGTACAAGTGCCGGGCGAGCATTGCCAGCTCACCGCGCAGATTGATGGGATTGATCGCGACTTCCTTTTTGGGACGCGCGCGGTACCCGGGCTCGCCCCGGGTTGCAGCCCCTTCCCCTCGCGATTGGGGGCCACTCAGGTAAGCCGGGGCCTAGCCCTTTGGTATACTAACTATTATAATGTATATCTAGGATTTGACACCGCTTTCGTGTTGTCCGGCGCAAGTCCGGTTACCCTCACCCCGAGGGGTGGGGGTAGAAATCCCCCCGCGGCGGGCGCATTAGGTAAGCGTTTACTTAGCCCTTCTAGGCGTTTACTGTCCTCATAAACGCGAACAGTTCCCGCCACTTCCGGCGCGATTTGGTGAGGATCTCCTCACCTCGCCTCCCGGGTGGGTGGGGGCGAAATTCGCTCGCCGCGCCCCCCACAGGTAAGGGTTGGCTAATTCCTTCGGTACATCTACTCCACTGATATAAAAAAAGGGGAATGAGCCCGTCTTGAGCTCGTTTCGTGCAGTTTATGACCCCCGACTTCAGGGGGGTCAAAATCGCAAAAATCGCGATTGCGTTTGAACGCGGCACGCAATTGTTTCATCCTCTTGGGAGGCCTTTCAGGTATGTATTTCCGAGGGAATTACCACCCCCCTGCGTTACCGCATTCACGTTTCTCATCTTGGGAGATGTGAGTGCACTGGGGAGAAAATCCAGAATAGCGATTCAATGCGGTAGGCCCACGTTTCGCTGTTGTATTCCCTCATTATACTAACATGGACCTCCAAGCCCCTATGATCCTTATCTTGATATGTTAAAGTTCGCTTTCCCTACACTCGAATCAAGATTCTGAGGTAGATCTACGTCTGGGTGAGGCTCTCTTGGAAATCCTGCTTATTCCTGTTCTGAGCTTAGGCCCTAGTATGTCTATTTCATGTGTGTAAAAAGTCTAAGTACCGCATTTAAAACCTCCTGAGTAATTCGCATTTTTGGGTTTCAGGGTTCCCCCATCTACTGTGGGGTATATATTGCCCCCCATGCCCCAGAACTTTGCTAAATTATGTTTATGTATGAGTATTTACTGTCTATGCATTATTTGTAGTCTTGGAGTCCATGAATAAACGAGCTTTTAACATTTTATTCTGTGTGTTCGACTTTCGATCACTTTAGCGCCCAAAATTCCAAGATGTGGTAGCGATCGTGGGAACATTTTGAGTGGGTCCCGGGTCACTGATCCCCAGACTCACTTCCCACTGGGCTCGAAGTACACACCCGGGTGGCCTATAATTTTGGGAATAGGGTGGTATCTATGTAAATAGAGTATATACAAAAATCTGGAATAAATGGACCAGTATTGATGCTGATCCTTTGGGCCACCCCTCTGGTTTGGTCCGGACATCCCAAGAGTGTATCTTGAGAATGGGTGAAGGGATCACCTTTGGGTCTTTTGTCACTCGAAAGTGACATCATGGGTGAGGTAATTGCACATATTTTTAGACCACAATATTGTGTATAAAATTCTTAGCACACGAAACTCATCTGTTTTCATGCACATCTCTCCCCCTTGCATGGGGTCACAAATGTTACTATATGTTCATAAAAAATGGATTAGAAATAGTATATACCATGTATTGTACATAATACAAGCACCCTCAATACAAATAGCAACTATTAATGCGATGGAAACAATGGAAACCACTAGGGTGTGTTGGGGGGGAGGATAGAACACAAAAATCGAAATAGCATACCGATCATTAGGCCCTATCACAAACGGCTTGGGGGACATATACTAGACATATATACCACCCAGAAACCGGCCTATACAAGCCGGTAGGTTGGATATAAAAGAGTAGAGAGAGAGAGCGAGTTTTAGTAAAAAACATCGATAGAACAGTGACTACTCACCCCAGGCGCATAAAAATACATGGAATCCCTCGGAGGCAAGTGGAAATACAATCCCCAATGCCGCTCGCACGAATGTGGAGCGATTGAGGCACTCCAGAATCAGATCTGGACCTGACATAAAGAGGGATGCGCACAAACGTCCCCTGCAGCGCAAAGAGCGTGTAGGGGCCGTTCTCCCACTCATAGTAACCTCTATAACACGTGAGTAACGCGCCGGACGAAACGGAGGAACGTACCAAGTGTAAGAGAGAAAGCAAGGTAAAAACACATCCACATCTCCCGAGGCGGGAAACGTGGATGAGTTTGCACGAAATAGTGATGAATCCAACGTAAATACGTACCAGAACAATTGTCCAGAAGGGCGAAGCAACCGCGCGCCGCGTTCGGTCGCAATCGCGATTTTTGCGATTTTGATCCCCCTGGAGCGGGGGTCAGAAACCGCATGAAACGAGCCCAACGTGGGCTCAATTCCCTTCGTTTAAATCATTAGAATAGACGTCTGAAAGAAATAAGAGACCGCTTACCTGTAGGGGTCGCTACGAGCGAAATTGTCCCCACCCACCCGGGGGGAGAGGTGAGGAAACCCTCACCAAATCGCGCCGAAAGTGGCGGAATACCTTGGCGTTTATGAGCACAATAAACGCCTAGAAAGGCTAAGCAAACGCTCACCTAATGCGCCCGCTGTGGGGGGATTTCTACCCCCACCCCTCGGGGTAGGGGTAACTGGACCTACGCCGGGTGACCCCGGAAAGGTCTCAGATCCTAGATATACATTACAACAGTTAATATATGAAAGGGCTAGGCCCTGGCTTACCTGAGTGGCCCCCAATCACGAGGGGAAGGGGCTGCAGCCCGGGGCGAGCCCAGGTACCGCGCGCGTTCCCAAAAAGGAAGTCGCGATCAATCCCATCAATCCGCGCGGTGAGCTGGCAATGCTCGCTCGACGCCGTTCGAAAATTGAGCACATCTCGCTCAATTCTCGTCCGTTCAACGGCGCGTTTAGCGGGATCTCACGGATTTGACGTTCTGCAGGGCCTGGTATTTTTCTCGTATTTAATTTCGAAGATTTTTTTGCACACACTTTTCGAACCGGCCAGTAAAATAATGCTTAGGTAAGCTAATCAAAATATATTGACCAAATATGGCTAGTGGGGCCACCCAGGGGGTCATCCGGAAGGGGGGGATGCCAGGGGAAGCATTTCCCACGCTTGGTCATCCTCCCAGATGTATTTTGATGGGAGGGAAACACCCGAGAAGCCAATTCCCAGGGTAATGGTACCAGGGACCAGTGGAACGGTCCAGTTGCTCTTTGACAGCTGATGGCTGATGGCCCATTCCCTTGGAACCCAGGATCGTACCCCCCACAGGACAACAAATACAAATGTAAAATTAAGCAGGGCAGTTTATAAACCTTGCTCTGCTTATAAGCTGAACATTTAGAAAGACTGGGCTGCAGCTGCTGCCCCGCCAACACGCCAAGCCGAGCACCGCCTACCTGCTCACCCGCCAATACGTGCATGCAAGTCCTCACCAATTCCGCCGCACTCCAAGACTCAACACTAAGCACACCCCGCCCAAGAAAACGACTTCCCATCAGCACATCAAGTCAAACGTCGTCTACGCGTTTGCTCGTCCGTGCGTACACGCGGGTCCTCATCGATTCCGCCGCATTCCAAGGCTCAGCGCCAAGCACACTCTGCCTAAGAAAACGATTTCCCATCAGCACGTTAAGTCGAACGTCGTCTACACGTTCGCTCGTCCGTGCGTACACGCGGGTCTTCGCGTCAGCACCAAGCATACTCCATCCAAGGACACGACTTCCCATCGGCACGGCGCTCACATCGGGTCGAGCATCGTCTACACGTTCGCTCACCCGTACACGCACGAAAGTCCTCCTCGCCAATGCCATCACATTCCAATTCTCGACACCAAACACACCCCGCCCAAGAAAACGACTTCCCATCAGCACGTCAAGTTGAACATTGTATACGCGTTCGCCCGCCCACGCGCGCACACAAGTCCTCATCGATTCCGCCACATTCCGAGGCTCAGCACCAAGCACACTTCGCCTAAGAAAACGATTTCCCATCAGCACGTTAAGTCGAAAGTTGTCTACGCGTTCGCCCGTCCGTGCGTACATGTGGGTCCTCGTGTCAACACCAAGTGTACTCCATCCAAGGACACGACTTCCCATCAGCACGGCGCTCACATCGGGTCGAGCATCGTCTACACGTTCGCTCACCCGTGCACGCACGAAAGTCCTCCTCACCAATGCCATCACATTCCAATTCTCGACACCAAGCACACCCCGCTCAAGAAAACGACTTCCCATCAGCACATCAAGTCGAACATCGTCTACGCGTTTGCTCGTCCATGCGTACACGCGGGTCCTCATCGATTCCGCCGCATTCTGAGGCTCAGCGCCAAGCACACTTCGCCTAAGAAAACGATTTCCCATCAGCACGTTAAGTCGAAAGTCGTCTATGCGTTCGCCCGTCCGTGCGTACATGCGGGTCCTCGCGTCAACACCAAGTGTACTCCATCCAAGAAAACGACTTCCCATCAGCACACCCTCATCAAGCTGAGCATCGTCTACACGTTCGCTCACCCGTGCACGCACGAAAGTCCTCCTCACCAGTGCCACCACATTCCAATGCTCAACACCAAGCACACTCCGCCCGAGAAAACAACTTCTCATCAGCACATTGCTCCTGTCAAGCCGAATCTGCATTGTTAGTGCCGCTTTGTAGCACTTTTATTTAGTTTTGTACATAGTCCTATTAATATAATTTTTGGATGATTTTCTTAACGAGGGACTGGTGGAGTGATCGGTTATCAACGATAACTGATCTCTCTCTCTCCCATCCACTCTCCACTCCATCTCTGATTCTCGAACACTCTCCATTGCTTGCGCAATGTCCTCAGGCAAACCTATTGTCCTTGGTGACCATAAGGCTCTCCTGGAGACGCATGAACAAGATTACTATGGGTCTCGCCGCGATGATCGTTCAGTGATTGTGGACAGTATCATCAAAGAACTAGTCACACAGACCAAAGTGAGACTTGATAAGGATGCTAAGAGTGGGTTGGTTCAGGTGAGTCAACTCATTTATGTGGAACCCTCTGAGATCTCATCCACTTGGACTCAGAAAATTCAGACTTGGTATGGCAACCGGAAGAATGTCCCCCTCAGGGATGAATCAACTCTTGTCCCAGTTGGCACAGTCTGGAACTATCGGCTGGTAGTTCAACATGTGTTCAAGGACACCATTGCTGAAAAAATGAAGAACACTGGCCTCACCCACACTGATAAAGGTTGGATCAGAGAATACCAGATGGCTGTTAATTCTGTGATCCAGTCATTGGGTGGAGAAGAAAAGGTTGTGAGTGAGTATGGAGAGATGGCAAAATCCTGGAATGAGGTGGAACCCCCAGAGGAACTGAAAAGAAGGTGTGTATTGGTATGAGGACTTGGCTGTTTCTAATACTAATTCATTAATAGAGTTGCTTCTAAGAAGTCTGGACCAACAATTGAGAGCTTTTTGAAGAAGATGCAACAGCAGATGGGTGTTGCAATTGTTGGGTTTGCTGCATATAGGGATGATGAGGGCAAGCTTTGCACATTTGAGTATGCTCCATTCCATACTTGCCCATTTAGCATGACTAACTCTTATACAGCTTTTGTACCAAGGATGACAGAAAAGACACCTTTCCTAAGGCATACTCCAAGGATATTGAACAATTCCTTGGAAAATGGGGGAAATGGGTTTTGCAGAAGGGTAATATAATCTACTTTTTTTTCTTTCCACTTACTCACACTGGTATCTTGGTTGCAGGAGTTGGTAGCACTGAACCAGATGATGGGGAAAATGAAGATGAACCTGGAGAACTTGCCAATGCTGCTTGGATGCAGCTTCTTGACATGGATGATGGGATATTCTCTCTGAAGCCATGGCAAGAAGTCTGTGATCTGAAAGCTAATAAGGTCAACATTGCATTGGCTTTTAGGGAGGTGTTGAGACAAGCTTGGAGTAGCTATGTTCTTTTTTCCCATTATTCCCTCTGTCTAATTTCAGTTATTTAGTGCAATCAGGCAGAAAGGGAAAGATTACCTGGGGGAAAATTGCCAGGGATCCAAAGTCCTTGATTGATTCTAAGTTTCTCTTAGACACCAAACTTGGAGATCCTAATAGGATGCCAGGAGATAGTATTGAGGCCTATTGGAAGGATTGGGTCTCCAGAGATGAGGATGGAGTTCCATTTTCCTTCCTGAGCATTGATGGTAGTGATGGTGGTGGTGGTGATGGCAATGAGGGTGGTGATGGCAATGAGGGTGGTGATGGCAATGAGGGTGGTGATGGCAATGAGGATGATGAAGGTGATAAAGGTGATGATGGTAGGGATTTGTTCTCTTTCCTCAGCAATAGTAGTACTGATGAGGATCATACAGGAAAGAAGATACCCACCCCTCCTACTCCAGAATGTCCCATTGATCATGGCATTCCCCTCCCCTGCCAGTGTGCAACTCATGCTCTGCGTACTATCTGTCTTGAGAAGCTCACCCCCAGATTTGGCATTACTGGCAAAACCTTCCTTACACTAGTCAAGCTAGTTGATACCTTAGAGGTGAGTTCTATATTGAGTACCCAACCTCTATTATAAATCATATCATTTTAGGACACAGATACTCCAAGTGTATTTCATAACTCTGTATGGCCATTCATCCATTGGTGGTGGGATAGTGTCCACCTTCCTGAGGATACCCATACAGATCGAGATACACTTGATTCTTTCCTCCGCTGGATAACTTCAAAAGTTTCTGCTCTATCCAAAGAGTCATCTCTCAACAAGAATGCACTCCAGGAGCTATTACTGGGAGCTGGTCTTTTCCTTAGGGACCTTGAACTTGCCTGTTTTGAGAATCATGAGGAAACCCCTGTCCCTGATTACATTGGCAACAGTCATATGGTTGCAGATGATCTTGAATCTATCACCAAAATACTGGAGTCACTTTCTAAGGTTGTTCACTATCACTTGAAGTAAGTACATTCATAATACCATTGTCACAGATACTAACAAAACAAAAGTGAGGAACCTAGATCTCCATCCAAAAGGTCAAAGAGGAAGGCTCCAAAAAGCCCTAAGAAAGTGTAAGCTCACTATGCAGTGCACTTCCTACATTATTCATAAGAGTATTCATCATAGCATAAGCAAGAGAAAGAGGGTGCCCACCCCTGAAGACTCTGAACCTGAGGGTACACCAACCCCTCAACCCAGGTAAGGAAGATGATATATATTTCAGAATCATAAACTTAACCACTGGTTCAATCATAGGAGAAGTGTAAGGAACAAACAGCTGGTTAGTGAAGAAGAACCAGTAGAGAAAAGCCAAGTCAAGAAGTCAAAAAAGTCAAAGGCAGCTGGGAATAGCAAGAAGACTAAGGCTGGCAAGAAATGATTGATTATCTTACTTTAATGTACTTGTATAGATTGTTGTACAACCAATGCTGTATGGAACATGGATATCTTGTACAATGGGTGACCCATGGTACAGAGACACATTGTACAACCAATGACCCATGGTCCATGGGTATATTGTACAATGGGTGGTGCATGGGCTTTGGACATATTGTACAATAGATGGCCCATGGGCCTTGGATGTATTGTACAATGGATGGCCCATGGACCATGAGCATATTGTACAATGGGTAACCCATGGACCATGGATACATTGTACAATGGATGGTGCATGGGCCATGGGTACATTGTACAATGGGTGACCCATGGACCCTGGGTGTATTGTACAATAGGTAGCCCATGGGCCTTGGGTGTATTGTACAACAGGTGACCCATGGGCTTTGGACACATTGTACAACCAATGACCTATGGGCCTTGGATATATTGTACAATAGATGACCCATGGACCATGAGCATATTGTACAATGGGTAACCCATGGGCTATGGGTATATTGTACAATGGGTGGTGCATGGGCCATGGGTATATTGTACAATGGGTGAGCCATGGACCATGGGTGTATTGTACAATGGGTGATCCATGGGCCCTGGGTGTATTGTACAATGGGTGATCCATGGGCCCTGGGTGTATTGTACAACAGGTGACCCATGGGCTTTGGATACATTGTACAACCAATGACCCATGGGCCTTGGATGTATTGTACAATAGATGACCCATGGACCATGAGCATATTGTACCATAGGTAACCCATGGACCATGGATACATTGTACAATGGATAGTGCATGGGCCCTGGGTATATTGTACAATGGGTGAGCCATGGGCCATGGGTGTATTGTACAATAGATGGCCCATGGGCCCTGGGTGTATTGTACAACAGGTGACCCATGGGCCATGAGTATATTGTACAATGGGTGACCCATGGGCCTCGGATATATTGTACAATAGATGGCCCATGGGCCCTGGGTGTATTGTACAATGGGTAGCCCATGGGCCTTGGGTGTATTGTACAACAGGTGACCCATGGACCATGAGCATATTGTACAATAGGTAACCCATGGACCATGGATACATTGTACAATGGATGGTGCATGGGCCATGGGTATATTGTACAATGGGTGAGCCATGGGCCATGGGTGTATTGTACAATGGGTGGCCCATGGGCCCTGGGTGTATTGTACAACAGGTGACCCATGGGCTGTGGACACATTGTACAACCAATGACCCATGGGCCTTGGATATATTGTACAATAGATGGCCCATGGGCCCTGGGTGTATTGTACAATGGGTGACTCATGGGACAGGAATATATTGTACAACCAATACCATGGGCCATGAATATATTGTACAATGGGTGGTGCATGGGACATGGGTATATTGTACAACCCATGGGACATGAAAACCCTGGACCATTGTACAACTCATATAGCATGGAACATACATATCATTGTACGATCCATAATACATGGGGACTATACTACCCTATTTTGGTTGTACAACCCAACACTGTTGGAAATTCATCTATCCATCACCCATGGATTGTACAATGAGTCCATCCCCCATGGGCCATGGATTGTACAACAGTATTGTACAACGTTGTATGGCCCATGGGTCATGGAACTTTGTCACTATTGTATCTCCCATGGGTCATGAGAAATAGTCGCTGAAGGGGCTCTGCTGACCGACTGTGACCAAATGATTGGTGATCAGATTCCCGGCAAGGCACAAAATTCCGGAATTTACAGTGTTCGCATCACTCCTTCGGATGGCCACCAAGTACGGTTTCTCCGACGTCCGCGAGGGACTTGTCCAGGACCTCAAGGGTGCATATCCGACCAAGTGGGAGGACTTTGAAACAGCGAAGGTCCTCGGAGAAGACATTTTTGGATTACCCAAACCCCATCCCAACGCGGTTTTAAACCTGTTCTTGGAACAGAACATCAAATTTGCGTCACCATTCGCTGCATATCGAGCTGGTCTAGGCGGTCCTTCCTCCCTTGCCAGTGAAAAACCCGGTATGGAACTCCCTCGTCTCACCCTCGCCTCCATCATCCACGGCTTGGGGATTATGCGGTGCGTGATGACCCGCGCTGCAGATGGAATTGGATACATTGGGAACATGGGATCGTGTTGTAAGGTGGCGTGCCTTCTTAACGTCGGTTTCGGCCCTGCGGGACGGAGAACGAAAGCGCTGAAGAGGGTATCTGCCGTTCTGGTGGATAAGAGCGTTGGGGATGTGTTATCTTCTCTCTCGTTTGGAAACCTTCTCTGTGTAGATTGTGCGACATTGGTGAAGAAGGTTCATCGTGATTGTCGTCAGCGGTATATTTGGGTATTACTTCCTAGTCTACTTGGCTGGGAGAGTTGGGAAGGAGTTTGATTGAGGGTTGGTCATGCGTAATGCGTAAACGTTTGAACAGTTCCTAGCTGTTTGTTGGGTTACTTTTATCGAATGTGGTTTCCAACCATTCTACCAGATCCCTCTGGACTCGGGACTGTTTCTGAGGGATGACCTGTTCGTGGTTGTTACCCAAGCCTATCCCTTGGGCGGGTCCACTGGGGCTCATGAACGTTGGCCGTTGACTGTTTGGTGTCCAGCTTAGTCAAGGCGTTCCAATTCATGCCACAGCCACTACGCGCCGGAGGCTTCTTTGACGCGCCGCGTCGTTACCTCAAAGTTATATTATCAGGTCATGTGGGGTCCGCCACACTTCTCATCGTTGTACAACCATGACCGACGGACCTGGTTATCATAATCGCCAGCTCGTCCTCGCCACAAATATCAGCAACTTGCTTTACAACCTCTCCCCGTCAAAGTACGACGAGATCGCGCCGAAGATCGAATACTGGATCGAATACGCCATCAACGAACAGTTCACGACGATTGGTGATCTTGCGGAACGAGTCTCGTCCATAGCGTGGAGTACCTTTGGTTCCCACCCCAACATTTCGCGGTTCTTGAAAGAGTTCCACGACGCACCCCACCGTTCAAAGCGAGTGAGGTCCTTCATCGACGAGCTGTGCATTCACGTCCTTCGGTGGTTTGCGGTCGCTGCGGCGGAGGACCTTACTCTCGGTTTGTACGGCGGCCTAGTTCCGGTGGGCGGAGGAGAAAACTTCATACGTGCGGCGTCGTTCGTGGGTCATCTCATCGAATACGGCTTGCTTAGCGACGAGCTCGTGCGGCGGCATCTCGTCAAACCATTGACGAGCCATTGTTACGAGAGAAACAACTACACCCTGGCATCTGTTTACAGGTCCAAAGCCATCTACCAGTTGTTTGTCGTCGCAGGAAACAAGTTACTTCAGGGCCTTCTCGAACCCGAGGACGTCCGGGTCTGCTTCGGTATATTGGATACCTATGCCTCAACCAACCATACGGCAAGATTTGATGGAGTGAGATTGAATGTATGGTGTGATTCCGATCTCGATGCCTCGTATTATGATCTAACTTGTGGAGCAGGAACTTCGTAAGATCCATGCTACATGGTTGCGGCGCAAAGAGGAAGAACAAAATAATGGGACGACCACCCGAGTCCCCACGAGAGAGTTCGAGACTCCCGTTGCTTTCGTTCCCCAGGATCTCCCTGGCACATACACTGGTACTCCAGTTGCCTTCGTTCCCCAGGATCTCCCCCCCACCCACGACGTTGATGCTGATGCCCCTTCCTTCACCTTGCGGGCCATCGAGCCTCTCTTAATATCGCGGGATATGGAGCATCCCTCCGAGGACTTCCTAAATATCCCACCTACCGCAGTCTCTTCCCCCACGTTAAGCATTTCCACCGTATCCGACTTGGCGCCAAGCGAATTAAGCGAGAACATCGAAGAAGACGGCGACGTGGCCACTCATCACGAGGCGTTCTACTTTGAAGATGGAAACGCCGAGATACTGTGCGGACACACCCTCTTCCGGGTTCACTCGACTACCATCGCGTTTTCTTCTCCCAAACTTCGGGAGATCCTCTCCCAGTCGGCGCTCCTCTGCGCGCCAATGCCAGAAGGGTGCCCGCGGATCACCGTCGCGGACACTGCCCAGGATTTTGCGGTATTGTTGAAGATGATCTATACACCAGGGTAGGTCTCTATTCCCGTTGATGTAGGTTCTGCGAATAGACCATTGACCAGATGCTAGGTTCCCGGCATGGCGCAAGATTCCGGAGTTCACATTGTTTACATCCCTCCTCCGGATGGCGACCAAGTACGGTTTCTCCTACATCCGCGAGCAACTTGTCGACAGTATCAAGGGTGCCTACCCTACCAAGTGGGGAGGTCCTGGAACCGCAAAGGTTCTTGGCGAGGACGTCTTCGGATCACCCATACCCCACCCCAATGCGGTTCTAAACCTGTTCCTAGAACAGGGCGTCAAGTTTGCATTACCTTTTGCCGCCTACCGAGCTATCCTAGGTGGTTTCCCCTCTCTCACTAGCGACAAGCCCGGTACGGTACTCCCACGCCCCGCCCTCGCCTCCACGATCTACGGCATGGGGGTGATACGGGGTAGGTTGGCCCAGTGTGCTCATTCGATTGTATGCGATATGAGCCTGGGGGAGTGTCGTGACAGGACATGCGCTGCGAACGTTTGTTCAAACCTTCCACAAGTACGGATGGAAGCGTTGAATGAGATATATAACGCTATGGCTAAGGGGGTCAAAGGCGATGTGCTTTCTTCTCGTTTACCGGCTAACATTGACACTGTTTGCGCGAACTGCGTAAGAACACCGGTAGAAACTTATCGTCTTTGGTGTAAGATGACCTGGGGGGAACTCCCTCGTATATTTGGGGTCGGGAAGAGTTGGGAAGAGGTTTAGCTCAATAACGACCGCATGTGGAGACAATACCGATAATTATTCATGCAGGTGATTATTCGCTTATAGTGTTGACGCGTGGAGAATTACATGTAAAGTTAGATACGTCATGAACAAGAGTTGAACGTTTGAACCGTAGAAACGCCGCGCGCGGGCGGTCTAGGATTTATCAAATCAGCCCACACCATACCTTCGTAGGAGGCCGCGGGGCTCAAAAGCAATCGGGGACCGAAAATACTATACTCTATCTGATCCCGTACTGCAGCGGGGGTGGTGGGTACACGTCAGGTGGGACCGGAGGGGAATAGAAGGAAGTTCGAAGGGTCGTTGGTTGGGTTTGCGATCGATTGGTGGCTAGGAACTCGTGATTCCGGTAATGCCGCCTCATATTTGAGGATACGTTGAACGTCCTCAAACACCCCGGGTAGGGGCAAGGATAAGCTACAAACAAAAAGAAAAGAGAACAGAGGTGCGCCAACGGCACCGACCGCGTCAAAAAAATCAACTCAAGAGGAAATGGAAGAATGGAAACACATAACACTCACGGCGCTCTCCGGTATGGGTGTGGTAATGGATCGTGAGGCTGCTTGGGCGGTTAAACCGTTTCCCGCAACGATGGCAGACGTGCTTCCGTGTCCGATGGTCGTGGTAGTCCTCCGCGTCCACGGGACTGGGCGCATCCGAAGGAGGAGGTCCGCGCCCGGGACCCGACCCCCGTTGATGGCGCACGGGAAAGGCGGGTGTCGTGGGTGGACGCTGCTCCGAGCGAGCGTAAAGGTTCACTCTGTCGAGGACGAGTTGTGGGGTGATGGGACGAGAGGTCATTTTCTGACCGTCGCCGCGCGGTTTGATAAAGTCTATGCAGAATGTGTTAATCCCAGAACGTGTTCGAGTGTTGGTTTGGCACTCCACTTACTTGGGAAGAGCTCACGGAGACTTGGGAGCGGAGTGGGGGACATGAAGAAGGGCACGCTGATCAGCTGCCATCACTGTATCCGCTCTTATAACAAAACGGCTAAACCACGCGAAGGAGGACCGCACTGGTGGCAGGATGTCTATCGAAGATCGGAAACGAGACACGATAGTATTCACTCCTCGACGCCCAGAGCCGGGAGGTCAGAAAGTTGGAACCGCGTGGCCAAAACTCCGCGGAAATGTTCGCGAACCCACTTCGGCAGCGACCGTGTGGCCATGGTTCTCCCCGGCTCAGCGGCCCTTCCATGGTGGGCCGATATATTCCCACA
>Ga0307513_10006735_pt1 | contig 14994 bp, 9 predicted proteins | sample 15_EM_MG_FD_202174 | JGI IMG/M metagenome (GOLD analysis project Ga0307513, IMG submission 202174) | Populus trichocarpa ectomycorrhiza microbial communities from riparian zone in the Pacific Northwest, United States - 15_EM | ecosystem: Host-associated > Plants > Roots > Unclassified | place... | reverse complement strand
CGGGTTTCGATCTGCACGACCGGCACCGAACTGGTCATCACCTCGGGGTCGTTGCTCTCCAACACCCCGCCGAACTGCTCGAACAGGTCCACGTACTCATAGGGCTCGACGGCGAAACCGCCGGCCAGGCGCAGCTTGAGCCCCAGGGCGAGGCTCATCGCGTGCTCGCCCGCGTTGCCGGTCGCGATCACCTCGGTGCCGAAGCCCGAATACTCGGCGAGCAGCTTGTTCAGCCATTCGTTGGTGACCTCCGAGCTGCGTCCGCGCCGGCTGAAGAACAGCCGGCCGTCGCGCAGCTTCGGCTTGGAGTGCCAGGAGATCCGGACCATCGAGTACGGGCTCCCGGCGATGTGCAGGCCCGCCGCGTACGCCTTGCAGTACTCGTGGACCGCGCCCGGCACATAGTTGTCGGCGTCGACGTAGCCCACGTACCGGCGGCCGGTCATCGCCGCGAGCGCCATGCCGATCAGCATCGCCTCGCCCTTGCCCCGCCGGACCAGGCCGTCGTCGTCGATCAGCTCTTCCATCCCGGCCGCCTTGAACGCCGCGGCGAGCCCGGGGTCACGCTGGTGCACGGTGACCGCCGACCGGCCGGCCAGCCGGCAGAACTGCTCGACGGTCTGCGCCTCGATCTCGTACCGGTCCACCGGCGAGCGGTCGGAGTTCGAAACCAGCACAATGAGACAGTCGTGCGGAATACCGGAGAGCACACCCTCGATGACGCTTCGTGTCTCATTCATGCAAGGCACGACGATTACCAGTTGCGTTTCGACAGCGCGCAACGCTTCGGGCCCGACGATACGACTACCAGCCGAAAGCCCAGGCTGCCCGGCATCAGCCACGGCACCCGAGTCCAGCTCGATCACCCGTTGCAGCTCATGGATCCGGACCGCGCCGAAGCGCTCACTCCGGAAAGAATCAGCCAGTCGCATGCGGCGATGCTAGCTGCAGTAGGCCACCCCTTAGTACCCGAACAGTCCACAATTCGATTACGGCGCCGGGCAGGTAAGCAGGACGTAACGCCCACGTTTCAAGTAATCGTTTGATCACGCAAAACGCCGGGTCAGGGTGCCTCGCGGCGCCCCGACCCGGCGTGGTTCAAGAACACATCAGGCGGTTTCCGTGATGGGCCGGTCCACCCAGCTCATCATCCCGCGCAGTTTCCGGCCGGTCACCTCGATCGGGTGCTCGGCGCCTTCCTTGCGGTACTGCGCCAGGGCGGGGCCGCCGGCCTCGTCGTCGGCGATGAGCTCCTTGGTGAATTCGCCGGACTGGATCTCGGCAAGGATCTTCTTCATCTCCGCCTTGACCCGGGCGTCGATAACGCGCGGGCCGCGGGTGTAGTCGCCGAACTCGGCGGTGTCGGAGACGCTGTACCGCATCCGGGAGATGCCGCCCTCGTACATCAGGTCGACGATCAGCTTGAGCTCGTGCAGACACTCGAAGTACGCGATCTCGGGCGCGTAGCCGGCCTCGGTGAGCACCTCGAAGCCGGTCTGCACCAGCGCCGCCGTGCCGCCGCAGAGCACCGCCTGCTCGCCGAACAGGTCGGTCTCCGTCTCCTCCTTGAACGTCGTCTTGATGACGCCCGCCCGGCTGCCGCCGATCGCCTTCGCGTAGGACAGCGCCAGCGCCAGCCCGCCGCCGGTGGCGTCCTGCTCCACGGCCACCAGACAGGGCACGCCCTTGCCGTCCACGTACTGGCGGCGGACCAGGTGGCCCGGGCCCTTCGGGGCGACCATGGCCACGTCGACGTCCGCCGGCGGCTTGATCAGCTCGAACCGGATGTTCAGGCCATGGCCGAAGAAGAGCGCCTTGCCGGCGGTCAGGTTCGGAGCGATCGACTCGTTGTAGATCTTCCGCTGCGCGGTGTCCGGCGCCAGCACCATGATCACGTCGGCCCAGGCGGAGGCCTCGGCCGGCGTCCGCACCTGCAGGCCCTGTTCCTCAGCCTTGGCCCGGCTCTTCGAGCCCTCCTTGAGGCCGACCACCACGTCGACGCCCGAGTCGCGCAGCGACAGCGAGTGCGCGTGGCCCTGGCTGCCGTACCCGATAACGGCGACCTTGCGTCCCTGGATGATGGACAGGTCGGCGTCGTCGTCGTAGAACACTTCCGCGGTCATGACTTCCCTTTCGAGGTTTCTGAAACTTTAGGCCGCACGCAACGCGGGGCCAGTCGTGATGGAGCGGGAGCCGCGGCCGATGGCGACCATCCCGGACTGGACCATCTCCTTGATTCCGTACGGCTCCAGGTCGCGCAGCAGCGCTTCCAGCTTGTCGGCCGTGCCCGTGGCCTCGATCGTGAGGGTGTCGGGCGCGACGTCGATCACCCGGGCGCGGAACAGGTCCACGGTCTCCAGTACCTGCCCGCGCACGGACCGGTCGGCCCGCACCTTGACGAGCAGAAGTTCGCGCTGCACCGACTGGTTCGGGTCCAGCTCGACGATCTTCAGGACGTTCACCAGCTTGTTGAGCTGCTTGGTCACCTGCTCCAGGGGTGAGGAGTCGGCGTTGACCACAATCGTGATGCGGGAGACGTCCGGGTTCTCCGTTTCGCCCACCGCCAACGAGTGAATGTTGAAGCTCCGGCGCGAGAACAGGCCCGACACCCGGGCCAGCACGCCCGGCTTGTTCTCGACGAGCACCGAAAGCGTGTGTCTGGTCATCTGAATGCGCCCCTACATCTCGTCGTCGCCGAAGTCCGGGCGAATGTCCCGGGCGAACATGATCTCGTCGTTGCTGGTGCCGGCCGCGACCATCGGCCACACCATGGCGTCCTTGCCGACCGTGAAGTCGATGACCACCGGGGCGTCGTTGATCTCCATCGCCGCCTTGATCGTCTTGTCGACGTCATCCTTGGACTCGCAGCGCAGCCCGATGCAGCCGAGTGCCTCGGCCAGCTTCACGAAGTCGGGGATCCGGTGCTTGTGCGTGCCCAGCTCGGTGTTGGAGTAGCGGCCGTCGTAGAACAGGGTCTGCCACTGCCGGACCATGCCCAGGTTGCCGTTGTTGATCACGGCCACCTTGATCGGGATGCCCTCCAGCGCGCAGGTGGCCAGCTCCTGATTGGTCATCTGGAAGCAGCCGTCGCCGTCGATCGCCCACACCGCGGTGTCCGGCTTGCCGACCTTGGCGCCCATCGCGGCCGGGACGGCGTAGCCCATCGTCCCGGCGCCGCCGGAGTTGAGCCAGGTCGACGGCTTCTCGAACTTGATGAACTGGGACGCCCACATCTGGTGCTGGCCGACGCCGGCCACGTAGATCGCGTCGGGGCCGACCAGCTCGCCGATCCGCTCGATCACGTACTGCGGGGCGAGCGTGCCGTCGGTCGGCTCCTCGAAGCCCAGCGGGTACTTCTCGCGCAGCTCGTTCAGCTGCGCCCACCAGAGCTGGTAGGTCGCGGTGCCGCCCGAGTTGCCGGAGACGGCGGCGATCAGCTCGTCGATGACGTGCCGCGCGTCGCCCACGATCGGGACGTCGGCGTGCCGGTTCTTGCCGATCTCGGCCGGGTCGATGTCGGCGTGCACGACCTTGGCGCCGGGCGCGAAGGACGCCAGGTGGCCGGTGACCCGGTCGTCGAACCGGGCGCCGAGGACCACCAGCAGGTCCGACTTCTGCAGCGCGTACACGGCCGGGACCGTGCCGTGCATGCCGGGCATGCCCAGGTGCTGCGGGTGCGAGTCGGGGAAGGCACCCAGGGCCATCAGCGTGGTGACGACCGGGATGCCGGTCAGCTCGGCGAGCTTGCGCAGCCCGTCGGTGGCGCCGGCCTTGAGCACGCCGCCGCCGACGTAGAGCACCGGCCGCTTGGCGGCGGCGATCAGCCGGGCCGCCTCGCGGATCTGCTTGCCGTGCGGGTGCAGCGTGGGCCGGTAGCCGGGCAGGTCCAGCGCCGGCGGCCAGGCGAACACGGTCTGCGCCTGCAGCACGTCCTTGGGGATGTCGACGAGCACCGGGCCGGGGCGACCGGTCGAGGCCAGGTGGAACGCCTCGGCCATCACCTCGGGGATCTCCTCGGGGTTCTGGATCAGGAAGTTGTGCTTGGTGATCGGCAGGGTGATGCCCTGGATGTCCGCCTCCTGGAAGGCGTCCGTGCCGATCGCGGGCCGGGCCACCTGCCCGGTGATCGCGACGATCGGCACCGAGTCCATGTACGCGTCCGCGATCGGGGTGACCAGGTTTGTCGCGCCCGGCCCGGAGGTGGCGATGCAGACGCCGACCTTGCCGGTGGCCTGCGCGTAGCCGGTGGCGGCGTGGCCCGCGCCCTGCTCGTGGCGGACCAGGATGTGCCGCACCTTGGAGTCGAAGAGCGGATCGTACGCCGGCAGGATCGCCCCGCCGGGGATGCCGAACGCGACCTCCACGCCGAGCGCCTCGAGCGACCGCACAAGCGAGCCGGCCCCGGAGGTCGGGGTCGGGGGAACCGCGGCTACCGCCGGCGCGGCGGTGCCGACAGCGGCAGCGACGGTGGCCGGGGTCGCGGCGGCGGCTCGGTGGGCGAGTGTCTCGGGCGTGGGTGGTCTCGTCATGGCAATTCGACCTTCGGTTCGGGTTGGTTGGGCTGCGTCGATCCCGGTCCGTGAGCAACAAAAAAGGTCCGCGTGCCGTAGCACGGGACCTAGCGCACTGTCCCTCGGTGAAGGGAGAGTGCGCTCACATAAGTACTCGGGACGACAAGCACATGCGGCTAACCTTGCCCCATCTCGCGGGATGAGTCAACTGCTCCCACATCTTGGTCACCCGCGCGGGGCTCAAATGCCGGATCGGTCGGCAACAGGGCCCTGAGCTGCTTCATTCCTGGTCCGAGCGAGATCAACTGGCTGCGGGCCGGACCGGCGGAGATCGCCGGCGGCGCCGACCTGGGCGCGGGCGCGGGGACCGGCCGGGCCCCCGACGAGCGCAGGGTGCGCAGCTGCGCCTCGAGGTGCTCGGCCGGCACACCCCAGCCGAAAAGCGACCCCTGGCCGAGTCGGCAACCCGACTCCTCCACCACGGCCCGCTGCGCCGGCGTGCCGATCCCCTCGGCCAGCACCTCGAGGCCGAGCCGGTGTCCGAGCCGGACCACCACGTCGACCAGCGGGGCGGCCGTCCCGGTGCGCGACTCGGGCTCGGCGACCAGGGCATGGTCGATCTTCAGGATGTCCACCGGCAGCTTGCGCAGCTGGCCCAGCGACGAGTAGCCCGCGCCGAAGTCGTCCAGGGCGATCCGGACGCCGGTGGTGCGCAGCTCGGTGAGCCGGCTGATCAGCTCCTCCATGTCGGTGGCCACGGCGTGCTCGGTCACCTCGAGGACCAGCCGCTGCGGCGGGACGCCGTGCTCGGCGAGGACGTCGGCCACCTGACCGGCGTAGTCGGCCGCGTGCAGCTCGCGGGGTGACAGGTTGACCGAGCACCACACGTCGTGGCCGGCCGCCAGCCACTCGGCGAGCTGCCGGCAGGCCTGCTCCAGCACCCACGAGCCGAGCCGGTTGATCAGCCCGGACTCCTCGGCGACCGGAATGAACTCGTCCGGGCGTACCGGGCCCAGCTCCGGGTGGTTCCAGCGGAGCAGCGCCTCGGCGCCGACGATCCGCATCGACGGCAGCGCCACCACCGGCTGGTAGACCAGGCGCAGCTGGTCGCGGGCGATCGCGTGGCGCAGCTCGCCCTCCAGCACGTTGTGCCGGCGCAACAGCTCGTCGTAGTGCTTCTGGTACTTCTCGACCCGGTTCTTGCCGCGTTGTTTCGCGTACCGCAGGGCCAGGTCGGTGTCTCGCATCAGCGCGCCGGTGTCGCCGGGCGCCGGGCTGCCGGCCACGCCGACGCTCGCCGACAGGAAGACCGACGCCTCGCCCACCTCGTACGGCTCGCCGAGCACCGCGAGCAGCCGCTTGGCCGCCAGCATCGCCTCGTCCGGGGTCGCCGCCATCAGCACCGCGAACTCGTCGCCGCCGAGCCGGGCCGCCACGTCGCCGGCCAGCAGGTTGTCTCGCAGCCGCTCGCCGACCGCCGCGAGCACCGCGTCGCCGACGTCGTGGCCGCGCATGTCGTTGACGTTCTTGAAGCCGTCCAGGTCGATGCCGATCAGCACCCGGGGCTTGCCGGGCCTGGGCTCGCGCAGCGCCCGCAGCAGACCGCGCCGGTTTGCCAGCCCGGTCAGCGGGTCGGTGTGGGCAAGCTCACGGAAGTGCGCCTCTCGCTCGCGCAGCGCCAGCGTGTATCGCTTCACGTCGACGAGCGCCAGATACTGCCGGGTGACCAGGACCACACCCTCGACCCCGACGATGGCCAGGCCGACCGCGTTCAGCTCGCCGCCGATCGCCAGGAACCAGCTCGCCGAGGCGATCATCGCGATCATCGGAACGAACGCGTACGCCGTGCCGCGCTGGGTCACGTCGCCGGTCACCTGCACCGGCTGGTCGGCGGCCTGCACCGCGCGGGCCACCACGAGCAGGCCGATCGGCAGCAGAATCGCGCTGAGCAGCACGACCACCGGCCAGTGCAGCCAGATGCCGGTGGGCAGCGCGGTCCCCGCCACCGCGACCAGCGTCGCGCCGGCCGCCACCCGGACGGTCGCCTGCCGCGGCCGATAGGCGTGCATGGCCAGCACCGTCGTCAAGCCGATCGCCACGGCCGCGACGGCGGCGGGCAGGATCAGCGGCGGGCACAGCTCCTGGTCGCCGAGCAACCGGGTCGGCTCGGAGAGCAGCACCCAGCCCACGAAGCCGACCGCCGCCGCGATCACCAGCCCGTCCAGCAGGTGGCGCAGCGCGGCACCCGGGCTCTCGGCGGCGCCGGGCAGGATCAGGGTGCCGAGGAGCAGCAGCAGCGTGCCGACCGCCATCCCGGCGGCGACCGCGGTGCCGAGCGTCTCGCGGTGCTCCTCGGTCGAGCCCGGATCGAGGGAGAGCGCGCTGAGCAGCCCGGCGAGAGCCGCCGCGGCGGCGATGGCGGCGCCGAGGGCGAGCAGCACGTGCGCCCGGCGCGCGGCGCCGGTGTGCCGTCGCCCGGAGTTGCCCAGCAGGGCAACGGCCGGGACGGCTACCAGGAGGCTCGCCAGCCCGGCCAGCTCGATGCCGGACGGTGAGTGCACGGAAACACTGTGCCGGATCGCGGGCCGTTTCGGGAGCCCGGTTTCGTACCGGAACGGAACTTCGGTGTCCCGCGCTGTGGACGCAGTGATGCCCGGCACGCCGCCGGCACCCACCCTCGGTGGCAAGATGTAGAAATGCCTGAGCTGCGCTCCCGGACCTCGACCCATGGTCGGACAATGGCCGGCGCGCGCGCCCTGTGGCGCGCCACCGGCATGACCGACGACGACTTCGGCAAGCCCATTGTGGCCATTGCCAACAGCTTCACCCAGTTCGTGCCCGGCCATGTCCACCTCAAGGACATGGGCGGCCTCGTCGCGGACGCGGTCTTCCAGGCGGGCGGCATCGGGCGCGAGTTCAACACCATCGCCGTGGACGACGGCATCGCGATGGGCCACGGCGGCATGCTCTACTCGCTGCCCAGCCGCGAGCTGATCGCCGACGCGGTGGAATACATGGTCAACGCGCATTGCGCCGACGCCCTGGTCTGCATCTCGAACTGCGACAAGATCACCCCCGGCATGCTGCTCGCCGCGCTGCGGCTGAACATCCCGACGGTCTTCGTCTCGGGCGGCCCGATGGAGGCCGGCAAGACGGTCGCCGTCGAGGGCATCGTGCACGAGAAGCTCGACCTGATCGACGCGATGTCGGCCAGCGCGAACGACAACGTGACCGACGAGCAGCTCGACACGATCGAGCGCTCGGCGTGCCCGACCTGTGGCTCCTGCTCGGGCATGTTCACCGCCAACTCGATGAACTGTCTGACCGAGGCGATCGGCCTGGCCCTGCCCGGCAACGGCTCGACGCTGGCCACGCACGCGGCGCGCAAGGCGCTGTTCGAGCGGGCCGGCGCGCTGATCGTCGACCTGGCAAAGCAGTACTACGAGAACGACGATCTCACCGTCCTGCCCCGGGCGATCGCCTCCCGGGACGCGTTCGAGAACGCGGTGGCCTTGGACGTCGCCATGGGCGGCTCGACGAACACGGTGCTGCATTTGTTGGCTGCCGCCCGCGAGGCGGAGCTGGACTTCTCGGTCTCCGACATCGACGCGGTGTCCCGCCGGGTGCCCTGTCTGTCCAAGGTCGCGCCGAACAGCCCGAAGTACCACATGGAGGACGTGCACCGGGCCGGCGGCATCCCGGCCCTGCTGGGCGAGCTGCATCGGGGCGGCGCGCTGCGCACGAACGTGCGCTCCGTCCACTCGACCGACCTGGAGTCCTGGCTGAACACCTGGGACATCCGCAGCGGGAGCCCGAGCGAGACGGCGCTGGAGTTGTTCCACGCGGCCCCCGGCGGCGTCCGCACCACGCAGCCGTTCTCGACCACAAACCGGTGGTCGACGCTCGACACCGACCCGGTCGCGGGCTGCATCCGGTCGGTCGAGCACGCGTACACGGCCGACGGCGGGCTGGCGATCCTGTTCGGCAACCTCGCGCCCGACGGCTGCGTGGTCAAGACGGCCGGCGTCGACGAGGAGCTGTGGAAGTTCAGCGGCCCGGCGCGCGTCTTCGAGTCGCAGGAGCAGGCGGTCGACGGCATCCTCGGCAAGCAGGTCGTCGCGGGCGACGTCGTGGTGATCCGCTACGAGGGCCCCCGCGGCGGCCCCGGCATGCAGGAGATGCTCTACCCCACGTCGTTCCTCAAGGGCCGCGGCCTCGGCAAGGCGTGCGCGCTGATCACCGACGGCCGCTTCTCGGGCGGCACCTCGGGCCTGTCGATCGGCCACGTCTCCCCCGAGGCGGCGGCCGGCGGCCTGATCGCCCTGGTCGAGACCGGCGACGAGATCACCATCGACATCCCGGGCCGCTCGATCACGCTCAACGTCTCCGACGAAGACCTGGCCCAGCGCCGCCACGAGCAGGAACGCCGCGCCAAGCCATACAAGCCGACCGACCGGATCCGCCCGGTCTCGGCAGCGCTACGCGCCTACGCCTCGATGGCAACCAGCGCCAGCGACGGCGCCTACCGCCTAGTCCCCGAGTAAAACCTCGCGATCTTGTGCTTCTCCCCCCGGAAATCGCGGGTAAGAAGCACAAGATCGCCGCTCAGTCGTTGACGCAGCGTAGGACTGGGCGGGTGGTTAGGGCGGTTGGGTCGAGTTCCTTTGCTCGGGTGATGGTGAAGGTTGTCGACTCGCCGGGGAGCAGCGTTATGCCGGCCTCGTCGACTTCGGCGTCTGGGTCTAGGCGGTCGGGGTGCAGGGTCAGGTCGCGCAGGATTTGCTGGGCGGTGACCGTCACCGTTGTGCTGTCTCCGTTCGACTTGACCCGGGCGTCGTAGGCGGCTCTCGGCCAGGCGATGTCCTTGTCCTCGGCGAAGAACCACCACGCTCGTTGGTCGCCCGCGTCGGCGACCAACAGCTCGGCCGTGCGGTCGCGGACATCGGCCACCCCGGACCGCAGCGGCAGTGTGACCGCCGCTCCCGGCGCGACCGTGGCTCGCATCCGGTCCTGGTCCAGGGCCAGGCCGGAGAGGGCGCGCCGGGAGACCGTCGCCGTCAGGGCCCAGGGTTCGCGGCCGTCGTTGACCGCCACCAGGGCCAGGCCGTCGTCGCGGGGCTGGATCGTCAGCAGCCGGTCCGCGAACGAGCGGCGCAACGCGTACCAGAGCGGCTTTTTGCGGCCGTCGCCGTCGACCGCCGCCCAAGAGGTGACCGGCCAGCAGTCGTTGAGCTGCCACATGATCGCTCCCATGCAGAGCGGGCGCAACGAGCGGAAATGCTCGATCCCGTACGAGAGCGCGCGGGCCTGGTCGAGCTGGGTCAGGTAGTGCCAGTCGTCGAAGTCGCGCGGCGGCGGCAGGTGCTGCTCCAGCCCGCGCCGTAGCTTCGCGTCCCCGTCAGCCGCCTTCTGGTGGTGTGCCATTCCCGGCGAGTCCGGCGCCAGCGGATCGTCGGAGATCGCGCGGCGCAGCGTCGCCCAGGTCGGCGGCGCCTGGTAGCCGAACTCGGCGACGAACCGCGGCCGGTACTCGCGGTACTTCGTGTAGTCGTCGGTGTTCCAGACGTCCCAGATGTGCATCGTGCCGTGCGCGGGATCGTTCGGGTGCAGTTCCGGCGTGCCCGAGTAGGGGCTGCCCGGCCAGTACGGCCGACCCGGGTCCTCCTCGGCCATCACCCGCGGCAGCAGCGCGAAGTAGTAGCCCGCGCCCCAGCTCTGCCCGTTCAGGGACTCCTTCCAGCCCCAGTCCGCGTGGCCCCAGATGTTCTCGTTGTTGCCGGTCCAGACGACGAGGCTGGGGTGCGGGCTGAGCCGGGTGACGTTCTCCCGGGCCTCGGCCTCGATCTCGGAGCGGAACGGCTCCTCCTCCGGGTACGCCGCGCAGGCGAACGGGAAGTCCTGCCCGACCATCAGGCCCATGGCGTCGGCGAGGTCGTAGAAGTCCTCCGACTCGTACCGGCCGCCGCCCCAGACCCGCAGGTAGTTGACGTTCGCCTCGACCGCCTGGGTGAGCCGCTGCTCGAGTCGTGAGCGGGTCACCCGGTTGGCGAACACGTCGTCGGGGATCCAGTTGACCCCGCGGACGAAGACCGGCACGTCGTTCACCACCAGCGTGTACGGCGACCCGTCGGGGTCCGGCGCGGTGTCCAGGCGTACGGTCCGCAGCCCGATCTTGCGGGACCAGACGTCGAGCGTGCCGTACGAGTCGGTCAGCGTCACCTCGAGGTCATAGCGGGCCTGGTCCCCGTACCCGATGGGCCACCAAAGCTCGGGATCGGTGACCGTGACCGAAAGCACCGCCTCGTGCCCGGTGATCCGGGCGATCGTCTCCCGGCCGGCCACCGCCGCGGCGATCGTGACCGGCCCCTCGACGTCGCGGTCCAAAGTGATCCGGACGTCCACCCGGGCGGCGCCGTCCTCGACCGTCACCTGAGGAACCACCGTGGCGAACCGCGCGACCCGCCAGGTGTGCAAGCCGATGTCCTGCCAGATGCCGGCCGTGACCAGGGTCGGGCCCCAGTCCCAGCCGAAATTGCAGGCCATCTTGCGGATGAAGTTGAACGGCTCCGGGTACGCGTTGGGCCGGTCGCCGAGCCGCTGCTGCTGCGCCTCGGCGTACGAATAGGCGGAGTCGAACCGTATGCGCAACCGGTTCTCGCCCGACCGCAGCGCCTCGCGGACGTCGAACCGGTAGCCGCGGTGCATGTTCGCGGTCCGGCCGACCTCGACGTCGTTCAGCATCACCGAGGCGACCGTGTCCAGCCCGGCGCAGACGAGGTCGACCCGGTCGCCACCCGGGTCGGCGTGGAACGTGGTCTCGTAGACCCAGTCCGTCCGGGCGATCCAGGCGACCTTGGCCTCGTTCTCATCCAGATACGGGTCCTCGATCAGGCCGGCCGCCAGCAGGTCGGTGTGCACGCATCCCGGCACCACCGCCGGGATGTCGCGCACGTCCGCGCCGCTTAGCGTCCAGCCGTCATGCAAGGCTCGGTACGAGGTCATCCCTCGCCCGGTTTTTTCTGGGGTTTTCCGCCGCGGGTTGGTAATGGTCATCACGACTTGACGGCACCTTCCATGATTCCTCGGACGATCTGCCGGCCGCCGAGCAGCAACAGCACGAGCAGCGGCACGGTCGCCGCGAACGCGCCCGCGAGCACCCGCCGATAAATCACGTAATTGCCGCTGGCCAGGTCGGAGAGCGCGACCATCGAGGTCGGGAACTCGGTGCCGTTCAACGTGATCAGCGGCCACTGGAAGTCGTTCCAGGTGGCCACGAACGTCAGCAGGCCGAGCACCGCGAGCGCCGGCCGGATCGCCGGCAGCACGATGCTCCAGTACACCCGCAGCGTCAGCGCGCCGTCCATCCGCGCCGACTCGATCAACTCGTCCGGCACCGCGTTCAGGATGAACTGCCGCATGTAGAAGACGCCGAACGCGGTGACCAGCCCCGGCGCGATGACCGCCAGCAAGGTGCCGTTCCAGCCGAGCTTGCCCATCAGGATGTAGAGCGCGACGACACCGAGCTGGTTGGGCACGGTCAGGGTCAGGATCACCACGACCATCAGCGCGTTGCGGCCCTTGAACCGCAGCTTGGCGAAGGCGAACCCGGCCAGCGAGCAGAAGAACAGCACCGAGGCCGTGACCACCGAGGAGACGATGAAGCTGTTGATCAGCGAGGCGGTGAAGTAGACGTCCTGCAGGGTGAAGACTTCGCGCAGGTTGACCAGCAGTTGCGAGCCCGGGATGACCGACGGCGGGATCTGCGAGACGGCCTCCTCGGTGCTCGAGGCGATGACGAACATCCAGTAGATCGGGAACGCCGAGACCGCCAGGACGATCGCCAGCAGCAGATAGGTCTTCCAGGTGCCGCGGCTCTCGGACGGGGCCCGGCCGATCTCCGCCAGGCTCCGGCGGCGTCGGCGCGGGGCGGCATGTGAGGTGGTCATCGGCGGCCTCCGCCCAGTCGGTTGGTCAGCAGTGCGTTCAGGGCGGCGACGACCAGGATGATCAGGAACAACGCCCAGGACATCGCCGCGGCGTACCCGAGATTGAGGTTCTTCCAGCCGACCTGGTAGATCAGCTGGGCGATGGTCTGGAACTGGCCGTCGGAACCGCCGCTGGCCGACTGCGGGTTGGCGTCGAAGAGCATCGGCTCGTTGAACAGCTGCAGCCCGCCGATCGTGGAGAGCACCACGGTGAAGATGACGACCGGCTGGATCATCGGCACCGTGATCTGCCACAGCTGGCGCCACGGTCCGGCGCCGTCGACCGCCGCCGCCTCGTAGACGTCCTTCGGGATGGCCTGCATCGCGGAGAGGTAGAGCAGCGCGTTATAGCCGATCCACTTCCAGTTGACCATTGTGGCGATCGCGATCCACGAGCTCCACTTGTCGGCGCGCCAGTCGATCGGGTTCTCGTTCCCGAAGCCGACCAGGGACAGGAACCAGTTGGCCATGCCGCTGTCCCGGGCGAAGAAGACCGAGAACAGCAGGGTCGAGGCGGCTGCCGGGGTGACGTACGGAAGCAGCACGCCGATCCGCCAGAACGTGGTGGCGCGCAGCTTGCGGTTGAGCAGGTTGGCGATGATCAGCGCCAGCAGCAGCTGCGGGACCGTGGAGAGCAGGAAGATCCCGAACGTGTTGCCGAGGGCGTTCCAGAAGTCGGTGTCGGTGAGCAGCTTCTGGAAGTTCGCGAAGCCGGCCCAGCCGTCCTGCTCCGGGTCGTCGAGCCGCCAGGTCCGCAGCGCGACGATGCCGTTGAAGACGATCGGGAAGAGCCCGAACACGGCGAAGAACAGGAAGAACGGCGCGATCAGCAGATACGGCGTGCGCTTGGTGTCGAACCGGTAGAGCCACGCCCGCGGCGCCGGCGGCGGGGGCTTCGACTCGGCTCGCGGCGGGGCGTTGCGGGTGAGGGTCATGGCCGTTCCCTTCATGCACCGGCGGGGCGGCCTGGTGACCGCCCCGCCGGTGTCGGTGGCTAGGACTTGGCAGCCTTCTCGGCTTCCTTGACGGCTTCCGCCCAGGCCGCATCGGGCTTGAGCTTGCCTTCCTGCACCCGGGTGATCACGTTCTCGACCGCGACCCGAGTCGGGCCGTTCTTCTTGCCCAGGTACTGCGGCTGCAGGCTCTCCGCGGTCTTGGCGAAGATCTGGCCGGTGGGCGCGTTGCTCATGAACTCCTTCTTGTAGTCCAGGACCGCGGGGTCCTTGTAGAGCGCCGGCTGCGAGGGCAGGTTGCCGACCGTCTTGAAGATCTGGATCTGCTGCGCGGGCTGGATCATCCACTCGACGAACTTGTACGCCTCGTCGACGTTCTTGCCCTGCTTCGGGATCGTCCAGAACGAGCCGCCCCAGTTACCGCCGCCGCCGGGGATCGCGGCGATGTCCCACTTGCCCTTCTGGTCGGGCGCGGTGTCCTGGATGTGGCCGATCATCCACGCCGGGCAGGCCAGGACCGCGAACTGGTCCTTCTTGAAGCCCTGGTCCCAGTTCGGCTGGAAGCTGGCGAGGTTGGCGGACAGGCCGGCCTTGATCGCCTGCATGCTGACGTCGAACGCGACCTTCGGACCGCCCTCCATCTGCAGCTGGTCGGAGGCGTCGTAGAAGCCCTGCGCCTGCTGGGCGAGCACCGGGTTGAACATGTTGGTGCCGGAGTCGACGAACTTCTTGCCGGTCTTCGCCACGTACTTCTGGCCGGTGGCGATGAAGTCGTTCCAGGTCGGCCAGAGCTTCGAGACCGCGTCCCGGTCGGTCGGCAGGCCCGCCTTGGCGAACAGGTCGCTGCGGTAGCACATCGCGAGGCCGCCGACGTCGGTGCCGAGGCCGATCTGGGTCTTGCCGTCGGGCGACAGCGTCTGCTTCCACTTCCAGCCCAGATACTTCGACTCGTACGCACCCGCGCCCTTGTCGAGCAGGTTGACGAACTTGTCGGCCTGGCTGCGGAACTGGACGGCGAAGCCCTCGTCGATCGCGGAGATGTCGGGGGCGCCGCTGCCGGCGACGAGCTTCTTCTGCAGGTCCTCGTGCTGGGCGTTGAACTCGCCCGAGTTCAGCACGATCTTGACGTTGGGGTGGTCCTTCTCGTACTGCGCTTTGAGGTCGTTGAGGCCGAAGTCGCCCCAGAAGTTGACCTTGAGCGTCACCGTGCCGGCGCCGCTCGAGTCGCCGCCGCTGTTGAGTTTCTCGCCACTACAGCCGGCGATCGACAGCGTCACCGCGAGGCCGGCGCCGAGCAGCGCGAGACCCCGCTTTCCGAACCGTTCCATTGCTCCTCCACCCGAGGGGAAAGTGACGAGATAATTTACTGAACCGGATAAGTGACGTGACCGTATTCCGGGCGGAGACCGCTGTCAATAGCGTGTTACCAGCAGATGTCTGCGGGCGTTTGCAACCAATGTAAGTGCTCGTAAAGCAGGATGTATGGGACAGTTTCGGTCTCAGTGGTTACGCGCACGGTCGTGACCTGCAACACTTAACCGCTCA
>Ga0307513_10006734_pt1 | contig 14995 bp, 20 predicted proteins | sample 15_EM_MG_FD_202174 | JGI IMG/M metagenome (GOLD analysis project Ga0307513, IMG submission 202174) | Populus trichocarpa ectomycorrhiza microbial communities from riparian zone in the Pacific Northwest, United States - 15_EM | ecosystem: Host-associated > Plants > Roots > Unclassified | place... | reverse complement strand
TGAAAAATAAGCTCTCCGACATCTCACAACTGACTGCCGAAGCCGTGGCTTGCTGCCAGCTGTCTTCCTTTGCAGTTGAAGCCACATTTGGTCGACTGCGAACGCGCTTACTCGCTGAACAACCCAGTCTTCGAGTGTACACGGCCCTAGGGGGTTCACTTGATTCTATTGCATCGCCTTTCGATGCCCCCTCGTTTCCAATAACGTTACCGAAATTAGAGGACGTCTACGAAAACGTCCTATCCTCCGTCTCTTGATCCTCACCCACACGATTCTTTCGTGCTGTTGCTGAAGAATATCATGTACTTGTGAAACTGTAATTTATACTGTTTGGGGTTCAATCATGGTCTCAAGCAAGGCAACCACCTTAGGATAAGGATTAGCACGTAGTCAACAGTAACAAGGCGTAAATCAGGACAAAAAAAGTGGGATGTGTAACAAATAGGGAATGGAGCAGTCCGCCATAATTCGGATGGAGGGGACGCGTTAGTGGGTGTTAAACGAGCGTGTGGTGGGCAGTGGATCCAGACCAAACCAGGGACAGTGAGAAATGAGCGAGCCGAGCCAAGTCGAGTCGAGTCGAGTCGAGTCCAGAGAGGAGCTATATACGCATAGAGAGTACCTCAAACCGAGGGACCGGGGTGGGGGTTACGGAGTGGAATAGGTTGAGACTGCGCACACGCAAATCATCTATCTCCCACCAAGGAACCCGCGTTGCTTCTTCTGTCAAAAGGGAAAACAAAAGTGGGCTCGCGTCAGCCATGCCCACGCTCTCCAGAATCGGGTGGGGGTAACTCACCGTGCCCTTGCCCTCGGGCGTCAACGGCCGCCCGCTCTCCAGGCGTCGCTTCTTGTCTTCCAGATCGGCGCGTTGGCGCTCGAGCGCCTCCTTCATCTCGCGATGGCGCGCATAGAGCTCCTCCTCTGACTGCTTGAGCTTGGCCTCCTTCTCGGCGACCTTTTGCTGGAACACCATCTTCATCTCCGCTTCCATCTTCGCGAGCTTGGCTTCGTGCAGCGCGCGCTCTTCCGCCAACTTGGCGGCGGGGCTGTTGAGGAGTCGTTAGTCACACAGCCATATCCAGCGACAAACCAAAAGGGAAGGAAATCACGCACTTGACCTCCCGGAAGACACTCGGGTCCTGAACAATGCCCAACAGGACCAACTTTTCTGAGCGCCAGTTCTCATAGAGCACATCATTGGTGTGCTCCCTCAGTTCCTCCATGTTCGTGCGGATGAGCATCTGGCGCAACTTGACGAAATCGCAGTGCTCCTCGTTGTCGACTTCAATCACACCCCAGGGATACGCGCGACCCCGGACGGAGCGCCCGTCGCGCGTCTGGACTTCGCGGTCCGAACCTACGACGGCGAAGGGGACCTTGGCTGCGATTTCCTCATTTTCTGCGATCGTCTCTTCGTCGTCGTTTTCGTATTGCGGTGCTTGGAAAATGCGGATTTGGTGGTGGGCGATATCGGAGAGGATCTGGAGGGAGGTTAGTGAGGGGAATATGGGGGGTCGGTAGAGTGGCATACGCGCTGCTTGAAGCTGATAATCTCCTCGTCGGTCAAGGTGTCCGCCTTGGCGATAACGGGGATTAGGTTAACCTTGGTGTGCAGGCGACGCATAAACTCGACATCGATTTGCTTGAGCCTGTAGAGGTTAAGGGTCAGTGTGCCACTTGGGATGTAGAGAACATTTGGCGCACGAGTGACCAGTGGGTTGAAGAAAGTAGAGACACGCGTGGACCCGGTTGTCGACGACCTTCAGGCGGTTGAGGCGGCTCTCCTGCTCGAGGTAGGCATCGAATCGCGACTCGATGTTCTCGAGGATAGGCTTCCAGCTGCCGATAGAACAGTTAGTACCACCATCTCCCATACAAGCTAGGTGGAGGGCTGATAGACGCACCTCTCATCGTTGTTAACAAAGTCACCGAAACCAGGCGTGTCGACAACAGTCAGGCGGAGTCGCACACCGTTCTCTTCAATGTCTTTGGAAATGAGAAGCCGCGTGTCAGATTGCAAACGGGCGGGCGTGTCTGCAGAGGAAGGCGCGGGGAGACGTACCAGCACTGATGCTCTCGATGGAGACGGTCTTGGGATGCTCTGCGCTGGGGGGGAGGGGTTCCTTCGGCGCATAGAGGGTAGTGTTGAAAAGAGTATTGACTAGGGTCGACTTGCCGAGGCCCGACTCGCCTGCACACCAAAAGCAGAGTGAGTTTCGCTGTGCTGGGTGCGAGTAGAGGAGTGCGAAGACCATGGGCCGGGGACGAGATGAAACGCGGACTGACCGACGACCATAACGGTGAAATGAAAGCCCTTCTTGACGGACTTTCTATGGACCTGGTTGGGCAGATTTGCAAACCCAACGAAGCTAGACGAGTGTGGGTCAGGCTGGGCCGCCACGAAGACGAAATGGGGTGTTGCTCACGCATGGAGTTTTCTGCGGACGGCGGCGGGGAGGCCAGGAGTGCCAGGAGTAACTGGCTTATCACCGTATTCGGACATGGTTTGCTGCTGGAGTTGCTGCTGTAGACAGTGAGGACGTGGGTGAGCAAGCAGTTGCGACGTAGGCGAGTGTGACGACGGGGCTGGACGTACTGTGAGAATATACCGACGACGTCTCTGAGGAGGCTGAGCAAGCGGTGGGCTACTTCAACGGCGACACCGACGAGGGAGAGGACGACGGGGCGGAAGAAGTGGGGAACAGCTGCAAAAACAAAGAAAAACAAAACCTGGACAACGTCGAAGTCGACGGAGAAACATGTATCGCACTCGGTCGGCATTACAGCACTTAACAAACATCAGTAATGACAATTGGGTTCTCGCAATGGTCATCAACTTACTCGTCTATTCACCTCCGCAGGTAGTGGCAGCAGTGGCAGACGGCACTTGAGCCATTCGCTGCGACGGCTTGGCTACGAACACACGATCAACAACCTCAAACTAAAAGCAGATGCGAAAGTACTTTGCCAGGGTTTCACAGGAAAGACGGTGCGCTCGACTGGCAACCTGTGCTCTCCAGCTCACTCGACCACGACGCGGATATCCACAGGCGACGTTCCACATCACACAAGCTCTCGAGTATGGAACAAATATGGTCGGCGGTGTCTCCCCAAAGAAGGCCGGTCAGACCCACCTTGGTTTGCCCGTCTTCGGCAGTGTGCGCGAGGTTAGCGACCCCCTCTTTCGCTGGAACGCTTACGTCCCTCCTGACAGTAGGTATGGTTCTAGGCCGTACAAAAGACCCAACCCTATGCAACCGTCATCTATGTCCCCCCTCCCGCAGCGGCAGACGCAATCATCGAAGCCATTGAGAACGAGATCCCCCTCATTGTCACTATCACCGAGGGCATCCCTCAGCAAGATGAAATCAAGGTACGCCTTCCTTGCCTCACCCTCCATCTTTTTCTGTCATCGAGTGGGCGATTCTTTTAACATGTGCGTTGTGCAGGTCATGAACGCGTTGAAGGCGCAGAGCAAGTCGCGTTTGGTGGGACCCAACTGCCCGGGTATCATCAACCCTGCTGGCTGTAAGATTGGTATCATGCCTGGGCATATCCACAAGCCTGGCAAGATCGGTGGGTGTAACTCTTTCTGCAGAAATGCCACATTGCGGCAAGGAGCATCTTGTTGCGTCGCACCGTGTGCTATGAGACCTGAACGAGATGCAGAGGGCGCGAGACCTCTTTCAGAGGCCATCCCCCTCTGCCGGCTGTCTCACATTTGCTGTCACCTCCCTCAAATACACCTCCTTCCACTGAAGACTCCAAGTATTCCAACGACCCTGGAACGCGCTTGTACGCCTCTCACCCGTGCTGTGCCTCTATTGGAGGCTTGCAAGGTCGTCCATCTATTCGACAAAGAGCTATTGGCTCTCTATGATGGTTTGGATATCAATTTGTGTCCCCTCCTGTCAACGAAAGAAAGCTTCGAAGCTCGGAGGACGCGGCTTCCATGTCCTCATCAGGACCTTACAATTAGGTGATATCTCACATCCGTCTTCTTGTGTTTTGATTGAGCAAGAGACATTCACGCGGCTGGTTTCGTACTGTAGCCATATTTAGTTATGGCCATCTCTATCACCAGAAGGCCGAAATCAAGCGTCTATATGAACGGCAGATCTCGTTCCACTCCTCACCCTCTCTCCGCTCTGGACCTTTTCTTCTCTCACCAAGCCGAGCTAACACCCCATGTAGGGATCGTTTCCCGCTCCGGCACCCTTACATACGAAGCCGTCGCACAAACGACCGCGGTGGGCCTCGGGCAGTCGCTCGTGATAGGCATCGGTGGTGACCCCTTCCCGGGGACGACGCACACCGATGCGCTCAAGGTCTTCATCGACGACCCTGATACACAGGGCATCGTCCTCATCGGCGAGATCGGCGGTTCCAGCGAAGAAGAGGCCGCAGAGTTTTTGGAGAAGTACAATAAGACCCGCCCAGTGCCCAAGCCCGTTGTTGCCTTTATTGCTGGACGGACTGCCCCGCCTGGGCGGAGGATGGGGCATGCGGGTGCGATCATCAGTGGTGGCAAGGGTGCGTGCTTGGTCCTTTGCTTTTGTATTGATTGGAGTGAGGGACTGACATGGTGGGTCCTCATGGAATAGGTGCCGCGTCGGACAAGGTTGCAGCACTTGAAAAGGCCGGTGCGATCGTCAGTGACTCACCTGCGAAGCTGGGGTCGTTGCTCCTCAAGGCTATGCAGGATGCAGGACTTCACTGAAAACTTAGACTGGTCCCCTAACCTCGCTATAGCGAAATGTATAGAAGTCGGGGATCCTCAGGAGGTTCTTTTGTCGAGTCTTTGGAACGTTGGACTTGCTGAGGGGTTCCGTTAAGTTATAAAATGACGTGTAAACCTGGAATTTTCACGCGTGTGATGTTATTGAAGTAGGACTTTGAGACCACCGAATGGTTTTGTTGCAGTTTTGGCTTCCACCACTCTCAGGTTCTTCTTCAAAACTCGTGCAAGAGGGGTACTTAGGAGGAAATGGCGTACAAACCAAGCACGGAGTTTCACACTGCGGCGTCGTATGTGACCAACGCGCCGCAATTGAGAAAAACATCAAACGACGTCAAGTTGGAGGTCTGTCCGGTTCTCGCTCGAGAGCCATACCTCCCTCTCATCCTCTCTACTCTTCTCCTTATTGTCTCAAACTGCCAAACACGGGCTTGGATCACGGATGGGTTGCATAGCTGTATGCCCTCTACAAATACGTAACAGTGGGGCCTAAACCTCTCACCTCGCGTCCCTCGATATTTGACATGACAGGTCGAGCAAAGTGGGACGCGTGGACCTCGCTCGAAAAGAAACGCGGGTTTACAGCCGCTGCGCAGGCGGAGGCTCGCTACCTGGAGCTCTGCAAAGAGCTTGGATGGGCGCCCGATACTGCAGCTATATACGTGACACAGACAGAGGAGGGAAAGGAAGGAGAAATCGACTGGGACGCGCCGGATGACCTGAACCTAAGACCTGCAGGTGTGGGTGGGATGGCCAATGCGGTCAGTGTGCTCCAGCAGGAGGAAGATGAACCGCTAGATTTGAGTACACTCCATGGCGTTGTCCTTGCGGGTGATTTGAGGCAGCTGAAGGCGATGGAGAAAGGACAAATCGACCTGAACGCTTTGGATGAATTCGTAAGTCAATTGAGTATCATTAAGAAGGTTGTACTGATACGGGTGTGGGTATGTCTTTGTAGGGCTTCACACCTCTCCACCTAGCGGCGGACCGGGGACACGTCGAGCTTGTCCGGGAGCTCCTGCGTATGGGCGCGGATCGGAGTGTCCAGGTACGTGTTCCCTCACACCTCCAGTTTCATGGACGAACGGACCCCGGCGCGGAAGTCACTCCACCGACCCTTATCTGACTATTTTTCCCTTTGACGTTTGGTCCATAGGACTCTGACGGGTTGACGGCGCTTGAGCTGGCTGAGGCTGCTGGGCGGGATGAAATTATACAGTTATTATGGGGGGGCAAATAGGCTGCATGGGTAACGGGAGCGGACAGTGCAGTATCGCGTGGGTTTGTCCTCATCTAGCAATTACTTAATGTGCTCGAATTATTGGCATAGGATTGGGATTGAACGCGGAGTGTTGGCGTTTAGACCCCTGCAAGGCCTGAAATATCCAGGAATGGATATTAATAACACTCGTTATATACTACAACCATCAGCCAAATGCGTGCTACATCAGTACATCAGTGAGGTTAACTCGAGGCTGTCCTCTGTAAGCTTGTTTGTGCAAAGAGGCCCTGAATCCGACCATTTTCGACACAACAGCGCGGCGAATAACGGTGGCGACACACACTAGGCACAGCATCCACTTTGATCTCCTTGATCGTCGCACGCCACTGGTCGTCGTGTCTGTCGATGGCTCATTTATCAGTAGCCATCTTTCCCGTCTCCTTTGCTCGCTGGTAGCGTAATACACGAGGAGTCCGCAACCTAAGAAGAGGAGAACAGGACCCGAATACAGATGGGCCACTTGGAGCGCCGATAGCCAAAATTTCCCATCACCATCACATAGGGTCCCTGGCCGCTCCCGCTGAAACCTTCAGCGTTCAGCGGCAATCTAGAGTGACAGTAACAAGGCCTAGGCCATGTAGAAGATGGGTCGTCACCGCGGTCAGTGCGGAGCGCGGCGCGACACGAACCATATTATATTGCGAACACACATCGTAGGAGGTCCAGCTTGGATTTGCAAATTGACCGGTGAGGTGCGCTCTCTTCTTTCTGTCTGGCAGTGTGGTGCGTACTAATAATCCAAGTAGAACTCCAGTGTGGATACAACTGCGAGTTCCTCACGCGGGTCATGTCCATATCCGCAGGGAAACCCGACAATACGTCCAAAGCCCGTTGAGGCCGCATTGTAACCAGAACGATAATCTAAGAGGCTGCCATCGATGCACGGCTCGCCGGAAGAGCCAGAGCAATAACACCACCGCCCTCCCCACACCGTCCATTTCCACTTCGTTTGACGGTGCGGTCCCTCCTACACTTGGAACTGCCAAGCACGCAAGGTTCAAGTGTCTACCAGCCCTACTACGCGCACGGTCACCGCTATGACTCTCACCAGTTCGCATGGTTGAGGAAGCACTCCCTCCAATCAATACATCCGCCCTACCACTCTGATCACAAGCTCCGCATCTCATGGTAGCGCCTACTAGCGCCTACTAGCGCCTACGCCGCTCCTGTTGCATTTGGATCGGCTGTCGAATAGTCAAGTTGCACAGGCTGAGTGGATCGACGAGGTAGAATACGCCGCACACGCTCTCACCACCATGGAGCCGAGTCATGTAGTAAGCACCGCACCGCTGTCTTCGAGTCATGAAGATGCCAAGCCGCGTGAGATGTCCGCCAGCCGATGGATGCCCAGCAGTATCATGAGCTGAAATTTCCAAGTACTCAGTAGGGCCTGCTCTTTCCGACGGGTCAGTGCAGAAAGTCGAACCCCCGAAACCATCCAACGCAAAGTTAAAGCAATATTTCAATAAGTTCACGATGGAGGAGTTTGACTCCATCTCCTACCAAACCGACTCATGTGCGAACGAGTTCGAGGTGGGACGGTTCCCCGGCTGGTTATCAAGCTTGTTTCTGGAGAACGCGACGGGACAAGGCCACAAATGCAACTCAGGGTCTATCATTGGGTGAAAAAGAGAGTGGTGGTTCGGATGTGCGGGATGAGAACCTCAAGGATAAGCTGGTGGACAGTCTTCGGGTGCTGCTCCTAGCCGGACCATGTTCTCCAACGGGTACTATGCCCTTTAGAAGGCCAAGTGCCGCTGGTTTGGGCCGGCCAAATTTTGTCTAGGCGCTATTCAAGTTCCAGGTCCTCACAGAGACGATCATGCACTGGGGCTTCAGGTTGCTTTGTGCACCGACCTAAGAGGATATGGAGGGCGCGTGCCAGTCGCTCATCGCCGTTCGCAGTACGCTAAGCGGAAAGAAAAGGACAGGGACGATGGCCTGGCACTTCGAGGAAATGAGGGGGCTTGCTGCGAACCATACGTCTTTTCGAGAATCCGGTTCATGTTCAGGTGAGTGTCCTCCTTCAAAACTGACTGTATGCATTTTACTAACCATTTCGACAAGACATAATAGAACTGCATGCTCGTAGCTGGATATCCCGCAGTCAAACTGCCGTGTCACCCACTCTTGTTGGAGCTCATGAAGCTGCTGCTGAGGAGAAGGTCTCGACGAGGCAGCAATCGTGGTCCAGACAACTCTCTTCGAGAGTGCCCAGGGTGGATGGGGCTTTGCTCGCTCACCGGGGCTGCTGTTTCAACTTTTCCAACCAATGCACGTCTTACGCCACCCAAAGACGACAATCATGCAAGCAGGACACCCACACCCCTGCGACCAGTTTCGTCCGATATGTTCCATGCCCTTGCCCGTAATCCGTCCGACCATGATTCCAGTCGTACTCCCTAAGCCCTTACCCGATCTGCTTCTAAACTCGAAATCCATCCGACTCTGGCGCATTCGATGAGTCTGAACCCCTCCGGGTTCCGATCGAGCCGAAACAACCATGACATGGCACGTGTACAATTTTGAGACACTCGAATGCCTTTACAATCCCTCTAAACTCGGAAAGTCCTACATGGATTTACGCCATGATCCGAACTATAGAATAAACCGTCGGCATAGCACCGGCTTCGACCAGCCTACCTTCGTCGCAAACTCCGGCAGCGTGGAGCGAAGAGCCCTTAGCTGTTGCCTCCAAAGCGTCGGTGTATCTGTCGCAAGCACGGTGGATCCGACTGAAGACTTCCCATTTTGGCTTTGTGACGGAAGAGCTAGCGTCACTCTTCAATGTCTAGAAACGAAGGCCACGGTCGCAGAGGAGCTATTTCAGGTCCGCGACGCCACCGAATGCGCCACACAACTTGAATCACCTAGGAAGCATTGGTACTTGCTTATCGACAAGTTTGTCTCGAAGATGGATGTCAAGAAATACGTTGTGAAAGAGATGTTCGAAATACGTTCGAGGGAAGTTTTGCCTCAGCGATGGAGTTTCTGGGGTGATATATTCGCCAACGTCCCTACTGCCTACGCCGTCATAGCTCGCCTTCATGTAGCAACCAAGCTATCCAATGGTGCGGTTGGGTGGCTAGCAGTTTCAACTGCCTACGAAGGGGACCCATTGGTTCCTCCTTCTGAAAACTATGGAAGCACTATAAGAGATTGCGCCCGGAAGAATTCGATATGTTCGCCACTTTGTTCTCGCATGTGCTTGTGCAGGCGCTGCCTATCGTGCTTGGAATTCTTGATTGGGTTGTGCGACCTCTCTCCATTGTTGCTTGTGCTACCCACGACCTGCTCTGCATCCATCCACCGCGATTTTACCTCTATGCACCTCCAAGGGCGTGGCATTTTCATACTATGCAGGGCCCTTTCTTGGGCTTAAAGAAGTATTACATCCACATAACTGTCCTGTGTGGAGGCATGTCCAACGGCGCCAAGTCCGCGAGAGCGCTTTGGAACCGTGTTGATGTTAGTGCCCTCCTTCCTGATCGGGATACCACTCCTATCACAGTGTCGAGTAACGCCAATAATCAGCTTTTCTTTGAACACTGAACGGATGACACATTTGAATATGCACCTTCACTTGTGCGGTTATCAATGAAGAAGCGCCGGTTTGTCATTGGAAACCGGGGACTGATGAAAGGTGAAAGCTTTTACATAGGACGGAACTTGACCACTACCACCACCCGTGCAGCTCGACATATACAAATCAAAAAAGATGCACCGTCGATGTCGGGGAATGTGACCACTTAATTGGACTAGTGAATGAAGCCTCCGAGAACAGTAGCTTACCATTTTCACACATCGGTGCTTAAAGGCAGTATACGACGCCTCGTGCTAGCGTCCTTTGCATAAGGGTTCAAGAAGGCGCAAAATGCCCTCCATTACGGCACCACTTCCTCCGGAAAGTTGACAGCAAAGGGCATGCAGGTTGGCGGCATTGCACGGTTGATCGCAAAATGGCAATTACTTTCTGCTTTATATATTCCACAGAAGCTTCCCATCTGCATGGTTTCAAAAGGCGTCTTTACAAGACGATTCGACATCAAGGGCTTCCCAATAGATCATCAAGAGGGTCGACAGGCAAGTTGGTGTACAGACCTTGGCACTCTCACATGCAGTGTTCGAAAGGTGACGTTAATGAATTTAGCCAGCCACACGATTGAACACAGAACATTCCTGTGGCACACTCGCATTCTCCCTCATAAGGGGTAGCTAACCGGACTCTGTACCTAAGCGGTCCCGCCTTCGTCTCCCCTAAATGGATGCCCAACCCCTAGTTCCCATCCTCGCTGCAATTGTTTCGCTTGTGGCTCTTGTCACAATCCTGCGTCGTGAAGGAAGAGATCCTGTGTCCTTTCCAGGACCTCCGCGCTATTGGTTGCTTGGAAATGCCTTGAACATGCCCAAGACCAGAGAGTGGCTCACCTTTACAGAATGGGGAAAATTGTACGGTACGCACCTTAATGACTACCGGATCAACGGAGTCAATAATCGCCGCTCATCATCATGTTAGGGCCTATTGTCTCGTTGAAAGTATTTGGACAAAGATTCATTCTCCTAAACGATATCGAGAAAGTAAACGAAATCATGGAGAAACAATCCGCTATCAATTCTGACAGACCATATCTTGAGATGGTTGGAGGCTTGTACGCAATCTGGATGGACAGATTTTTCGTTTACTCACGTGCTACCCTCAGAGTGCTCTGGGATAAGACTTTAGCCCTCCTTCCTTATGGACCACGCTTCAGGGAGACCAGGAAGTTCTTTCATCAAACCATCGGCGGACGTGCTGTTCATAAGTGGAAACCGCTGGTCGAACAATCGGTCGTGAAGATGATCCTTGGCACTCTTGATGCACCATCAAGACTAGTCCACCACATTCGACAGTGAGCATTGACACTCCCCATGGTGCAATCTTCAACGAAGGTAACTGACCGATCCCCATTTGCTAAGCGCGACTGGAGGGGTCATCCTCAAGATAACCTACGGTTACGATGTGAAAAGCTCAAATGATCCTCTTGTTGAAATTGCAGAAGCAGCGGTTGGAGGCTTCTCTCAGGCCAGTGCACCAGGGGCGTGGCTAGTGGATATCATTCCCGCTTGTGAGTCGGAAAACTAGCTTACGGCAAAATTCGTCTTCTTATGCACCTTCCCTCAAGTGCGCTACGTTCCTGATTGGGTGCCTGGTGCTACATTCAAGGTCAAAGCTGCACAGTGGCGTGAATCCAATATGCAGCTGGTGAATGTCCCTTTTGACATGGTCAGGGAGCAAATGGTGCGTATCCCTTGGCTTTACATAGTTGATAGCTAAATCTCAGATATGAGGCTCGAGGGAAGGCCCGACCGTCGTTTCTGAAAGAGCTGTTAGAAGACCCTGACGTCTGCAGTGACCCTAAAAGACTGGATATTGTAAAATGGAGTGCATCATCGCTTTACTCTGGGGCATCTGATACGGTAGCAGGTCTCGAAGCAACACTAGTATCATCACTTAACCATTTCTAGACGGTCTCCACAATGGCCTCCTTTTTCCTTGCTATGAGTTTATACCCAGAAGTGCAAGGACGAGCACAGGCTGAGATGGACCAAGTCGTCGGTCAGGGTCGTCTACCGTCCTGGGATGACCACGATTCCCTTCCCTACCTCGAGGCATTAGTGAAAGAAGTGCTTCGTTGGAACCCTGTTGCCCCTCTTGGTTCGTGCAGTATCAAAATCGGAGCTGGATGACTAACAAGCTGGACAGGCTTGCCACATCGTTCAACACAGGAGCAGGTATTTGAAGGACAACGAATACCGGAAGGGACGCTCTTCATAGCCAACATATGGTCCGTTATAATCAAGCTCACAAGTTGCCGGACTTTGAAATTAATAAAGCCTTCTTAGGGGTATTTTGCACGATGAGAGTATATATTCAGATCCTTTCAAATTCGATCCTGCCCGATATCTTGGTGATCAAGATACCAGTGTGAATTCTCCCGCCTTTGGCTTTGGACGACGGTCAGTCGTTTGCAGTGACAGTTCCTGTATTCAAAGAGTGTCTAGTAGCTCACCTGCATTGTAGGGTGTGTCCTGGGCGTGATTTGGCCTACATTACAATTTGGATGACCTTCGCCCAAAGCATTGCGACACTCGAAATTCGCAAGGCAGTCGATTTGAATGGTCAGGAGATAAACCCTTCATTGGAGTATACTCCTGGTACCATCAGGTGCGTAGTCTACCTGCAGATGTCGAATCACGTTTTGATTCGAGCGACACCTAGCCATCCTCCTCCTTTTCAATGTCGGATCGAGGCACGTACGGCCATTGCAAGGGGATTACTCGAGAAGAGAAACCTGAACCTGCAAATGGAGATCGAAACGATGTAGCAAACTGCAAAGAGGCCTTGCACGAGGTTGGGAAGGGCAACATGATACGTATGGCTTCAAAGGGCAGTAGATGACAAACAAGCTGCTAGAGGTCGTACACCCAGGGCTCCATCAGTTTACAATTAGAACACGTCCGTCAAGTAACGGGCCACCTTAACCGACTGCAGTTGTTGGAGTGCGGTCTCTTTATCGCATTCAAGTGTTTCCATAATGATCTTCGTGCTGGTGTCGCGCACCCCTTTCGCAGCAGCGCGATGGCTACATAAGAAAATCTGAAGGGAACAAGTTAGGAACATCAGTCAAGGACTTTGAAAACGTTGATGCTTCACACCTTCGCGCCTTGCGCGTAAGCCTCGATCACTTTGCTCTTCTGCTCATAAAGTACACTTAAAGATACGCAAGGATCATCAGCGTGTCATTAACAACAGAAAAGGCTAATGGTACTCACTCTTGGACATACTTCTTAGGCTCTAGACCGGAAAATGCAGGAAATACCTCCAGCAGGCCCGCTTCCTTCCAATCCTCGAGGTCCGTGTCGGAATACAAGTAATTCGTATCAGGAGTGTTGCAGCCGAAGAACAGGTAGGCTTTCCCGACGGTATTGTTATCGGTTTTGAGGCAGGCACGATGCTGGAGCATGGAGCGAATTGGTGCGATGCCCGTGCCCGTGGCGATTGAAATGAGTGGCTTCTCAATATCCGTAGGAAGGTTAAACGCGTGTGCTGCCTTGATGTGCGAAATGTAAAGCCCATCCCACTGCTTAAGACGGCCCAGGAATCCGCTGCAGACGCCTCGATGGTGCTCCCGGAATGTCAGACTGAACATGTTGGGTATATATAGGGGCGAAGAAGAGATTGAGTACTGAGTCGGTCCATTGTAAGTGACAGTTCGTGACTGAGCGGCCGTAAGGACAAACCTGTCGCGCTCGCATTGGTTGTGACCTGCGAAGGAAATCTTCAAGGCTAATATTGATATCACGATACTTGCTGAGTAGGTCGAGAATGCTTAACCGCCTCTGGACGACTTGCTTGTCGTAGGTATCATCTGTTTCCACCAATTCATCCAATGCGTCGCGGGTACTTTCCTCTTCAGCTTTCCCCTTCAGGAAATCAATATCGTTATGCGTCACAGGATACCGAAGGCTTGCGACGCCATATAGTTAGACTAAATGGCTAGTACCCCGAGCAAGGTACGCACTCCACATATTTCGACAATAAGTCGCTCAGAAGTACAGGGCGACCGGTAGGCATCCACACGAAGTCTGCTGTAATCTCGACCTATAGGGAACTTCGTGAGTGGATCCGCGACAGTGACAAGTAAGCCCACCCTACCTCCTGAGCGGCACTGATATAGAGAAGTTCCAAAGCGAGTCTCACATCTTCGGGGTCATTGGACGGGAGTCTAAGTGGCCTCAGCCTTGGCGAACCCGGTAGTTAGATGCATGCTTACATGGCCACAGTATCACCTGGACTGTACTCGATCGCACCTTTGGACATTATAAGAAAGTCTAGAGTTGGAGGTGTCATAAACAGTTCATGCTGAAGGGAAAGGACACACCGATCTGTCTGGCAACCTCCGTATGGCTGGATGAGGTTAATATCTCGTTAGAGAGTACCCTGACTGGGAAGACATCCTTTTGCTGAAGAATTCGATGACGTTCGGTAATATCATGCGACTTGACTTTGAACGTATTCCTGGATGGTAAGTTGAGAGTTGGGGTCCAATGCTGGAAACAAGTTGGAAACAAGGACACGCAACTGACAGAATGCACACACCTGGGGAAGTGTTTCGAAGAAACCACTTTTCCATCGGTCGAACCGGTCATAAACTGTCGCGGAGGCCTCACCAACGCCCCGCTCATAAAGGCGAACGCCACCACGAGCACTCATCTTCTCATCGATTGTCTTGATGCCAAGTTAGAAGGAGCAACGATATCATCAACGGCAAAGCGTTGATCAATGCACATATGCACTTACTTTGGGAACATGTTGATATGTTTCCGGGAACACGTTCAACCCGCAACCAAAGACGGAATATTTCACTCCCTCGAACTTGAGACTGTCGTCACTATCGTCACTGGTCAAGGAGTCGAAGAAGTTCCTTGCGTTGAACCACGGCTTTCCTATATACAAGGAACCGGTGAGGTGAGGGAGACACTGTCGCGAACCAAGGACTCACCATCATAGGTTGCGGCGACAATCGCAACTGGTTCTCGGAGTTTGTGGATTTCCACCGCGCAATCGAGCTCGTATACCACTGGTAGATAACCTATGGACGACAATTCAGAGCAGGTTTGGTCGGAGGGAAAGCTACTTACCATGCTGAGGGGCTTCTTGCTCCAGCTTCTGGGCAAGCTCTGGACACATCTGCCTTCCAGTCCAGAATATCCATAACTTGGTGGGCCCGGACGTTCCTGAGCCCGCTGTAGCGTCTGGATCGATGGAAGTTGTTTGACTCATCCTCGGTTCGAAGGTGCGAGTGGTGGGGTTCGGTGGTGGTCTTTTGGGCGACGATCGTGGTTTATATCCCGCAATGATATAGCAGGATATGGTGACTACGGGCTTCCGAAACGAGATAATGCCGACAAGAATGAATAACTGCGTTCTG
>Ga0307513_10006733_pt1 | contig 14995 bp, 15 predicted proteins | sample 15_EM_MG_FD_202174 | JGI IMG/M metagenome (GOLD analysis project Ga0307513, IMG submission 202174) | Populus trichocarpa ectomycorrhiza microbial communities from riparian zone in the Pacific Northwest, United States - 15_EM | ecosystem: Host-associated > Plants > Roots > Unclassified | place... | reverse complement strand
GCCGCAGATTGATAATATCCAGCCGCCTTTTCCCATCGTACAGCTTCTGGCTCGTCAGGGACGCCAAAGCCATGATAATAGTAGTCCCCAACTTTCACCAACGCGTCGATGTTGTTCTGTGATGCCGAGCGGGTCCATTGGGTCAATGCGACTCTTGCGGTATCATTCGAGGGTGACATGGGCGAAAACCTTGTAAATTTGAGGATGCTCTTGTCTGGAAATGAAGTATCAGTACGTTGCAGCGCCGTGGGTGAGGAATAAACCGGCGGTGAACAGACCTTGATCCAAGACATAAGCCAAGTTATTTTGCGCCGCTTCGTAGCCTCTCTCAGCGGCGATCCACCATTGAAGCATCGCGATCTCTTTGTTTCTGTCGTTCCCCGATGCCCAGGCGAGATTGGCATGGGAGATCAGGTCCACATCCCATACGCCTCGTTCTGCAACCACCTTGTAGAACGAGACAGCAACTGAACACGCGCTGGAAGTAATGTGTCGAGGATATCCGGTTGCCCGCATAGTTCTCGCCTGGAACTGCGCGAGGTAATAGTATGCTTCAAACGGAGACCCGTTCCTGATGGCGTTTTCGAAATGAGTGATCGCTAGTTTCATCTCACCGCGTTCTGGGAGCAGACCGAAAAGTCTGTCAATGTAGTGCATTCATTGAGACCGGGGGCGAAACTTGCCGTAGTGATGCTTTCCAAGGTTTGCCTGTGCCTCGGCAAGTTCTTGCCCAGCCGCGACGGTGAAATGCACAACGGCTTTCTGGATCTCCCCCTTTCCTGTGATCAGACCGTCCCTGTAAATAATCCCCAGCCCGTTGTGGCACTCCTTCTCTCCGAACTCGGCTCCACGTTCGAACCACAACTTTGCCATGCGATAATCCGTCTTGACTCCCTCACCCCTCATGAACATCCGGCCAATATATGCAGCACTTGCAGCAGCAAACCCAACGTGACCAGCTTCTTCACGAGAAGGGAATGGAACATGGCGCAGGTCAGGTGGATCAGTGGGCCAAACCTGCCTGGCAATGTACAGGAAGTAATGCATCGCTTGCTCGTAGTCTTTTTGTATCAGGCCCACGCCTTCACTTCCTGAAGCGATACCTCCACCTGACTGATATAGAGAGCCCTGGTAGTAAATCTTGCCAAGTCGGTACGCAAAGTCCGTTTCTCCTCTGTCGGCGTTGAACTAGGGAAACTCGTCACTAGGATAACCTTGGTGTTAACGCCCGCCCTCACCAAGTAATACTCGAGAACGTCCTCCCACGTGTCTCCTGCCGCGTGGGAGCTGGCTGCTTTTACGACTGACCTCTGGGAATTGAGACCTGTCGAAGCCACGCTGGCACCAGGGCCATAAACCCCGCCAACAAGGTCGGAAAGCTTGATAACGGTAGGCGGTATTGTCTTCCCCCCAGGTGGGCCAGCCTTGAAAGTGTTCACGGCTAATCGTGGATGACTATCAGAGCGGAAATTACTAGCGGAAAATTCAATCACGAACCTTGTCGAGCTGCTCTTTCGTACCACTCTACTGCCTTCGTGCAATCTTCCTTGACACCTATCCCAGTCCAGTACCTGTATCCCAGCGCCATTTGCGCGCCACGATGTCCACCGGCAGCAGCAAACGTGTAGTACAGCTGTGCTTTGGCCTGGTCGACCTTCGTGACATCGTGGTACCCAGTCGCATAGAAGAAACCGAGGAGTGATTGAGTCGTCGCGTTCCCTGTGACGGAAGCATGGGCATTGAGGGTCTCGAATGCCAACTTCGGGTCGGAGGGGTAATAGGAGGTGGGGGGAAACTACCGAGAAACCGTTATCGTCCCACGCTGGTGTTGGGAAGGACAGGCAACGTACGAGAGATAGTGACGCCAAGGTAAACATGGCATCCGTGTGTCCCAAGCTGGCCGCATACTTCAGCAACGAGATGACCGTAGCGGTATTTTTATAACCTTCACTGGTTTTCGCATCCTCCTCGCGGTCATTGAGTATTGCCTGGACAATACCTGGAAGCCAGGACTGGTGTCTGAGTTTCATTGCTATCCGTATTGCGCTCGAGAAGGGGCCTTGACCATGTGGACTCGGGAGGATTGATGAAAAGATTTTTGAGAGGATCCCAGAAGACACGGAGGTAGTTGGTTGGCCCTTCTGTGCTTGGGTAGAATCGCGAATGGTGGATAAGATAGCAATGGCCTTCTTGTAAACTCGGTCAGCTGCGTCACACCCGCACATCCCCCATTAGATATTGAACACCCCCGAAACAAACCTAAGAATGCGCACCTTCAGAGGACGGTGGAGCCTGTATTACCGCTTGATTCGAGTGCACATCTCCCAACTTATCCACACTTTCCCGCTTCCCTATGGCTGGGGTTTCGTTGGACCGTTCGGGTGCATCTGTGGCCGAACACGAGATGACCACGAATGCGAGAACCACAAAGACAATCCGGATTAACTTTATAGACCGTGGTTTCGAGATGTGAGGCATAACTCAGAGACACGCGGCGGTCCGGGAGCTGAATATCATGAGATGGTGTCACGACCGAACGGAAGCAATTGGAGTACCGTTCCCGAGCCTGGCTTATGAAAGGTATCGCAAACGAATTGTAGACAGGCTACAGGGATCCTGTAAGAAACGCAACGCGACGAAGAAGAAGAGAGGTGGAAGTGCAAGGTTGAGGTTGCACTCTCAACTTGAGGTCATCGTGTTGCTGTCCCCGGTTTGCTCACGTGGCAGCGTCATCTCACCGGTGCACTTCCCGATGGAACAAGTCGAATTATTGGCCGAGTTGCTCGGAAAACACCCGTAAAATCCAGAAAATATTCCTACGAGTGACACGCGATTGCTAACGTCTTCTTGGTGTATATCAGGCGATCCGTTGAGATTCTTCCAGGAGAGACCGCTGGATGGGTCCCAGAGTCTTCCCTGACCTACCCATTCCTGTTTGCCGAGGGCAATCTGGGCGTCCCACAGAAAGAGCTATACAGGACGTACATGGTGGCCGCACACGCATACTTTGGACTTCGTAACGAATCTCGTACATCTGCCCCCTCGCTTCAGCAATCTAACCTATTGGACCGTCTCACCCGAGTCGTCCTCCTCGCCAATCCCGCTCATCAAACTGCTCTCAATTCCCGCAAGAAACTCGTTCAGAACCAAGTCGTCGATCCCAATTGGGAGCTCAACTTATCCACTAGTCTGCTATCGTGTCGGGAGTGTGCCAAGGAATCGATTCTTTGGCATCATCGGAGATGGCTCCTGCATGTGATCCACGAGGTCTCCACCACCGCTGACTCCGACAACATCCCAGAAGTGATTCCTCCAGATGCCCTTGAGGCTGAATTTGCTTGCGCTTCCACAGCCTGTCATCTTTATCCAAGGAATTACTATGCGTGGTCCCATCGGCGCTTTTGTGTAGAAGCCCTCGTCGCTTCACTGCAGTCAGGAGTCCCTTCAACCTCGGGCTTACTCGTCAAGGAGTATCGGAGGACGTTGGAATGGATCGAATCCCACATTTCGGATTATTCGGCGATGAACTATGCGATCAATTTCGAAAAGACGGTGCCGGATGAAGGCCCAACCGAAGGATGTTTGCCCACGAAGACGAGGGAACACGCAAAGTCGCTCATACGGTCATACCCAGACCACGAGTCTCTTTGGACATACCTGCGAGGCTCTGTGACCCTGGAGGGTGAGGATGAAAAAGGGTTTATCGCATCGGTGAAAGTGGACCCTTCTGCTCGGCGATTTGTGCTAAGGCACATCGTATGGTCGAGGATTTCTGTGAGTATTCTAATCATACCCACAGGTCAGGTACCTGAGATAACGCAACCAGAAAGGCGAAGAGGTTCCCCTCGGATTGCTCCATAGCGTGTTTGGCCGTGATAATTCTCCCGAGGGCCTCAAACAACTCGAGTTCTTTGATCGAAACCCCAACTCCTTGTCATAGTGAGCGAGCGTTGGCGTGTAAAAAACCGATATAATTAACGTTAATGTCATTAGTGACAACGGGGAACATGGGAAAAGTAAATAATAGGGTAGGGGATCGGGGGTTGGAGGAAACATTATCGAGGAGGATTTAGATACTGCAATTTCATCCACTCCTTGTCGTTCGTCCTGAAGTTGACCCCCTTCATCGCCCACCACTCCCTAACTGCCTCGCCACCCATCAAGGCATCCTCAAGAGCCTCTTCGATATCGCACGTCCTATATTGGATCGGCAAACCGCTTTTGTCCCACCATTCCAACACCTCGCGGCGATTGAACTTGGTTGCGCCAGTCAACGCCTCCTGGTCAAAAATCATCTGGAGGCCGCTCCCCAACCACCACTGTAACACTTCCACTTTTCCATTACAACTGGCGTGGTAAAGCGCCTGTCGGTCGTATTTGTACTCGAGTTGGGAATTAGCCCACCACTCGAGTACCTGGACGTGCCCCGCCGTAGAGGCGGTATCCATCACTTTTCCTACCTTGAGCGCCCTGTTCGCTCCGAGTCGGCCAGAACGAGATTGGGCGAGCCACCAATCCAAGACCGAAAGGCGGTTCTTTGCGGAAGCCAACTCCAAGGCGGTCTCGGTATACTCGAATGGTAGGCCAGAATTCACCCACCACTCGAGGGATGCAACGCGACCATTCCTTGATGCCCCGTCAATGGCTTCCGAGATCGACACCGCCGAGGGCGGATGAAGGAGGTCAGGACGGGTATCCAGCTTTCTCTTCCACCAGGACAACACAGATATCCGCCCGTATTTTGCAGCGGTGATTGGAAGGAGGTCGTATTCGAAAATCGATAGGTATGTCAATTGGTGGTGGCTGAATAGGTATTCGAGGACATCGGTGAAGGCGAAACGGATGACTGGCACTGCTATCCGTTTCGTCGGGGATCTGGTGGTGGGACACGATAGTATAGCGTGGACACGTCTGATATCTCCAGAGAGGATTACATGGTCTACGCTACTGGCGTCTTGCCACTGGAGCGGTTTGGGTATCAAAGTGGGAAGACCCAGAGCGGTCGAGAGTTCCCAGTCTTTAAGGTGATCGAGGATCTCGGCGACGATTTCCACCGGAAGATCTGGAGTCACTTGGTGACGGAGATGAGGACGAGGGGGTTCTGGAGGGGGGGAGGGGGGTGTGTAGGTGATTGGCGACGGCTTTGGGGCATTTTTGCATGGAACGGACGGGAAGTGGTACGTTTGGAGATCGTGCTGGGCGAGACGGTGGGCTAGCAACTCGTCTGAGCCGCAGGTAGACAGGTCTCTTGCTTGAAGGAAGAGAATGAGTTGTTCGTGGGAGAGCCTGCGATATGCATGATAGACGAGATCGAGGTTTGAGCAGGGTACCTTGGTACAGACGAAGATCAGCGGAGTACGGCCATGCCTAAGGCCTGTCTACGCACCGACAAGACCATGAGACAATGGGTCGAGGAGAGGGATGGTGGTGGTCAAGGACAGAAGAGAGAGCAAGGCGAGGGGGGATTTACATAAATTGAAGGAGCGGTTGGATGCCTCGGCTGTGAGAGTCACCAGTTTTGGCTGTCAAGGCTTGTACGTACACCGACTCTCCACGGGTACATTCAATCGGTCTCGTGCTCGGGTGAATGCTTCATACAGCTGCCCGTCGTCTGGTCCGCAAGTCGCCATCAGCTGGCAGTATCGGGTTTGAGCCGCTCTCCTATTTCGCTCGAGTTAGACGACCTCTATCTACTGCTCCCAACGGAATGACGCGCCCGCTGCCCAAGGACCCCCTGGTCTGGATAGATTGTGAGATGACCGGCCTTGATTTACCCAGAGACAGGATTCTCGAGATAGCCGTCTGTTCTTATTGTTCCACTTTCGGGCCAGGTCAATGCTAAAACAAAGTCCAGGTCATTGTCACCGATGGAAACCTAAACCCCGTCGATGAAGGAATAGAGTATGTCATCAAGACTGAAAAGGATGTGCTTGACAGGTAGTATTTCATTCTTCGCGGCGGCTGTGTCTTCATATAATCGCTGATGAACTTGATGGTATAGTATGGGGGACTGGTGCAAAAGGCAACATGGGGAGGTTTGTACCCGGTCGAAGCGTGTCGTCCTTCGTAAACTCAAGCTGCGAACCAGTCGGGTCTCACAGAAGCGTGCTTGAAATCGCCCCACACCCACGATACAGTTCGGCAGGCGGTTCTCAGCTATATCAAGAAATGGATCCCCCGGCAAAGAACCGGGGTTCTCGCTGGAAACTCGGTACACGCTGACCGTGTATTTTTGGTCCAAGAGATGCCGGAGGTCGTAGATTGGTTGCACTATCGGTGCGTTCTCCGCAGCTCTTCGATTGTAGTCGGCTGATGCACGAGGGTCTCGTTTCTCGTTTCTGCAGGATCGTGGGTAAGCCCTGAAGCACTCATCACCCCATTTTTCCTGTTCACCTTTGCTGTAAAAGATGTTTCCTCAATAAAGGTTCTTCGTTGATGAAACCTCACTGACGAAGCGCTCACCACCTCGCCGGTAGGAACTTTGCAGAAGGTGGTATCCATCCGAAGTCCTGCAGAAACCGAATAATGATCACCGGCGAGCCCTACTCTAGCCACCTCCTGGTTGTCACCATTTACCCGCTTCTATGTAGGGCGCTAGACGATATCAGGGCCTCGATGGATGGTAATCGCAATCCGTTGTGCTCATCATAATCTCACTCACCCCCACAGAACTCAAGTGGTATCGCGAACGAATTTTTGTCCCGTCCGACTCGGATGACCGTTAACCGATGTGAAATAATACGCTGTCAGTGCGGACGACAGGTTTTAATAAAAATGTGTCTATTCATAAATGCTGTTGGTACATTCCATTCCTAGTTGATGCTACGAAGGGATCTACGTGTGATTCGTGGCAGGGTTCGTGGCAGGCACAAAAATAGTGGCCGTTAAATTGCGATGAGGAACGAAAGTAAGCCTTTCTATAATAGCAGCAGTACAAAACGTGAAGAGAAAGAGATAAGGGAGGGTTGAGATAACGACCGAAGGGAAAGTCTTCCTCGGCCCCGGCCTGGACACAAAGAGTGTGGGACGAGCGTCTGTCATTAGGATAGTGAGGTAGTCTATGGAAGATCAGGAACGAAAGCTGGTTATGAGCTCAAAAGTCCCAGAGGGTGCCCTGTGGAGGGAAGGGATGTAAGTCTCACACGAGACCTGAACGTTGAACACCAACGGGGTAAACTCACGAAAGCGGGGATGTCCAATTTCTTACAACCCTCCATCAACTCCTTGTTCCCACCCCAGTTTGAGGTAATGAACACAACCTCAGCGTTCCACTCCTTGTAGATCGATGCCACAAGCCGTACGATATCAGGTCTTCCTCCCCTCTCCTTAGAGTCCCACAGGCACAAACGCTCTGGTGGGATATTGTTGTAGATGAGGGAGGAGATGGTCGGTCCAAAGGTTTTCAGCTGATCAGAGCCGACCCAAACCAGGAACCAACCGTCATTCTGGATACAAGTTGAAAGGGCAGCCCCGAGACCGGTACCAGTGCAGACACGGATGCCCCGTTTGTAGATGGTGGATGTGTTTGAAATGCCGGCAAACTGGGAGGAATTAATTGCGTTATTTATGTAAGAGTTCCATCGTTACGTATGTCACGGACCTTTAGCTGGCGCGTCCAGAGATGCGTCGGTGGGTCGCTGACGAGTCTCTTGGTGAAGTCACCTTGCACTCCACAAATCAGGTAGTGGTGCCTAGCATGTATGCCTTCCGAAATCGTCCCAAAGGCGTGGTATTCCAGGATTGAAGATCGCGAGATGCGGGTCAACAAGCCTTGCTGGAGTCCTCGCTCGAAACGGAGGATCGCCACTTTGGGTGATGGGATCTCGACCTCGACCGGCACCTCCCTAACTGTAAACCAGGGAATAAGGATACTGCAAGCGGCACGGTGTGAGAAACAACAGACAATAGATGGGGTTAGGTCGGGCTCACAAGACAGACATTCCGAAACAAAACCAGAAGTCTTGCTGCTTCAGCACCCTGATACCGTCGGGGTTCCACTGGTGTTCATCGATGTCGTAGCTGTCCCCCAATACGACGAATACCCAGGCTAAAAGATCCACTAATCAGGTTCACTCAATAACCTGGCCATCGAGGGCAACATACTACAGGCCAGACCGATCCTAGTGTCCAATGAAAAAGGTAAGAGCCCTGCGAATGTTTCAGGGGAGGAATATCAAAATAGCTTACCACCCAACGAACCGATGGTGTCTCTCGAAAACACTGGAGAATTTTAGTTGATGCGTTCCCAAGATCCCATCAAACGGACTTACTTATGGTGTGTATTCCTGACCCACGGTAACGCACTCAAAATCGAGACAGCAACCGCAAGGTTTGTGAGTACACCCATAACTAGCACCACGTCTTCATTGTTTTTGTGATCAATAAAGATCAAGGCCACTTTGAATACTAGCCACATGAAGCCTGAGGTCGCGCATCCAGAGTGAATTCCCCCAAGATGTTGTAAAACAGATGTGCAACCGAGTCTGAACCATAACGGTGGCCACTAATCATCAACAATCCTTGTGAGCATGACGAGCAGAGACGAACATCCGAAGTAGTAGTTTCCGATATCATTCTTACCTTGGCAAAACAAGTACTGACGATGAGATATAACAAACGACCAAATAGTTCGTTTCGCATCATGACTGCCGAAAGGAGGTTGCCCAGAACTAGGGCACCAGTGTACTTCCGGGGGTAGTGCCAGACTAGGGGGATTCAGTCGGGTGTGCGGGGGTGAGTTTCGGTGCGTACCGTCGAGGATGGCTAGTAGCAGCCCGATACTATTTATTGTGACGACGAGCGTGAAAAATTTACTGTGGATATGGTCAACGCGATGTTGGTGCTAATGGGCGCTGGAGTTATACCGATAGGTGTTGAACCACAGCTGAAACCTTCCCCATCTCGAAAGTTGCTTTGCCTTTGGGGGCGATACTGGTTGGCTGTTCTTCGGTATCAGGAACGAGTTGTATGGGAGGTTTCCGGAGCTCTCCATCTTTAGCGGTATGGAAGAGGTATCGTCCGTAAGAGAACCATCGGAGCCGGAGGAAGGGAACCTGGGTAGACTTGGAAGATACTGAGCCAGAACGAGTTCGCCTGAGGCGACTGCAGCCTCTGGGTCTGTAACGGGGTTAGGGAACGCCATCGCGGGTCGGGTAGAACTGGGATCAAGCGAGAGGGAGCGGCAGGCACGAGGGACGGACTGTTGGATAATGGGTGGTCCGACAACGCAAGGGTTTTAAGGCAAGGTGACCTGCCATTGTGCACAGCGAGCCATTGGCCCAGATGCGCCGATACACGAGTCGTGATTCCGAGGTACTCCGGCTCCGTTGACGGAATGCTGCGATAGGGATTCAGTGCGGGTTGATAGTCTGAGGTCGAAGGGGATATGGGAAACCCACAATTCAACTGGGGCAGCACAGGGGGATTGATTATCCGGAGTAAGACTCTGAGTCAGGTTGCCGGGGCGATATGACCGCGGGACTTCGGTTGAACGCAATCGCAGCTCACGAGGCGCCAGGGAGTGGATGTGGGAAGGAAAGCTCTGCGCGTTGCAATTGAATCGTGCATACGATTTAGTTATGAAATATGTACCGTTTGCTCTCTAAACGGTGAACGCTGCAACTTTCGCAGTATCCCTGGCGGGCGGTCACGGAAGTCGCAATGAGGGTGTTTCGCTTTACTTGGGCAATCTGCCGTGGGGATGTCGGGGATGCGGCTGACGTCGGTCGGGATTGGCTCTGCCAAAGATGGGATGAAATAGATAGCTGCGGGTCGGGGGATTATGATATTGACATCCAGGGTTTCGTATTTCCGGACACACCTCCATGAGGACCCCTTGATATCAAGTTTTGGTGAATGGTGTCTGGACCGTTTCGCACACGTATCGAATTTCTATAGTTGGCCTGCTTTCGTAATCCGCAGTGCAACGGAAAAACAGAAGATACGAGAAGCAAACTGGTGAAGTAATTGTGAGAATTCGAAACACGTTTAGGGTGCGTGCTTCCTTATCCCATTTTGTTAAGATCGGGCTGAGGAGCGGAGGTAGAGTCTGCGTCACCCCACGATCAAATCGGTGACGTGTATGTGTTCAGCCGGGTTGTGCGATGGCATGCGACGACCCCGAACGGCAAGATCGCGGATAAATGTTTGGGAGGTAAGCAGGGCCAAGTTCAAACCTAGTCAAGGTGGTAGTAAACGGAACGGCGAACTGATGGTGATGATCGCCGGTACATCATCCAGATAATCTGTGGTTACCCACCCGGTCCCCTTTCACTCCACACGGATAGCCTTTGTAGGGAGATTATCGATCGAGTCCGGAGGGCAGACCGGTGCTCCATCGGGGATATTCGATTGGTAGAAGAGGGATGGAGATCAATTAGGCGGTAATAAGTAGAATGCCTCCACCACAGCATTAATAAAGATTCACCGAGAGCAACGGATTGACGAGGGGTGGTAAAGTGAGTTCCGTAAGCAACTGAATGCGTCCGGACCAAGCTGGATCTCGGGGCTGTGACCTTGGCTATTGCGAGGCAGAAGAATTATGCCAGTGAAGGGACCTGAGAGGACCACACCGCTCGCTAGGAAGCGAAACCCCTTTTTGCGATGCGGAAGGAACGCTCTCGTCAGCACATTTCGTTTGCCCTGCTGTGCACACACAGGGAAAGGCCAGATATCGCGCGCGCAGAGGACTGGCACGACGCGTTCGAGAGAGGCATGTAGCGGCTTGCAAGGAATGAGCGAGCGTGAGAATTTGGTTTTCCACCCAGGCGCGTTGTTGTCACGAGATCGCTTGTCCTCCCGTTTACCGTTCTGTTCCACCGATTCCGAGGTCGGCTGGCCTGGATTATTGACTACTTTCCAGGTCTGCTCTGTCTGCGTTATGAGCTACGGTTATTCTTCCGCGTACCCGCGGGTGCCCAACTCGACCCCACAGCTCCCTACTTCCATCCGACCCCCGATCCACAACCCCTACGACAAGTTCACCCAGCCTCAGTTCGACGAATGGATTGGGGACATCACGAGTGCGCTGAGAAAAGCGCTTGGCCAGGAAGAAGAGGAGACTCCGACATCACAGGCGGCAAAACCACGCGAGGACGCGCACCCTGTCTCGGACATCCACGCAGACGATGTTGAGGACTCACTTGCGGAATGGAAAGCCATGCGAGCGAAGGAGAAGGGCAAGATGCGAGCCACTGAAGGCGAGGAAGGCAGTGAGTATGGCGGCTCTCAGGGAAGTCACGAATACTCCGACGTGCGGGATCACGCAGTTGGTAACACTCCTGGTGACGCGATCGAGTTGCTTTCGGACGAGGACGATGTCGAAGGAGAGGAGGTCAGTGACTCTGGAGAATATGATAACGAAGACAACGACGGTGGTTCGATTGAGAAGTTTAGTCCTTTGGAAATGGACGGAGAGGCACGGCGTCCGTATGTCGGAAGTTCACAACCTACCATGCCTTCAACAGCTCACGAATTTCCCAATAAAACCAGTCGAGAAGGTTCGTAACAGATTACTTCCCTATTTGCGTTCTCCTTGTCGACAAGTTTCCCAGCCATTGAAATAAGTGATGGCGAAACAGAGGACCATGACCAGGGCGATGACTCTTTCGACGCAGAGGATGAATTATTTGGGTGGGGCCAGGAGGGAGAAGGAGAATACCAGCAACCTCCCGATATTCGTGATCCCTGGGAGCTTCCAAAAACTTATGCAGAGGACTTGTACACGGGCGGCCCTATTCGAGAGGTGGATCGCTTAAAGTCATCCCCTTCCCATCTCACACCTGCCATTGAAGATACGAACTACTTCGACAACATCGACCCACAACTTCGTCCCTCTTCTATCCCCATATCCCGGCCCGCCGATCACACTTTGGCTGAAGTTTCCCAGGGTTCTGCGGCCCTTGCTCTAATCCCCTCCGTGACGAATGAGATTTCCGATGGTGATGACGAACCTTCACTATTCAACGAGGAGATCCCAGAGTCGGATACTCCCACGACCGCAGCCCTCCGAGACGAACCCGACTTCATCTCCTTCACAGCCTTGAACCAGCCGAGTGACACGGAGAGTGAGCAGGGTGGACCGGAAACCCTTTACATCAGTGATAATGATGGTGGGGAAGTGAGTGAAGACGATGAGGAAGCAGAGGAGGATGAATTCGATGACGATGGTCCTATCCCCCTTGGCACCAGCGATCTAGAGATCCCAGCAGAACACGAGAAAGAGGAAGACGGGGGGGAGGAACTTGATGAACTGGAGGATGATGACGAACCCGTCGCCGAGGTTACCACAAATCCCCCTTACGGTTACTATGGCCTTGATGCATCAAGTGTTACTGGAAGTGGTGGGCTCGATGACGAGACTAGAACCGTTGGACCCCCCTCAGATCCCCCAAAGGGCGATCAGAGCGAGGCTCTAGATGTGGCAGCATCGCAGGAATCGGCTTCTCTACCCGACCCCCGTAGGTATCTTTATTCGGGGTTCCAATACGAATGGCTGAGGTTCTTTTTTTCAGACGATCTACCGCCCCTTCCTGCAGCCGCTACCTTCATCGAGATTGATCACCAGTCACAGTCGATGCCCCCAACAGCCGTTAGGCACACCACCAAAGTCCCCCTTACCGTAATTCCCTTCGCTTCGCTGGATGGTACATCTCTCATCCCGGACGAAGTTGTGGCTGACAACGAGGATGTGTACAGCGTAGATGAAGAGCCAGCCGGGGACGATACCATTCTCGCTGACGAAGCGGTCTTGACGGTGAACGAAGTTGAGGAGGTTCTCAGAGGCGCATTTGCTGAGGCAGATCAACTGGCATCGACCATAAATCCCCAAGAAGGCTCCATTCCGGTAGGTGAAGATCTCATCTCGGGCTCACCAGGACCCTCAATTTGTTGCATAGGTCTCTGATGTCACCTCACCTGTCGAGGAACAAGTCACCCACACACTGCCAATGTCAGATTCAGGGGGTACAACCCCCCAGGTTTCCGTAGGGGAGGGATCCCTGCCCGACGAACCAACGTCCAAGGTAACAACGATTTCCATTCAAACCCTTCAGGCCTAACTGATGCCTCGCAGGAGTATGAACACACTTCAGTTGAACCGCCTCCGCCGATCGTCGAGGACAAACCTTCTAGCTCGCAAGAAACACAAAAGAAACCCCTACCATTTGTCATGCCCTTGATTGCTAACCCCAACGTCAGAGATCCAATGAGCGCCCCATGGTCTCCTGTACAAAGCGGACCATCGACACCCGTTACCGGCCTGGCATATCTTCCTGCAGTCACCAAGTTCAAGCGAGACAATCAACTACTTGGAACCGCCCACACCAGCAGCGGATTATTTACTCCTCTCGAAGGTTCCGGTTCCTCTTCTCCCTCTCCCAGTGACACTGGGACACCTGAAGATCGAGCCGACGCAGAGGCCGAAACAGAAGTGCCTTTGGTAGAAGATGATGAACAACCCGGAGAGGAACAGGCTGCTTCGGCATTAGCTTCTCCAGCCCCCGTGACTGGTTCGCCAGAGGTCCTAGAGGTCGAAGGGAATTATGTTCACACCGGTCCACCCGAAGATGATGACTGGGGAGAGATTCCGCGTTTGCCTACACCGCCAGCTGAGATAGTGGATCACGTTGAAGAAGCTCTTCCAACTGGCCCTACGACACGGGTATTTTTCCAACCGTCAGAAGAGTATGGGGGCGACGCCGAGGATCTTCATGTACAAGACAAGACCGACCGCAATGACAATACTAAGGATAGCGATACTCTTCCCGTTCTTGAAGTGGGTGGTCCCCGTGAAGAAAATGAGGATGCTCCGGGATTGAACGACGCCTTGGTTCACACAATGGACCCCTTCCAGCTCATGGGGAACAATAGCATCGTTGCTCCGGGCGCCGTTGTGAACGATAACGATGAATCCTCCATCGCTTCTTCCTCCCCTGACGAGGGAGAGACACCCAGGTAAGTACCCTAGAGCTCGTTCGTCCCCGTGTTTACGAGAGCTCATTCAACCCTATTGCTATAACCAGATTGAAAATATCCGAAATTCCTGTGCCAGTGGCCGAGTATTCACAGACGACCGAGCTGACGCACCCCGAGATTCAACCCCCGCTACAGCCCTTGATCCAAATACAAGAGAGCGCAGCTATCCCGGTGGAGAATCAGAGGGACCTGAGGAAGAGGAAACGTTCAGAATCCATCTCTATCGATCCAGATCCTCCTGAATCTGGTTCCACGGCTAATGGCGTTCCTGATGCGGCTCCCACTTTAATCAGGAACGGAGGACACGAGGAACTTGTCCACGAGCTCACCGACGATGAACCTCGGGGCACGGGGGAGGAGCACGACAGTGATCACGACTCTTTCGCTTCGAGCCTCATCGCACCAAGAGACGCCAACTCTCCTAGCCAGGACGGTTCTCGATTCTCATCTGTTGTTTCAGAACGGCCCCTTCAGGGCCAAACTCCGATTCCCGAGGACGCTCCCGTATTCCACGGTCATGGAAAGTTCAAAACGGCACTTCAAGCTCTAAAGCTCAGGCGACCATCTGAGCAGAACCATTCCCAAGGGCCAGGGCGGGACACAGAACGGAACAAAGAGAAGGAGCAAGAGAGCGAGCCGCCTGTTATGGCAAAGGTGGGGTCCAGGAAACCTTCTAGGAACGGCCCCACAGACAATACAACGGAAGCGAAGAAACCTCCCCCTCTCATACTTCCTGAGGTATCCACACAACCTTCGTTGCCTTCCGCCTCGACATCCCAGAGTCCCAGGACCCCAACTTCAGCGCTCCCCCCATCATCTCCCACAGTCGTCACGGCCCCCGCAGAAGCTAGCCCTCCACCACATCAAGAACGGACCACTCAAAAGCCCGCGGAGCCTAACCGAGGGGTGATTCAGAGAAAGGACGTCAAAGCTGTGAAGCGTACTGCGTCGAGGAAACACGTTCCCGTCGAACCCAAGTCGACCCGCTCTCAGTGTCGCTATCGTAAGATCAGTTTGCCCC
>Ga0307513_10006732_pt1 | contig 14997 bp, 10 predicted proteins | sample 15_EM_MG_FD_202174 | JGI IMG/M metagenome (GOLD analysis project Ga0307513, IMG submission 202174) | Populus trichocarpa ectomycorrhiza microbial communities from riparian zone in the Pacific Northwest, United States - 15_EM | ecosystem: Host-associated > Plants > Roots > Unclassified | place... | reverse complement strand
GCCGGGCACGCTGGAAGACAAGATCCAGATCGGCCGCGAGCTCTACAACACCTCGATCGGCGAGTTCGACCCGCCGCCGGCATCGACCCTGCCGATCACCGGCCGCATGTCGAACAAGGGCTGGGGATCGTGCGCCGCCTGCCACGGCCCGGCCGGGCTGTCGGACAACGTGGTCTGGATCTTCGGCTCGGGCCCGCGGCGGACGATCGCCCAGCACAGCGACTTCGACCCGACGGTCGCCGACCGCCACGTGCAGCGCATCCTCAACGCATCGGCCGAACGCGACGAAGAGGAAGACTTCGAGCTCAACATCCGCGGCGTCTCCGGCGGCCAGGGGTTGATCGTGCTGGGCGACGGCATCACGCCCGACGCGGACGTCTTCAACTTCGCGCCGCTGGCCAGCGGCGGCCGCAATCAGCTGAAGGTGCGCGGCGTCGGCGCCTGGGATGCGATCAAGGCCTTCGAGCAATTCGGCATCCGCGCGCCGATTTCGCCGGTAGCCAAGACCGAGCCCGACGTGATCGCCGGGCGGGCGCTGTTCATCGCGGCGAATTGCCAGGCCTGCCACGGCGGGCCGCAATGGACCAGCGGCCGCGTTCGCTTCACGCCGCCACCGGCGGCCGGTGTCGTCGACGCCAAGGGCCAGGCGATCGGCGAATTGAGGCAGGTCGGAACCTTCGATTCGGCGTCGTTCAACGAGGTGCGGGCCAATGCCGGCGCGCCGCTGGGCGTGGACGGGTTCGTGCCGGCATCGCTGCTGTCGGTGCACGTGTTCCCGCAATCGTTCCTGCACAACGGGGCCGCCGGTTCGCTGGACGTGGTGCTGCAGAACGTCACCCACCGCAGCGCCGGCACCAGCGGCGTCGACATACTGTCGAACGCGTTCGACCGCGCCAAGATCGTCAGGTTCCTGCTGTCGATCGACGCTGCGACCTTGCCGGTTCCTTAGACGGTTTCGCGCTTCGAAATCAAGCGTCGCCCTCGGCCGGCGTGCCCCTGGGGGCGAAGAAGCCGAACCAGGAGCCGGCTTCGAATCCCGGGAAACCGCGCTCGGCAACCGTTGGCACGTCGGGCAGCGAACCGGCGTCGATGTGCTGCTTCACCGGCGGTGATGAGGTCGGGCATCAAATCGCGAACCCTCCATCGATTTCAACGACCTGTCCTGAGATGTAGTCGGCTTCCGGCAGGCAAAGCAGCACCACCCCGCCTGCAGCCTCCTCGGGGGTACCTCCGCGACGCAGCGGGATACGACGCGTGACGTCGTCGAGTGCGGCACGCGTCAGCCCGACCCTTCGCTGCTGACCTGCGACATCGACGGTCGTTTCACCGTCGACCTCTTGTGTCATCCGGGTCTCGATCAAGCCAAATGCGACGGCATTGACGTTCACATGATCGGGGCCAAGCTCACGCGCGAGGCTCAGGGTCAGTCCCACAAGCCCGGCCTTTGCCGCCGAATACGCAATCTGGCCCATTGCGCCGTGCGTACCCGATATGGACGAAACATTGACGATCTTTCGATGCCTGGCGGCGGCTCCGGAAGCCGCATCAATCGGCGGCGTGGACTTCCAGTGTTGCACGACTCTACGGATGATTCGGAATGGCGCTCCGAGGTGAACGTCAAGCATGGCGTTCCATTGCTCGTCGCTTGTCTTCTCGACACGGCTGTTCCAGATATATCCGGCGTTGTTCACGAGGATGTCAATGCGCCCGAACCGACTCAAGGCCGCGTCGACGAATCTTTCGGGGAACTGCGGATCGGTCACGCTTCCCGGCACGATGGCGACCCGCGCGCCCTGTGCAGTCAGGATGGACGCGACCTCGCGCAGCGGCGCCTCGTCCAGGTCATTGATGACCACGCAGGCGCCTTCTGTGGCGAGCTTGAGAGCAATGCTTTTTCCGACGCCGCGGGCGGCACCGGTCACCAAGGCCACGCGTTCTTCAAGCCTTTTCATTGTTGACACCCCGTCCCTTTTTCTTTGAAGTGACCGATCTCGAAGCTTCTTTCGAAGTGCCCAGCAGGGTTCGCATGGCAATGTCGGCCATGATTCTTGTGAACTCGTCAGGCGCAGGAGGCCGATCCTTGCGGTGCCAATGGAAAATGTTGGAAATCATTCCTGTAATCGCCCGCGCCGCGATGGCGGGATCGGCCACTTCAAACTCTCCGGTCTTGACGCCGGAGGCAACCAGTTGCGTGACTCGCTCATCAATCTCCGCACGCAAGCGAAGGATCTTCTTGCGATCCGCGTCATCCAGACTGCCGGTTTCGCGGAGATACACCGCCAAGTAGTGACCTCGATCGACAACCACCTGCGTCAGGCGAAAGCAGAACGCCTGCATCCGTTCCGTGGCGGTCTTGTACTGCGCCTCCGCCTGATCCAGCGCGGACAGCGAAAGCTCGGCACCCTGGCTGCAGATTGCGGCAAGAATCTCGCTCTTGTCACGAAATTGGTAGTAGATGAACGGCTTGGTGACGCCGATGGCCTGCGCGATCGCGTCCATCGAGCAGCCGTGGTAGCCATTGTGCAGAAACAGTTGCGTGGCCGTTTCAAGGATTCGCTCACGCTTGAGCGCGGCGACTTCCGCCTTCATTCCCGATGCATCTGCCATCGCGGCACGTCCGGCCTTGCTGGGAGGCTTCGCCGAAGTCACTCGCTTGTTTGTGGTTCGTTCCATAGCTCTCTGTCGCAACCTGGTGGTTACCTGGTGGGTATCTGGTGGGCATCTGGCGGTCAATGAATGGCGGCGAACATTATCTTCTCCTCGCTGGCCTCCTGCGCCGAAAACTCTTCGACCACCTTGCCCTGTCTTGCCACAAGCACCCTGTCGGACAGTGCCAGCACTTCGGGCAGATAGGACGAGATCATCACCACCGCTTTCCCTTCGTCGGCAAGCCGATTGATGAGCTGGTGAATCTCCGCGATGGCTCCCACGTCAACGCCCCGGGTCGGCTCATCGAAGATGATCAGTTCGGGCGCCTGCACCAGGGATTTGGCGATCACCACCTTCTGCTGGTTGCCACCCGACAGTTCGATCACACGCGCCTCGGCCGTGACGGCCTTGATACCGAGTTGTTTGACCCAAAGCGCCCCCACGTCGCGCTGCTCGCCGCGATTGACAAACGGTCGACGGCCGCGCAGTTTGGCCAACAGTCCGATGTGGATGTTGCCGGCGATGGACATGGTCTCGAAGAAGCCTTCGATCTTGCGATCCTCGGTCACGTAGGCGATGCCGTCGCGCACCGCCTGTGCGGGCACGCGGTAGCGCACTGGGCGCCCACGCAGAAGCACCTCGCCGCCGTGCATGAAGTCGCGCTTGAGCAAACCCGCGACGACCTTGAAGGTCTCGGTTCGGCCTGCGCCAACCAGGCCGAACACGCCGGTCACCTGGCCCGCGAAGACCGAGAACGAGGTGTTCCTGACCGCAGCCCCCATGCGCAGGTTCTGAACCGACAGGACGCGCGCGCCCGCCGGCCGGGCCAAAGCCTTGCGCCGGCCGTGAAAGGACTGCGACAAGTCGCGCCCGACCATGGCCTTGACCAGGGCCGCACGGTCGAGCTCTCGCGCGGGCGCCGTGAGCACATGACGCGCGTCGCGCAGCACCGTGATGCGGTCGGCAATCGCCAGCGCTTCCTCCAGCGCGTGCGAGATGAAGATGATCGAAACGCCGCGCGCCTTCAGTTGCGCGACCAAGGCAAAGAAGTGACCCTTCTCTTCTGGCGTGAGCGTTGCGGTGGGTTCGTCGAAGATCAGCACCCGCGCCTTGTGCAGTACGGCCCGCGCGATCTCTACCATCTGGCGCTTGGCAGCACCCAGCATGGCGACAGTCGTTCCCGGGTCGACGTGGAAATTGAGCGACTGCAGGAATTGCTGGGCCGCGATATTGATGCCACGCGGGCGGTTGTACATCGCCTCCTGGCCCAGGAAAAGGTTCTGCGCCACCGTCATGGTCGGGACCAAGCTGGTCTCCTGGAACACCATCGCGATACCCAGCGCCAGAGCTTCGCGGGGGGACGTGGGCTGCACCTTGGTGCCGTTCAGAAACAGGCGGCCCTCGCTCAGGCGCACCACGCCCGCCATGACCTTGGTGAGGGTGGACTTGCCTGCGCCGTTTTCACCCAGCAGCGCGTGGACTTCGCCACGCCACAGGCTGAAGTTGACCGCATCGACGGCCGGGGTGCCGCCGTAGAGGACGGTGGCACCCTCCAGACGCAGCACTTCGGTGCCATTCGGAGCAGCGGTGCCCATCGCGGACGCTGTCGGACGGGGGACGACGTGCGCATTCATTCGATCTCCAACCCGGCCAGTTCCAGCCGCAGCACGCAGCCTGCGCCCCGACTCAATACGTACAGGGCGTCCGCACACTCGACGGCAGCCACGATGCCGTGGTGCCGTCCGCCCACCCGACTGTGCAGCGAACCGGTCGGGCGGCCTGCGGCGTCGAGCCGGATCACCAGGCCGTACGAGCGCGGCGGCGCCCACGGTTTGAGCACCCCCATCTGCTTGACGCCGCCGCTCTGCAGCGGTTCGAGGAAGCTTTGTGCCGGGCGCAACTGCGGTGCTATCCAGAGTTCGGGTGGCATGGTGGCAATCATTCGCGAGCGAAATGCAGGTTCGCGCAGCACGAATTCAACCAATTGGGTGCGGCACGCAAACACCGTGAGCCACCAGCCGCCGCGCGCCGCCGGGGTCAGGCGCGAAGGGTAGCCGGGCAGATGATCCAGCACCGGACTGGGCCTGTCACCCGCACCCAGCGCGACGACCCGATGGCGCCAACTTTCGCTGACCCATACCGCGCTGCCGTGCGCCGCCACGCCGAAAGCATGATGCAGGTGCTCGGCGAGCACCTGCGCCTTTCCAGTGGCCGGATCGAGCCGGACGACGCGGCCGCTGCGTCCCAAGGTCATCAGGTCGCGCTGCCAGTCGTCGGGGCCGTTCTCGGCGCTGCCGTCGCTGACGATCAGCCCGTCGGCGCTGGCTGCGATGGCATTGACGGCGACGAAGGGCCGCCCGTCCGCCTCCTTCCAAGCCCTGCCACCCTGTCGGCCGCCGACCAGGCGCAACTCGCGTCCGCCCACGGCGACCGCCAAGCCACCGCCCTGCGCGTCCGGCAGGGCGCAAAGCGCCGTGACGGGCGCGTCACAGCGCAGCAGTTCCCTGGCCTGCACCTCGCCGTCATGCTGTGGGGCAAGCTCGATCACGGACGGGCCATCGGCCAACCACAGCCGGTGCCCGTCGCTCACCAGATCACGCGCAGCCTCGGCCAGGTGAACGGGCGCTGCGGCTTCCAGCACTTGAGTGGGCTTGAGTGCGCCGTCCAGGACCGGCACGGTACAGGCGGCATCGCCGCGGCCAAGCACACGGTCTCGCCATTCGCTCAGGGCGGCGATCATGCGTCGGCCCGCCAACGACGGTCGTAGTGGATGTAGTCGGGGTCGGCCTGCCCGCCGGGCAGGCGGTAGCGGCCGATCCGGTTGTTCGAGATCCCGCCCAGGTACAGGCAGCCCTTGTGCTCGCGCATCGAAGTGATCATCGGATGGTTGACACCGCTCGGATCCCACAGTGTCTCGAGGACGTCACCCTGCAGATTGAACTTGAGCACGCAGCCGTTGTTGATGTTGGGGAACACCCATTCGTCAATCGGCAGGCGCCGGGTCATGCGGCGCCGGAAGTCCGGCATGCGCATGGCCAGGTCGAGTGCCGGGCCTCGCATGCCGACCATTGCCAGCCAGTAGTTGCCATCCGAGGCCCGGTTGATGTTGTCCGGGTAGCCGGGCAGGCCGCTCAGCACCGGCTCGATGCGGCCGGCCTTCGGGCCGGCGAACCAGTAGCGCGACACACTCGCGGCTGATGTCTGCGCGAAGAGCAAGGACTGCGCGTCGACCATGCTGATGCCGTTGGGAAAGCGCAGGTGGTCGACGACCGTGCGTGTGCTGCCGTCGCGCGGGTCGTAGCAGATGATGCGCCCTGCCGGACGCGATTCCAGCGCGTCCACCACGTATTCGCTCATCTCGTAGCGGCGGGTGGCCTCGCTGAAGAAGATCCGGCCATCGTCGGCAATGTCCAGGTCATCGGCCAGGCGCAGCCGGCTGTCGTCGTTGATGGAATGCCAGCTGCGGTTCGTTTCGTCGGTGAGTTTGCGCACTTCGCGCTCGGGCGTCACCTGGTAGAGCCCCATGCCGCCGATGCACACGCACAGGTTGTCGTGGCGGTCGAAGGCCATGCCGAGCGGCTGCCCGCCAATGTGCGCGAAGACTTCCGCGCACTGGTAGTCGGGCGCGAGAAAACGCATGACGTCGCCATGGCGCGAGCCGCAATAGAGGTTGTCGTTGCGGTCGAGTATCACGTCCTCCGGGCCTTCGACCTGGCCCAGGCCGATGACTTCCACCTGCCGCAATTTCTCGTTGACGGCCCACACCGTGCCGGCATCGGCAGCACAACTGGGAGGACTCGGCAGGGCGAGATAGTCCGGGCTGACGTAGACGCTGCCGACGATGCGATGCCGGTTTTTCACCCAGCGTATGTCGACGGCCGCCGCCAGCAGCAGGATGACGGCCAGCACCATGCGATTGAGCCCGCCGGACGAAGACAGTGTCGTGAGCCCGTTGGTGATGAGCAGCACGATCAACAGGCCGACGATCGCCTTGGTGACCGAACCGCGACCGCCTCCCAGTCCGATGCCGCCCAACACGGCGGCTGTGAGGATGGTCACTTCCAGACCCAGGCCGATGTCACCACCCACGGTGGCCAGCCGCGAAGCGAAGAAGAGCGAACCCAGCGCCGTGAAAGCGCCGGAGACGACGTAGGTCCATGCCACCGTGCGGCGCACGGCGATGCCGGCGTTGTGCGCCGCGCGGCGCGAACCGCCTATCGCCATCACATGCCAACCGGGGCGCAGGCGGGTCAGCACGACGTGGCTTGCCAGCGCAAGCACGCTGAACACCCATACGACCACGGGCACGCCGAGCAGGCTGCCGCCGCCGAGAAAGTCCCAGGCCGGGGAGTCCGGCAACTGTGCGGCGATGGCGGTGGCATGGTCGGCGTTGATGAGCTCGTAGATCGCCCGGAAGATGATGAGCGTGATCAGCGTCGTCAGGAATGCGCGCAGGCGCAGGTAGCCGATCAGCACACCGTTGACTGCCCCCAACAGCATTCCTGCCAACACGGTGGCCAGGGCAGCGGCCGCCACCGGCCACCGCAACTCGTGCATGCACAGCAGCGCCGTGAAGTTGGTCAGCGCGAAGATGGAGCCTATGGAGAGATCCACGCCCCCGGCGATCATCACCAGCGCCAGGCCCAGGGCCAGAAAGCCCAGTTCGCCCGCCTGCCGAGCCGTGCTGGCCAGTTGGGCCTGAGACAGGAAGCCCGGAATCAGCTGGGCCAAGGTCAAGCTGACGAGAACGAGCACCAGAACGGGTATGGCCGTCTCCATCCAACGCTTGGCAAGAAGTTCACCGACCAGGTGGTCGGGCCACCAGCGGTAGCGCAGGCGAATCAGGGTCTCGTTCATGACGTCAGCTTGTCCGGTGTGGCCTTACTTGGCCAACGCCCAGCAGGTGCCTTCTATCGATGCATTGGCCTTGGTGATCGGCGTCAGCGTGGTGTACGTCTGCCCCTTGATCGTGTTGGCCTTGACACCTGCGGACAGCAGGAACTTGATGACGGAGGCCAGGTTGGCGGCCTGGTTGGGCACGCTGTAGCCCACATAGACATCGAAGGCCCCGGACTTGACCATGTCGCAGGCAGCCTGCGTCTCGTTTCCGCCCTCGGTGATCACAGCCACCTTGCCCGTCAGACCGGCGTCCTTGACCGCGGCCGCGGTCCCGCGGTCCATCGCATCCCAGAAGCCGACGACGGCACACAGGTCGGGGTGTTGCTTGAGCACTGTCTGGGTGATGGCTTTGGCCTTGGAGGGATCCCAGTCGGCCGACTGGTTCGAGACGACCTTGATCTGCGGGTTCTTCGCGAACACGTTGTCGATGCCTTTGATCGTGTAGGCACTGGCGGCCGCCGTGAGCGCACCCTGGACGAGGGCCACCTTGCCCGACTTGCCCTTGCAGGCGTCCACCGCGGCCTGGGCCTGCATCTCGCCGATGTCCACCCAGTCGACGCCGACATACGCGGTGGACTGGGTCGTCGCACCCATGTTGATCTGGACGATCGGAATGCCCGCCTTCTCGGCCTGGTCGATGAGCTTGGCATACGTGGTGACGTCGAAGTTGTGGACGATGATCGCGTCGGGCTTTTCCGCGATCAGTTGGGTCAGCGCCTGGGCTCCGGCCTGGGTGCTGAAGTTGGCGTCGCGAATCACCACCTTGACGCCCAGCGGCTCCAACTCCGCCTTCAGGCCGCGGGCCCAACCCTGCGCCAGGTCGATGGCCATCGCCGTCGGCACGAAGGCCACGGTGCGCCCCTGAAGGGATTTCTTGTAGTTCGCGCGCATGGGCTCGTCGAGCCCCTTGTTCTGTGCCGTGGCATCCACGCCGAGGGTCAACGCGGCAACGGCAACCAGCGCGCTGGCCATTGCACGCAGGCTGTGTGCGGGGAACGTCAGGGAAAGGGTCATGGTGGGTCTCCTTCGAATGTGGCGCGCAGTGGCGCCTGTTGTTGAATCGCTTCGCGTCGACGACCGGTCACGGTACGGCCAACGTCAGATGTCGCCTTGCTGTGCCGTTTCTTCGTTGCGTGGGTTGAGCAAGGTGTCAGCGACGATGGCCGCGAGCAGGACGACGCCTTTGATGAGGTTCTGCAGCGAGTAGCCGACGTCAAGAATCGTCAGGGCATTGAGCAAGGTGCCGATGAGCAGCGTTCCCACCAGGACATTGCCCACACCACCGCGCCCGCCCGACAAGCCGATGCCGCCCATGACCACGACAAGGATCACGTCGTACATGAGGGTCGAGTTGAAAACGCGCGTCGACAGGCCGCCCAAGGACGCAGCCAGAACCAGCCCCGCAAGTGCGGCAATGACGCTGGAGGCGATGTACTGCAGAACGATGACCGGACGAGTCGGTACGCCGCTGGAGCGGGCGCCCTGGGGGTTGTCGCCTATCGCGTAGACAAAGGCCCCCAATGTCAGTCGCCTGAGAAGCACACCCACCGCCACCAGCGTGATGAGCAGCATCCACACCGATGCCGGAATGCCCCCCACGGCGCCTCGGCCAACGACGGCAAGCGAATCCAAGGCCTGCGGCCATTGCACCGTTTCGAGCTGGAAGAAGTAGGTCGGCCCGATGCCAGCCAGGAACAGCCCGCTGGCCAGCGTCACGAAGAGCGGCGGCACTTCGCCGTAGGCGATCAACCAACCGTTGAGGGCGCCGAAGGCCAGCGCCAAACCCAGCGCGGCGGCGAATGACGTGCCGACGCCATGGCCATCCTGGACCATTTGCATCAGCAGCGCGACCGGTACCGACAGCGCGGCAACCATGGACAAGTCCACTCCACGGCCGATCACCACCAGCGCCATGCCCAGACCAAGGATTCCCAGGACGGCAACGTTCTGCACCAGCGCCAGCAGGTTGTCGATCTGCCGGAAACCCGGCAGCCCGACCACCAACCCAGAGAACAGCAGCACGAAGAGAACGCTGACGATGACTTGCTGAGACAGATGAAGGCGGCGCGAGGAACTCATGGGCAGTTCACCCCAAGACTTGGCAGCACCAACGCGTTGCTGGCTGACCTCGCCGAAGTGACTCGCCTGCGCGTCGTTCGTTCCATGGTTTTCTCTGCAGTCGTCCTATGCGCGCGCCAAGGAGCCGGCGGCTTTCTGCTCGAAATTCTGCTTGCGCAACGGTGCCAAGTCGTTAGTGGTTTGTACCTGTATTAGCCTAATGCTACCGCTCAGTAGAATGGCGACCTGCTTGGAACATTACCGCTCCATGGGTGGTGTTACGCGACCCTGCAAGCGCCAGGGCAACTGGGGAAGATTCGAAAGAGCACATCGTCTGGCGTCCCAGGCCTACCGGTCGGGGAACGCCATACCGGCGCGACACACCGAGTGCAGTGGACCGATGGTCGCCACCGCGACCATCGCTTGGACTGACATGCTGCTTCTTTGAAACCGAGTCGGCGCGCTGGCTCCAGCACGACGAGCATTTACTTTCAACACAACGACAGAGGTAGACATGAGACAAATCATTTCGGCAGCTGCGGTCTTGGCCTTGCTGGCTCCAGTTGCATACGCCGATTCAAACGTCACGATCTTCGGGGCTCTGGACCTCAACGCACGCCACATTCAGTATTCCGGGAATGGCTCGGTCAACAGCGTCGGCAGCTTCGGCGGTTCGCCGTCGCTGCTCGGCTTTCGCGGTACGGAAGACCTGGGCGATGGCTTGAAGGCATCGTTCTGGTTGGAGACCGCGATCCTCCCGGACACGGGCGATACGGCGCAGTCTCTCGGCCTTCCCTTCTGGACCCGCGGGAGCTGGGTTAGCTTGGGCAGTGATGCGGCCGGAACACTTCGGCTGGGACGCGACTGGTCGGCGTCGTACTTCGGCCAATGGGAGTTCGACCCGACTTTCAACCTGGGTCTGGGCGATCACCTGCACCTGACGCATGTGGACGGCGGCTTCCTCTGGCGCAACAACACGGTCCAGTACATCACACCGGGCAACCTCGGCGGATTCAGTGCGCGACTCATGTTCGCGCCTTCGGAAGGAGGCTCCGCGGGATCGTACCGGGGCGGTCGAGCGGCATTTTCAGGTGGCCCTTACAACATTGCCGCCTCCTACGGCTCGACGAGCAATTCAGCCGGCGGTGATTTCAAACTTGCCCATCTTGGCACCAGCTACGACTTCGGCGCCACCAAGGTGATGCTGCTCTTGGCCAACAGCAAGCATGGCGACATGAGTGAACGGCGCTGGGCGCTGAGCTCTTCCGTTCCGATTGGCAATGCGAGTCTGTGGGCCTCCTACTCCAAGGTTACCGTCAATTCGGCAGCCAATGCGGGGGGGTGGTTTGGGGGCGGCCAGTTGGCCGTGGGCGGGGGGTACGCGCTTTCCAAGCGAACGGGTTTGTACGCGTCAATCTCGCGCTTGAAGAACGATGCAGGCGGTGCACTCAGTATCGAGGAAGTGGGCTCCTACACTTTTGCGTCCCCCGGGGGAAGCAAGACGCTCTCGGGTGGTTCCAACACCGGCGTGGAGTTCGGCATTCGAACTGCCTTCTGACCGGTTGCGCTCAAAGCGGAGTCCAGCATGAGTGACGCATTCGATCCTGCCTCGGTCCGTCGGCGCATCGCACGGATCGCTCTGGGCGATCTGATCCACAAGGCGGCACGCCGCTTTGGCGAGAAGGCCGCGATCTTCGATGACCGAGGTGCCATCTCGTTCCGGGAGATGGACACGCACAGCAACCGCTTTGCGCACGCGCTGATTCACGCCGGCGCGGCCAAGGGCGACCGAATCGGCATGCTGTGCGCCAACTCCGTCGAGATGGTCTACGCGTTCACCGGGATCCAGAAGGCTGGCTTGGTGTGGGTGCCGATCAACACCGGCCTTGCGCCACCGGCGATCGATCAGATCCTCGAACACGCCGAGGTGAGGACGCTCGTGATCGACGGCGACCTCTACGCCAAGCCTGGCCTTCGATCGCTCATCGACGCGCGTGGAATACGCTGCGTCGTGATTGACCCGACCGAGCCTCTTTCCGGTCGAACGCCCGCGCTGCGGTTCGATGATGCGATGGCCGGAATGCCGGAGACCTTGCCCGAGGTCGACATCGACAGCAATGATCTGGCGCTGATCATGTACACCAGTGGCACGACAGGGCGGCAGAAGGGCGTCATGCACTCGCACGCCAGCGTCTATGCCGCGGTGATGAGCAATCTCGCCGAATTCGGCGTCAGCAGTTCGGACGTCGTCAGCTGCCTCTTTCCGATGTTCCACGTCTCACAGCATGCAACCTCCATGACGTTCTGGGTCGGCGGTGGCGCCATACGGCTGCGCCGCGGGTTCAATGTCGACGCCTTCATGGACGACATCGAGCGCTATCGCATCTCGGTCACGGTGGCGTTGCCGATGATGTACGGCGCCATCCTCAACCACCCACGCCGCAAGCAGCTCGATTTCTCGAGCCTGCGTCTTTGCATCTACGCGATGGCGCCGATGTCGCAGACGATGCTGACCCAGTTGATCGGCGAGATCTGCCCCAACTTCGCGCTGTGTTCGGGGCAGACCGAGATGTACTCCATCACGACCATGTTCAAGCCGGAAGAGCAACTCAGGCGCTTTGGGCCCTACTGGGGCATCTCGGCGTTCGTCAACGAGACCGCGATCATGGACGACGACGGTCACCTCCTGGCGCGTGAGCAGGTCGGGGAGATCGTGCACCGCGGTCCCAACGTGATGCTCGGCTACTACAAGGATCCGGAGGCCACACGCGCGGCGTTCGCGTTCGGTTGGCATCACACCGGTGACCTGGGGCTGATGGACAAGGACGGCCAACTGATGTTCGTCGACCGCAAGAAGGACATGATCAAGTCCGGCGGCGAGAACGTGCCTTCGCTGAAGGTCGAGGAAGTGCTGCTCCGCCACGCGGCGGTCGGAAATGCCGCCGTCGTCGGCTTGCCTCACCCGAAATGGACAGAGGCTGTGACGGCCTTCGTGGTGCTCAAGCCCGGGGCCGTCGCGACACCGGCCGATCTCGATGCGCATTGCGTTCAACTGCTCGGCTCGTTCGAACGGCCCAAGAAGATCGTGTTCGTCGACGCCCTTCCACTGACCACGACCGGCAAGATCCAGAAGGCCGCGTTGCGCGCCGCGTACGGCGAGGTATACGCGCAGCAATGATGAGAAAGAAGCAGGTGGCGCGTACCGATGACGCTCAAACCGAGTCCTTGCAGCGCCTGGTTCCGACGGGTCTGGTACGCGGCCGCTTTGATGCCGCCTTCGCCGAGGTGGCTGAGGAGTTCGTACGAGGCTTCACGGCGCAGGGCGAACTCGGGGCGTCGCTGTGCGTGCGGCACGCAGGTCGGATCGTTGTTGATCTGTGGGGCGGCGTTGCAGACAAGGAGACACGCATGCCCTGGGAGGAAGACACGGTCTCGGTCGTCTTTTCCAGCACGAAGGGTGCGGTCGCGCTGTGTGCTCACCTGCTGGCCGCGCAGGGCCACTTGCGCTTCGATCAGCGCGTCACGCACTACTGGCCCGAGTACGGCGGTGGCAACAAGGCCGGCACCACCGTGCAGATGGTGCTCGACCACACAGCCGGTCTGCCGGTGCTGAGGAGCCCACTGAAGGTCGACTGCCTCGAGGACAACGCGTACATGGTCGAGCACGTCGAGCGCGAGCAGCCGTTCTGGCAGCCTGGTACAGCCCATGGGTACCACGCGATCACGTTCGGCGTGGTGCTCGGGGAGCTTGTCCGCAGAATCACGGGCCACACATTGGGAGCGCTGTTCGATCAGTTGATCGCGCGACCCCATGGCCTGGACTTCTGGATTGGTCTTCCGGAATCGGTGGAGCCCCGCGTCGCGACGATCTTGCCAATGAGCAGTGCCGAGGCGCCGAAGACGCCATTTGCCGAGGCCTTGGCTTGTCCGGGCAGTATTCCAAACCTCTTGGTCTTCAACGCGGGCAGCTGGTCGCGCAGGGGCATCAATACGCGTCGCGGCAGGGCGGTCGAAATCCCGTCCGCCAATGGGGTCACCAACGCACGGGGGTTGAGTGGTCTCTACGAGCTGATGCAGCCAGGCGCTCATCAGCGACTCCAGGGGCTCGAGGCGTCCGTCGGACGACTGCGCGAAGCAGCGAAAGAACGCCGCCTCGGCATGGATGCAACCCTGCTCATTCCAACGCGCTTCTGTGACGGCTTCATGCTTGGAATGGACAACCAGGCATCAACGGCGGACGGCAGCAGCCTGCGTATCGGCGACGAAGCATTCGGTCACTGCGGATCTGGCGGATCCGTGGGCTTCATCGATCCAGCCAGATCGCTCAGCTTCGGCTACACGATGAACCGGATGGGGAGCGGCATGTTGGTCAATGAACGCGGCCAATCGCTGATCGACGCGACGTACCTTGCGCTTGAGCGGCCGGATGCGAGCAACTGACCAGCGGGCAAATCCTTTCATTCTCAGACCACTCAGACCTTGAGCAGGAGACTTCATGCGGAACGATCACCTCCATCAAACCGACGCCTGGGAGAGCACCTTGATCGAGGCGCTTCCCTGCGCCAACATCCCGACGCTTCTGATGGTCCTGGTTCATCTGACCGGAGACATGCGGTGGTTGTCGGAGCGGTTCCAATGCGCCAGAGCGGCTGGTCTCGATGAACTGGACTCGGGTGGCCTGGACGCGGCCACCTGCGCTGAAGTGATCGAAGCAGCCGGCGAAGCCATCGTGGCGTGGAAACGCGGGACGCCTCCACGACTGCCTGCGCCGGACGAGGCACTGCTGACCCGGATGATGCGCCTGGGCACGGGCGAGAAGATTCCGGAGGGCTACGGCGCCATTGTCGCGGCCGGTCTTGGCCTGGATGAGGCCTTCGTGCTGGACCAGCGGAATGCCTTCAAGGTCCCTCAGGAATTCCGCGTCGTGATCATCGGCGCAGGCGTCGCCGGCCTGTGTGCTGCCATCCGGCTGCAGCAGGCCGGCGTTCCGTACGTCGTGATCGAGAAGAATCCGAACTTGGGTGGAACATGGTGGGAGAACCACTATCCCGGGTGTGGCGTCGATACACCCAGCCACATCTATTCCTATTCGTTTGCCAAGAACGATTGGACGCTGCACTTCGCGCTCCAGGAAGAGATTCAGGCCTATTTTGAGAGAGTGGCCCACGACTACGGCGTCACGCCGAACATCCGCTTCAACACCAAAGTGCAGAACGCGCGTTACGACGAAGCTACTGCGCGCTGGCATGTCGTGGCGGATGGTGCAAACGGGCCTGAGGATCTCCACGCCAACGTGCTCATCGGCGCTGTCGGCGTTCTGAACACTCCCAAGCTGCCTCCCATCGAAGGTCTGGCCGAGTTCAAGGGACAGTGTTTCCACACGGCGCGTTG
>Ga0307513_10006731_pt1 | contig 14998 bp, 16 predicted proteins | sample 15_EM_MG_FD_202174 | JGI IMG/M metagenome (GOLD analysis project Ga0307513, IMG submission 202174) | Populus trichocarpa ectomycorrhiza microbial communities from riparian zone in the Pacific Northwest, United States - 15_EM | ecosystem: Host-associated > Plants > Roots > Unclassified | place... | reverse complement strand
TAAAATTACATTTGATTTGGATTGCTATTCGCAGTTACAATGATTGGGATTTAAGAGCTTACATCTTTGTATTTATTTCAATCCATGTGTCATTGTATCAATTTCTTGAATCTGGGATGAAACGATGGTCGCCAGACTTTTTTCACTCACCCAATTGCAATGCTTGGCAGTCCGGGAGAGCCAATCATAATTGCTGGTAGGATCTGTTACCCTGCAAACTTTAGTGCATCAGCCACAGTTCGCCGTACTTTTGCTCACACCCTAGTACAGCCTGACACAATTCGTTTGCGGCTCAACCATGCGTGGAGCCGCACTGCCGGAGCCTCGCCGAGACTGCCGAGAATCCTTGATTGGTAGAAACGCAACAGGGATAGCCATTGCGATTGCCTCACAACCCCCACCCCCCCATTACTCCCACTTTCTGCCAATAGCCAAGGTCTATATTCTAACTCTGCGGGCTACCGATAGATTTGTATTTTTTTGGAACTTGACCGGAAAATATCGCCAAACCACGGATCCTAGGTCGCCCTTGTACGGTATGAGTGTGGTCAGAAATTTTTTCTACACAACTCAAGTCTAGCATATCTATTTACAGTGGTGGGCTTGAAGGGCTGGTGTATAACCACAGTTCGCTACAGTCTTCAACGTACCAACGACAAAACTGGGCGGCGAACAGGGGTATTTGGTGCAAAAAAGGAAATCGTCATGGTTAGGGTTACAAAAATTACCTGTGATTTGTCCCTGTTCGTCACCCGCCCAGTTTCGTCCCTGGCACGGTGATGACTGTAGGTTGCCATCTTGAGGCTAATTTGGTGGTTCGGCTTGGGTGCTGCAGGGCTAGTGATATTTTACCCGGCGGAAAGAAAGGTCCAATAGATGGGTTCAGCTTGGCGGGGGGGGGGGCGGACGGTGTTCGGTAAAATGGCAGGCACCGGCACTCAAGTACCTTCCGATGTGGATGAGCAATTCGAGTGCTGGTTGGTGCCGAAGAGAATATCATCTTTTTGTGTTGATTCTCATATTCATGGTGACTGCGGGAACGCCTACATTCGGCCCTTAGGTATCGGGCAGGGTTCCGAATGGTCTGACCGGTCAAGTCTCCATGGCAGGACTAGTTGGTTAGTCTAAATTGATATCTTTGACTAGACTTGGCCAATATTCATAGTCAGGTCTAGTCAGGATTAGTCCCGGACCAGTCCATATAGTCTAAGCACAGAGTGGTGGAGTAATCCTCAGTCAGGGAACTAGGGAAAGGTATAGCCAATTATAAACCTAGTTTAGGTAATTTCTGTGACTTACCAGCCATATGGGACGCACCTGAGGGGGTGTTTCGTAGTTTCAGTAATCAGATAGGTGTGGCTAATACCCACCACATTTCATAAGTTCCAGCCATAGACTTGCAGTTAATTATTAAAACATATATACTTTCAAAAAATTCAGATTTTGTTGCAAACCCGATCGCAATTTAGATACAAAATAGAGAAACAAAGGAATGAGAAAGGATTTACAGAGTTATTGATAAGAATAAATCAATTGAAAACAAAAGATAGATGACTGTAGTACAAACATGAGATAAGAAAAAAAGATTATAGGCTATGGACACCAACTCACACAAAAATAAATTCAAGATACCAAGGTCCGTTTTACCATAGCTTATAGTATAACGGCCTAGTGGTATAATCTTCCTTTTATATACGAGTGATAAGGCGTTCAATCCCTGCAACATGAACATTAAACAAAAATACGAAAAAAGAACAGATATAAATATTAGTAAGAAATAGATACCGTAATAATATTAGAAAATTGGTGAGTAGTAAGTAGGACAGAAAGGAAAGGAGGCAAGTTATAATATAGAATCTTGGATAATGAAATCAGGTTCTGGGAATGTATTAAACCGATAAAAGTTCGACAATAAGACACCTTCTTTTGCCCATGACTTGAGACACTCAAGGGCTTCCAGGGCATCGCATTTTAGGCGGTTTCTAGTATCTCGTAGAACATGCTTCGAGCTGGAGAATAAACGCTCTGGATCTGCTGACATTGCTGGAATGGAAAAGATATCTAGTGCCATACGTGCTAGAGGATTTGTTGACTTGGCATTGAGCCGGTATTGGAATGGGAAATCAATATGGGGCTCGACCGGTGATAGAATATATTGTGTGTAAGCGTCATCTAACAGGTTATAATCAGTTAGTATAATTTAAGATTGTGAGAACCATTGTTTGGAATATAAGGGATACTACCGGGTGTAATTCGACGTCTTTTAGCTTGCCATTGCCGATGATGTTCATCTGCTTTGTCTAGCTCTAGCGTTCCTCTTCTCAGGCATTCTTTCTCACGTATAACAGGGGAGTTCGCTGATGACACGAATTGTAATCCAGACTGCTGGTACTCCCCAACCCATAGTAATTGAACCACTCCTCTTGCTGCCTCAACCTCTCGCTCTGTCCAGTCACCCTGCTCAACGCCCAACTCAAAGTAATCCGATTTTTGCCTAGGATCCAGGACAACCGCGGCGAGATAAACCGGAATTTCGCGAATTTTAGAGCTATAGGCACAGAGTTTCGCCAGACCAAGATGGGCAGCACGAGCCAAATGTGCTTCCGGTGGATAGCGATTAATAACATCTCTATGATTAAGGTTAGTGAAAAACAACCAGATTGGATAGTGAACCCTAATTGAAATCAAAAATGCTGGTCGGCAAAGAATTTCTTTTGACCAATATAGGTAAAACAATGGCAACATACCGGTAAACACCTGACAGGTAATCAATTTCCGGAATTACTTCCCAAAGATTAGGTACTTTACTTTCTAAGCGTAAGGTTGAGCGAAGGAATGGCTGCAGGATGCAAACGGCAGATTCTAACTGCAGCCAATCGGCGTCGGATAAGGAGTCCTGTGCTAAGTCAGGATTATTCAAACAGAAGAAATTTACTGCCTCCTTATTCCTCAGTAAGCTTTGTATCATAGCAAGTCCTGAGTTCCATCGAGTGGCATTTCCGGCTTGCAGTAGCGTTTCTGCCCCTAAACGTTTAAGTTGTTGTTTTCTTTGTACGGAGGAACGGATATAAACGGTAATGTTGTGTGCTTTCCCCCAGGGACCAAGCTTCCGCCAAAGAGCCATTGTTCCATCTGTAACAACTATTACATCAAGCAGTTCCTGAGAGCTGCCCGAATCACCAAACCAGAAGGCCTTGATGGATAAGTTAAGGACATGGCCCATACATCTCAGCTGGCGACATTCGGGATTGTAGTTGGCATTTTGATCCATCAGTGTCCGAGCAATAGAGCGAATCATCGTCCCATTATTCGCCGCATTATCACCTTGAAAGTATCCCACATTGTGTATAAAGTGATAACTATATATTTAATATTAGCAGAAAGTTTCAATTGCAGCATAGGATTTCGCAGTCAACTTACTCTTTAATAACTTTAACAACAATCTCTGCTACAGCATTTCCAGTATGTGAACCTTGAATTTCTTGTATAGCTAATACAGGATTTAGCCGGTTACCTCGCTGGGTTGTAAAGTGGGCCACAATTCCGATAACACTCATGCTTTGATGTGGTGAAGTCCAGCCATCAATTGAAATATGAATTTGCGTAAGAGCATTACTTATTTCCCGCCGTACTTCTTCCTTTTGCTCTTCATAGTTTCTAATAACCCAGGATCGGATTGTGTCACCCGTTTTTGGTAAATTGTATTTTGGCTGTATGTGTTGAACAAATTCCCGGAAGGCTCCTTCTTCAATTGCAGTGAATGGCTGATTGCTGTAAATAATCCAATTAAGTAATAGCCGGTCAGCGGAGTCTTTCGTGAACGAATCCTCACGGGAACTATTAATACGAGCAAAAGCCAATGTCAGAGGGCTTGTTCCAACCATAGGAACGGTTCCTGGATGTGAAGATTCCCGAAGTTTACGCGCATGTTTCTTGCGCAAATGCCCTGCGGGCTTCCCAGTCCCTCCATTGGAAACATATTGTTTCGTACCTGTTTTGATTTTATTAACTCTCTCTGAACCCTAGAGACTTAGGCAAGAGGGTGATTATTCCTGGAAAATGAGTTTACTTACAATATGAACAACTCCAGCGGCGGGCAGAACCAGTTCCACTGGTAGCCCCATGAAAATGGATAAAGGAACGGGTAGCTGGCTCGCGAATCAACCCACTCGAAGTATTATCGGTAGTATTGGGTGGGCTGGTGTCTTGACTTTCGGTAAGTGGTGTCGGAGGAATTGGTATGAATGATCTTCTAAAAGGTGGCGATGAGGGAAGCACTGAGTATGCAGACAGGGAAGCTTGACGGTCGGTATTTTCATATGAGTCTGGGACAGTCTCCAGAAAGAAAGAACTATCGAAGGAAGTCAACACACTGCTGGCAGTTGGACTAGAATATCGAGTTCGTCTCGATAGGATGGGGGATGGTCGCTCGGAGGCAGGTGAGCCTTCTAGTCTTTGATGATCTTCAGCCCTACTCGCAGGGATAGATAATCTTGGCGACAAGGAATCATCGCCACTGTGATAGCCGCTAACTGAATGGGATATCTGGTCACTCGCATGTGGAAGATACTGGGATGATGCCAAGTCTGTTCGCTTAGTTATACCTGATAAAAAACAATGGGGAGATTGCACATACTAGCATTTGAGGACACCCAATCCCCTCTCATTGGAGCGGCCAAATTGTCTCCCTCATGTGGATACCGAAGCTGGATACTGCTACGCGTAGTATCTGTTGAAAGAGTGGATCGGCTAGAGTTAGGATTTGGAGGGGGCACACCAGGAATATTGTTTCCGGCGCGATATCGCCGAGTGCGTATCGTCGATTCAGTGCCCAATCGAAACTCATAGGTCTTTCTCTTTTCCATTATCTCAACACTGTAAACAAGCAAGTATTCACCCAATAGTCTGAAGTGCTTCCACGCTGTAATACAAAGGAATTTAGATCTAAAGAGATTCTAAATTTGGGTTGTATGATCGTAGTGGACTCGAACTCCAGTATTCTCAAGGCAAGCCTGAGTGATATTGTATGATTCTATAAAAATTCTACAAACGCTCCAGCTGCTACCTATTTATATTATACTTTTTTATTTTGTATTGCCCTAGTCCCTATTCAATTGGATAAATCTATCCTCTTAATCTTCACAACAAACATCTTCATTGGGACAAGTACCGTTGGCATGAACGATCATGTTGTTATGAACAATAGTGGGTTCAAGGGCCGTGCATATTCCATCACTCGGTCTGACTAGTCTGACCGCTCCAGTCTAGTCAAGTCCTACAATTATGACTGTTTTGTCGGTCTAATCTCCACCATTTGACTAGACCTGACTTTCGACTGAACTGGCCGGTCCAGTCCAGTCTTCCTCCGACCATTCGGAACCTTGGTATCGGGGGAGATTTCTATGTGCGGTTTATCTATCTATCTGCCACTCACTAGCAAGGGGGAGTAAAGGGGAAATAAATATGTAAAAGAGAGATGAAAAAAGCAGATTATGAAACCGGGGGCCTAGGAATGGTGACTAAGATAAATCATAGAACTTAGAAAGTGAGATGTTACCCCTACTAACTTTACTACTATACCTGAGAGACTATGAAAGGGAATTCGTGAGCCTTGGTTCATAAAAAATTGACAAATATCTGAGGGTGCTGAGGGGTACATGCTAATGTACAACTGGCATTCCCGCTAATGCTGTCGGGGGAAATTCAAAGATCGCATTAATCGAACTGGCGCAAAGGGGGCACAGGAAGAAGGGAAGATAATGATGCCAGAAATGGCGTATATAAGACTCCCGGAGGCTGAGGAAGGCCAATGCAGGAAAGGGGGAATCCCACCGGATTGGTGTGTGATTGATAGAGCACTGTACCAGTGCTTTTTTAAACGGGTTAAACGGGTTAAACGGATCGATGACGGCGACAACCAGACGAAAAGCTAGGAGCCTACACAACGAAAATGCGATCGCTAGCGTATGGCTTTGGGGTGAGTGGGGAAGCTCTCTCGTCCTCCTCTTCCCTTTGTATATATCGCTTTCTCCCCTGTACTCTAACTAACTTTAAAAACAGGGGTATATATATAGTAGATGGCAACGAAGTTCTCCCATCCTTCCATAGATGACTGCGCACATCCATTGCTGTCTACGTACATCTCCGCTCCCTCTTGCGTACTCCCGTGTTAACAAAAGAAGGACAAAGACTCGCACTGTTCGTGACCTCCGGACATCCTACTCTCTCATGTACGCTTCCGGCTCTTCCGGCTCTTCCGCTTTCTTTCCGTGGATGTATCAAGCGTATTCCCGAACCTAAGCCGGCTTAGCAAAATTATCCAGATGAGAGAACGATGGTGCGAGCATGCCGAGCAGCATCTCACGATTCCCAATATGCTTCTTCCTCACCTTAGTTACGTCACAGCTGGTGCGGCAGCTGCGCATCTGGTGTTACAACGGATTCCAGGGCTCGGAATAGCTGCACGATTCGTCCATGTCCCTCCCTAGCAGCATAACAGAGTGGCGTACAGCGGTATTTATCTGGACGATTGGGGTCAACATCTCCCCGTTCCAGAAGTATATTGACCTCCCCCTCTTGTCCCTTGATAGCAGCCCACCCGAGTGGTCCTACATGATTCTTATCCCGGCGATCGGGTTGACATCTTCCCGTTCGAGCAATAACTTGACCACTCCTTCGTGGCCCTTGGCAGCAGCCCATCCGAGTGGCGTTATGTTATTTTTATCTGGGTGATTGGGGTCGACATTTTCCCGCTCCAGCAATAACTTGACTACTCCTTCGTGTCCATCAAAAGCAGCACATCCGAGTGGTGTTCGATCGTTCACATCTTGGCAATTGGGGTCGACATTTTCCCGCTCCAGCAATAACCTGACCACTCCTTCGTGTCCCGTGACAGCAGCACATCCGAGTGGCGTTAGATGATTGACATCTTGGCAATTGGGGTTTACACTCTCCCGCTCCAGCAATAACTTGACCACTCCTTCGTGTCCTGCAAAAGCAGCACATCCGAGTGGCGTTATGTCATTCTTATCTGGGCGATTGGGGTCGACATTTTCCCGCTCCAGCAATAACTTGACTACTCCTTCGTGTCCCTCAAAAGCAGCACATCCGAGCGGTGTTCGATCGTTCACATTTTGGTAATTGGGGTCGACATTTTCTCGCTCTAACAATAATTTGACCACTCTTTCGTGTCCCTTGATTGCAGCCCATCCGAGTGGCGTTAGACCATGCTTATCTGGGCGATCGGGATCTACATTTTCCCCCTCTAGCAATATCCTGACCACTCCTTCATGTCCCTCAAAAGCAGCACATCCGAGTGGTGTTCGATCGTTCACATCTTGGCAATTGGGGTCGACATTTTCTCGCTCTAACAATAATTTGACCACTCCTTCGTATCCCTTGATGGCAGCCCATCCGAGTGGCGTTAAGTTATTATTATCTCGGCGATTGGGGTCGACATTTTCCCGTTCCAGCAATAATCCGACCACTCCTTCGTGTCCCTTGATAGCAGCACATCCGAGTGGCGTTAGACCATTCTTATCTCGGCGATTGGGGTCGACATTTTCCCGCTCCAGCAATATCCTGACCACTCCTTCGTGTCCCTCAAAAGCAGCACATCCGAGTGGTGTTCGATCGTTCACATTTTGGCAATTGGGGTCGACATTTTCCCGCTCCAACAATAATTTGACCACTCCTTCGTATCCCTTGATGGCAGCCCATCCGAGTGGCGTTAAGTTATTATTATCTCGGCGATTGGGGTCGATTTCATGCTCCCTTAGCAGTATCTTCACTACTCCCTCGTGTCCGAAGGCAGCAGCGCACCCTAGTGGCCCATTGCCACTTTTATTTGGGCGATTGGGGTCCACGTTCTTCTGCACCAGCAGCACCTCGACCACTCCTTCGTGTCCATTGAATGCTGCCCATGCCAGTGGTGTACTACCTGTACAATCTTGTTGGTTGACATTGTAATCTCCTGCATTTATCAATCCAGTCACAAGTTCAACAATCCCGAAGAATGATGCACAGTGTAGCCCGGAAAAAAGAGTAGAAGGAGCGACGAGTCCTCTACTCATAGGGGGTATTATCTCCCACAGAAGGGTAATAGCGGATATGTGGCCCTCGTACTGATTCAAGAGCTCCAGAGCAAGGGTCTTCGCATTGTCCGAGAGATCCTTATTCGCATGTGTTCCCCAGTATCTCGCAGAATATTTGAGGAATGGCATACTTCCATGGTCTAGGAGAGAATGGGATGTGAGGTTCTTGATCTGTTGTGAGTTCAGATAGGTTAAGCAGGTTTCTGCTAGAATCGAGTGTGGTTTACTGAAGAGACCAGGATGACTACAAAGGTACTCTTGAACGGTATAGTGGATTAGTCGCACGGTCGAAGCCTCCACGTCGACTGTGATTAGTCCTTGGCAGTATTCTAGCAATGCTCCCATCGAAGGAACATTTTCCGGATCAAAATCTGATTCCCCTATTTCCACTGCCAGCGCGTGGCACAGCTCATCAACCTGTAACGGCCGCTCTGAATGGCAGACCCATGTGAGAGCCGTAATCGCAAGCGTCGCCTTTTCCCCGCCCTGAGCATTTATGCGCTCCAGCGTCGCACTGTATGCATCCCCTAGCCCTACCCCATCTTTTATTGCCTTGAGTGCTTTCTTTCGCCGGGCAACAGTTGTATCTCTCAGAATTAGCTCGATGTGGAGAGATGCCAGTAGGAATCTAAGTTCAAATATATCAGCCATCAATTTGGGATAGAATTTCCCTTGACCTCGCGCCCACATACGTTTCGGAACTTATTGCGGGAATGCTCTTCATAATATCCTCCTCCAATGTGCTGCTCATCATACTTGGGATCGTGTCCTTCCTAATTTTCTCGCGCAGAAATCTAACGACCCCATCCTTCCTAGCTCGTATAAATAAAAAATTTGCCGCCCCATGCAACTCCCTCTCTACCTCACTCCGCACATGCCCTCTCCCAGTCATAAATATGCTAGTACTCGGAGACCCCCGGAGAATCTGGCCTAATGATTCAAGAACCACCATCCGATGCTCCGGCACACATTCATCAAGTGCATCTACACATACGAATGTGCGCCTCGTGGCTGCGATTGTCTGGAACATCTTCAAAATTCCCGCAACTTGGAGTCCTCTACCCCCAATCGACATTTTCTCCTTCCGAAAAACCTCGACTATCGCTTCAGGAATTTCCACCAGTCTGCTAACAACTTGTCTCAGCAGGGAGCCAAGCATATTTACGGGTGATTGTTCATTCCGGGCGGCAAAGTCAAAGTAAAAACACACAACAGTAGGATCTCCCTCGACGGCCTCATCGCATAGCTTGTCTATAACCAGTGAACTGTTGTTGCAACCCATTAGCCATCGTATTTTTTGATTCCGCAGCGATACATGCTGTCTTACATGATATAGCTCTTTCCCACTCCCGCGTTCCCGTCGCAAAATAAGGTCGGATAATAAGATCCATCCCCAGTACTCTTGTGCCAGCGTTTGAATTCTTCAGTTTCCAGTAGCCATGATCCTATGCCGTCGATCCGCCGGGATGCAATGTCTCGATGCCGTAGCCGTGGCTCTAATGGAGATAGCCATGCCAGTATTTCCGATCTATCATCGACGGTGGTGTAGCTAACGGTAGTTGTGTTGTATGTGTTTGTGTTGAAACAGTTATCGTTATTGTTCAATGAGTTCTGGTTATCGTTGAAAGAGTCTATGGTGTTGAATGAGCTATTGGCATTGTTGGGGCAGTTATCGCTTTTCCTGAATGCTTGCGACATCTTTCAATTTTCACCGCCGTGAACGTTGAGGAAGGTGTTGATTAACTTGGAGTCTGTCGAACGCAGTTACTTGAAATTGGGGAAAAGCGGGGTAGGTAAAGTCTTGCGCCTACCGTATCATACCCCCAAAACTGGCAAGAACCGTCAGGCGCTAGGCACGTCCAAATAAGATTTTTACCCTAGTTTTATCTCGAAATCGCAATGAGACGACATACGCTAACTCTTTGTAGCTAGGACTAGGCCTTTCAAGGCTCTTATTTTGACGCAATCGTAAGTTTCACCTCAGCCGCTTCTTATTTCAACGTACTTGGCGCCTGACGGCTCTTGCCAGTTTTTGCGGTAGTTGACAACACTGTTCCAATCACAAGTCCCAGAACTCGTTACACACATCCGACAGCTGATCCCTTCGGCAACCCTGATGGGATTCACATTTTCCTTAGCCTCATCTTCAATCATGCCTTCTCATGCTCTTTTTTTCTGTTCTAACATACCAAGGAAGTAGAAATTTCGGAAACCCACAACCCTCCGCTTGTACCATTCAAAGTTGTTTTCGGTATCTATCCGCGAAGCCATAGATTATTATCTAAACATCATTTGTTGCTCCGGCATGCCAACCCTCGGAGTTGGTACCTGAGCGGGCAGGCTGGCACCAAGAAACTCGTTTAGGTATTGTAAGGAAACTTGAAACACCAGCCCGCTTTTGGACTACAGACTTTAATGAGGCGCAGGCCACGGAATCATTCGAGGCCGAGAAGCATTTTCACGGTTTCCTCTTGAGAGCCAATGTTTAGCGACATGGGCCCTGTAAGGAATGCATTTCGGCACAGGAAGTGGTGGCGATGGAAGGAAAGTTGAGGCGAAAGGGGCGCAACTTTACGAAGCTTATGACTAAGGAGGGTTAGCTCACCCAGCCAGGCACAGCAATAGCCACAACAATTCAACCCGCCGTAGCACCGGCACCGGTAGCGACGCCCAAACTACGGCCTCCCATAGCGAGATCGAGGGCTTCCACAATCGACGCCGCTCTCAACTCTCCAACTGCAGCATCTCCAGCAGTCCTAACGGTCTAAGCCCAACCTCTGCTTCAATTGCACTCCCAACCCTGGCCCTCGGGTGCCTATTTTCCCAACTCGCTACCCTCCCCCCCCCCCTCTAGTAGTACGCCCCACCCTGCATTCCCATGTAAACGCAGCCCCTCCAATTAAATCCACTAGATCCCACGACCCCGAGCCATACCAAAAATCCAAAATGAAATAAAAGCCACCGACTTTACCATAGCATCCCTACATTCTCCCTATTCCGGTGACCCGGAATTAGCGGTGTATAACGCAAGCGACAACTGGTGATCCGGCACACCATACCCAGCGCACTGGGTGACCGCGCGGGGACCAAGTGAACGGAATAAATAGATAGGTTTAGGCGACTTGCCTGTGGTTGGAGGGTGTTTCTCTCTTCCGCAATGAAAAATTACGGCACTCCCCTCACGAGAGCCAGGAGTGCGCAGGAGATACACCACGCATCTCTTGGGGTGAAGGCGACCCATGGCTGTTTGGAAATGCTGGCGTGATGGGTTTTTTGTTTGGGGCAGACTTCGGACAACTTATCGCGTGAGCCCGCACGCTCCAGGGATTGTGAGTGTTGAAAGAATTTTAGTTGGAGCGCTCTTCGTGTGGCAACCTGCTCTGCTAGCACTTTACTGCACCCCGACAAAAGTCATCGTTAGTTGCCCTTTTTTACACCAAAAACAATGATTTTCAGAACACCGGAACTCAATTCTTGGGGAAATCGCCATTCTGACTATTCTGAACAGCCTACTAAATTTTAATATTGGGGCGAACGGTGTAATATTTGGTGAACCATGGTGATCCAAAATTGGCCATTTTGAAATCATTTATCTTTTTCTATGCTACCCTCCATCCCTCCTTCTGCCCTAAGTCTGGCATGTGCAAATCCTTACGCGACTGATCGGGCGCGGGAACAACCAAACTGGTCCCCGTCTTGGGAACCGCCAGAACAATATCATACCTGCATGCGATAGGTTAAGCGATACGGTAACCTCCATGCCCCGCTTATAGTTACCCCTTCGTAAAAACTCTGTCAACCTGTTTTTAAGACTTTTTTTTTGTCTGTTTCCGGAGATAGCGAACGACAAGAGTTTTTGAGCTGCATCACACCGAACCGCACCTACCAGATTTTACATTAAAAGAGAAACTGAGATAGTTCTGGAGAAATGGCCACGGATTCCAAAACATCAACAGCCTCCGCAGCGGCAATAACATTTCAAAATACAACTCCAGCAGCGATAATAGTACTATCGTACCTCCGCCCTCCTTCTTCTGCAAGGGGTTTGCGGGGCGCTGTGGTTGAAGCCACCCCCGAATCTCTACCCGCAGCACCTGCAATGGTTGTAGCGGCGCAACATCGACCTCCGCGTCCCTTACTCAATCGACACTGGGATCCTCTGGCATCCATCACTCAGCCCTATTACCCAGCTACCTCACTGCCAACCGATTCCACCACCCCCACCGGATACCGCCGCCGGTTGATTTCTAAGCGGATGCAATCCTTCTCCGTCGCTCAAGGTGAGACTCCACTACCGGAGCCCACCATCACAACACCCCCGCTCGTTTCCTACACCGGCAATTCCGTGCTCCAGCCAGCGCCATGTCCACCCTCTTTCGCACACCGCCAGCCCCCTCCTCCCATCCCAGTCCTACACCTAGCCCTCCTCGCAAACTGGCTGAAAGCAACCCGGCCTGCACGATATACTCGTAGGGGTAACGGATATCTCTGCGCCGCTCTGACCTATGCACGGGACATCATCCTGGCAGATATCCAGTCGCCTACGGCGAGCACAAGGGAACCGTCGGCGCCTAGATAGTTGATATGCTCCTGCGCCCCTGGATGGGTGAGGGAAACTTCAGGTGAAAGAAAATGATGGAGAGCCTCGTTCGTATGACCAAGCTCACACATGTTGGATTGCCTATAGGGCATGGGGTCACGTAGTTGCGCGGATATGCGGGTATGCGGGTATGCGGCCAGGAGTGATACTGTCATAGAGCATGAGGCTTTCTGATTTCCGACGGTTAAGGCATTCTCCCTTGGGTTATTGTGCTCGCGTTCTATGCCTCTAGGTATAGGATATTTCTTTGATGGTTTTGTTGATGTTTCTAGCCATAGGTTATGAGGTACCGGGTATTTGGTTTCATTGTTTCTTTCATACCTTGTGTCGCTTGGCATACGGGAGTTGGCACACCGGCAAGGCATAGGCATTAGGATGATGGAGGATCATGGGATATCAGGATCGGTCTAAATTGTTTGTGAGCATTAGGGATCAGGTTTTGTTAGCTGCACGTGTGCTTCTAAAGAGTCCGCTGAGTTCCGGGGGTGTTCGGTTGTGGTTAGTTAGCCGGAGATATATCTCCCGGCCCGTTAATAGCTGGAGAGAGTAGAGCGCATAAGAGCACCGTTCCTCCATCTTCCGCCTTTCTTCCTAGAGCATATTGCGATTGTGGTTTTGTTCTTTTATTCTTTCGTGTTTTCCTTAGGCTACATCATTATAGATCACACCTATGCCGAATAAATGTTGTAGCAGCGACTTTTATTGCAACCAACATTTCTGGCATGTTTGCAATGGCGTATTTGGGAGGCTGGTGTACAATTACGACTCTCTAAGCCAATTTAATCATTCCGAATGAGGGCGGCCTGGTTAAGAAAATGTGGAGAGTTTATCCTCTTTTTGATGCTAGCCGTCGGGAAAGCCTATTTTAAAACCTCTCGTATAGGAAAGGAAAATCTATCTGCAGTTTGCCTATCTGTTGATCTAGCTATCCACCAACAGTATGGGAAAATAGGGAGAAAATAAATAACGGCGCGGAAGGGAAAGTAGAAAAGAGAGATGTTTTCTAACACGGGACTTGTTTCGGCGGGAATGATGATTGTGATAAATAGCGCATGAGAAATGAAGCAGTCCTCGCGAGATAAGAAATAAAACAGCCCTCCAACTGCTGCATGCTCAACACAATTGACAGGGATTTGTGTCCCTTCACTTATAAACATTAATATATATCAGAAAGTTTAAGAGTGGTGCAGGCAAGTTGGATTTCCACCAATGAGAGCCAGAGAGAACTTGAAGGCCGGGTTTTGGGACCAGGGTAGAGGACGCAAAGGGAAAATCGGAGGACGGTAATGGCGACAACAACGCTGAGAAGGCGCCAAAAGGCTGAGCAAGAAAAAGAGCTGGAAAAGAAGGAATCCCATCCGGTGTGAGCGTGGTCAATTGAATGCTCCAGGTTTAACTTAGTGCTGATCATTTCATAGCTGGTAAGGTGGCTGCGCTTTCCGTAGATGTTCGGGCCTCCAAAAGCTTGACCACTCCATCATGGCCATTCATAGCGGCACAAGCGAGTGGTGTTCGGCCATCCTCATCAGGGCAATTGGGGTTGACATCGTCTCGACCTAGTAATAGATCGACCACTCGTTCATATCCCTTGCTCGCAGCCCACCCGAGTGGTGTTTGATCATACTTATCAGGGCGATTGGGGTCGACATCATTCCGGTCTAGTAGGAGCTTGACAACACCTTCATGTCCTTCGAAAGTGGCACACCCGAGTGGTGTTCGATCATTATCATCTGGTCGATTGGGGTCGACATCTTCCCTGCCAAGTAGCAGCTTGACAACCCCTTCGTGCCCCCCTACAGCAGCAGACCGGAGCGGTGTTCGACCACTACCCTTGGGGCGATTGGGGTCAACATCCTTTCGGTCAAGTAGCAGCTTGACAACCCCTTCATATCCGCCATTAGCTGCCCAAAAGAGTGGTGTGCCACCTTGGTCATCTGGGCGATTGGGGTCAATATCCTTGCGGTCAAGTAGCAGCTTCACAACCCCTTCATGTCCGCTATTAGCTGCCCAAAAGAGTGGCATACCGCCTTGGTCATCTGGCCTATTGGGTTCGACATCTTCTCGACCAAGTAGTAGCTTGACAACCCCTTCGTGCCCCTTTCCAGCAGCATACCCGAGTGGCGTTCCGCCATGCTTGTCTGGCATATCCGGTTCGACACCTTTCCGTCCAAGTAGTAACTTGACAACCACTTCGTGCCCCTCTAGAGCAGCACACAAGAGTGGTGTTCGACCATTCTTCTTGGGGCGATTGGGGTCAACATCCTTTCGGTCAAGTAGTAGCTTGACAACCCCTTCATATCCGCCA
>Ga0307513_10006730_pt1 | contig 15001 bp, 18 predicted proteins | sample 15_EM_MG_FD_202174 | JGI IMG/M metagenome (GOLD analysis project Ga0307513, IMG submission 202174) | Populus trichocarpa ectomycorrhiza microbial communities from riparian zone in the Pacific Northwest, United States - 15_EM | ecosystem: Host-associated > Plants > Roots > Unclassified | place... | reverse complement strand
GCTGGTCCATAGCTGCAATAATGGCCTTAACGACGACATGCGGTGCAAGCGACGGGTTGAAGAACTCGATGAGCTTCTTGGGGAGTGGACTCGCAGTGGTAAAGTTTTTGGCTTGGCTGAACATTTGGGTTTGGACCATGCCAGGGCATACGAGAGTTGTGCGGACGTGCGGAGTCTTATGGTGCTTGTCGAGCTCGTACCGGAGGGATTCGTGCAGGGATATGGTAGCGGCTTTGGAGGCACAGTAGTCTGAAGCAAGAGCACTTGCCATGTACCCAACCACGGAGGACATGGTGATGATGTGGCCTTGTTTTTCTTTCACTATCGCGGGCAGAAAGGCACGAAGGACATTGAACTGTCCGATAACGTTCACGCTCAGGGTCCTGTGTAAAATTTAGGGGTGATTCGGACGCATTCGAAGGTGCGACACACTGGTTCACGTCCTCGTTAGTCATTTCTGTAATTAGTTTTCCGTCCTGTACCACTCCGGCGTTGTTCACGATGATGGTTGGATGGCCAATCTACGATGAAACGTGAGGGGAAGTTTAAAAGGGATAAGCAAAACTTGCCTCTTCCTCGATCTGCTTGGCCACCCTCTCGACCTCTTCCCATTTAGAAACATCGCATTTGTAGAAGGTGATGTTGTCTATAATGGGGATGCGCGATCAGGAAGAGTCTCAGTTATATAAGATGGGTGCACGTACAATTCTCCGTCTCGATCGGGATGACATCCAAGACAATCACCGTAACATGTCGGATGGCGAGTGTGTTCGCGAGCAAGTAACCGATTCCGGATGATCCTCCAGTAATCAGAACGGTTTGGTCTCCCCAGTCGAGCTGACCGAGTCTGCCACTATTTCTATACTTGTTCGATAGTTTTCGGACCAGCCCTTTCAGTGAGGATGGTCAGAAATGCGAACGCACTCTCCGGGAGAGGAGCTAACAACGTACAAATCGAGGTCACAAATAGGAACCAAAGCGAGGGGTAATAGACGGTAGGCGCCGTCCAAGGAGCGCCCATGCCCTTGTACATGAAGGGCACGAAGAAGGTAAAGAAAGGGCCAAAGATTGTGTTTGAAGCAACCTTGAGGACTAGGTCGATGTCGAAGTTATCGAATGCAAGGGTCCCTTCGTAGGGTTGTTGTGGGCCAGCCATTTTGCGCGGGTGAAGGTGATTCTAGAATACTGTGGTCAATACCAAGAGGTAACGATGCGTAAATTCGGAGTTCTAACATATCAGGGCGAGAAGGACCAGAGATATCGTTACGAAATGTCAAATGAAAGCCACCTGGTGAACCAAGAGAACGAGAAGCTTCTTGTCTAGATTTCAGTGAAAGAGCGGTAAGGACCACAACTAGAAGTGGACGAAATGGACGAAATGGTTCGTCACCAGGCCGCGTACCTTGGCCGGCCGACGTGGGAAAGAGCCAAGCTGTACTTTGCATTTCGTCGGCCTACAGGCGTATATCTCCAAGAAAATATAAGAAGGATTGTACCTCAGATAATATCCCAGAGCCATGTCTGTTCCAGCACCACTCACGTTTCGCTCGAACGTTTAACCGTTGCCATCCCCGCCTTCGGAAGTAAGCGCTTCGAGCGACGCGCTATGGCTTCAGACGACTACCAGATGGAACTCCAACTGGATCGGGACAGAATTTGGTACGTTCAATATCTGATGTCTTGTTCTAGTTAGTGACCTGTCTCCGTTCCAGCACGTCTGTCCGCGAACGATACGCACAAATCACTGCCAAACTGGCTTCGGACTTACTAGACCAATTCCATACTTCGAATGTCGCGGTATTGGAGAGCAAGGCTGCCCCGCTAAAAATTGCTCCATCCACGATCACCAAAACGCGCGACATTGGCGTGCAGACTGAGCCCGAGCCCATCCCCCTTTCGAAGCGTGGATCAAGCTCAGGAACAGCTATGGAAGATGTATCGAGCATCGTGAACCTGCAAAACGCTGTAGCGCAGTTGCAAGCACAACTTGCCCAACACGAAGCAGAACTCGTCAGGGCCCACAGCACCGCAAGAGCTCTGGAGGCCAATCTACACCAGCGTGAAGTGCGTGTCCGAAAACTCGAAGCTGAATATGACAAGCTCCGCGCGGAAAAAGTGAGGCTCCCTTTGGTTCGCGTTTGTGGCAGGTTTCCCTCATATGTGCTCTCCCTCATAGGATATGTATCTCTGGAAAGTCTTCCACCTGGAAATCGGCCACGGTACGGACACGGAAACCCTCCAGAATGCAAATGCCGAGGTCGAAAGGCTGCGAGAGGAGATACGCAACTTTCATCTGCCTTCCAGTCAGTTGTACCAAAGTATCAAGAACGCGGTAGAAAGAAAGGCCAAGGGCCTTCGTGAGCTTCGCCTTCTAACGTCCCCCTCATGGTCCTGATACCTTTTCGACCTCTAGCCCCTTTGTCACCAGAAACCCTCTTTGTCACGATTCATGAGAATACTACGATATTAGACGCACACGTCGAAACCACTACTATGCCACCACCACCTCGAGACACCCACACGTCATCTTCAAGCCAACCAACCTCACAGCAACCAAATCGACTAGTCACACCCACAGTGACAACCCAAAAGAGTAGTCAATACGCTATCTCGATACCCAAAGGTCCTGTCGCTCCGAGTCCTTTATCTGCGCCGGCTGTTATGAGTTCCCCCCAACCAATGTACGTATCGCCCATCGACGGTAATCATCCACCACAGCACCAATACCAAGTCCATCGTGTACCGAAGCGAACCGCCACTGTTCCCATCTCAACCAACGGGGCTCATTCTCAAGGGCATATTACGAATTATTTTCGCTCAGCTACACATCAAATCCCTCATCAAATTCCCGTGAATCGCACCGTACCTATGCCCATATCTCAGCCGCTGCCGTCGCAGCCTCCGGCTACGAGCCGTTCGGTTAGTAGTGCGAACCCAACACCTCAGCCTGCAGAAGGGCAACGACACTCTATGGCCATACCGGTTCATTGTGGAGACCCTTTAGCCAACAGTATCTTCTCAGGTACCTCTGATTGGCCACCGGGTTTCGCTCAGACTGACCATATTCGACCAGGTCTATGGCAGGCCGAATACGATGGCGGGCATCAAATCGTCGGTTCTGGGTGTAAAGGGTGCCAGTGAGTAGCCTTTGGACTTCTTGTTGCGTCCAAAGCGTACAACTAACCACATCAATAGCATGAGGCTCGGCAAGGACCAACTCCTCAATTACCAAATCGCATTTGAGCACTCTGCAAACGCGCATTCTGAGGAATGGCACAGGTGTTGTCAATGGGCTCTCGCCCGCGCTGGGGAACGCGCCCGACAACATCAACACCAACAACAACGCCATCAACAAACACAGCAGCAGCAGCAGCAGCAGCAACAGCAACAATAACAACAAATAACCCAGCCGCAAACTCTTGCCCAATCCGCTTCACACGTCTGAATTAGACCCTCCGCCCTCGTTGTCGCGTCACTTGTGTATGTACATCTTGTCTCATAGTCCGCTCGTCTGCCACGCTGCTGTGCTCGTGTATATTTGCTGTTCTTCTCTTCCGTTTTGTTGCTCTTGGACGATTCCCTTCTTCCGATATCCACTCCGCTATATCTTGATACCATATAACCTCGGCTGTGACCACTGCGTGATACGCGAGATGTTCATCTAATTGCTAGTAGTGCTCGGCTCGCTCCTCAATTGAACATTAACAAATATAAATAGATGATCGTTTCACGACCATGTGCTATTTTGAAAGCTCGAAGTACTATACAGTATTTCGACTTTGATATACGACGACAGACATGATTCGGTAGGATGCTACATTCGCTTATCGAGCTTTTCTTTTCTTTTCTTGGACAAGAAACAAAGATAATGAAGATGCGTGCTTGAAAGGTGATGAAATGAGGCTATCTGGTGCTGGAGTGATGCCGTTGGATGAGGTTCCGCGCGTGAACTACTTCATCCCGTGAGACCTGGAAATGTTGTCAGAGGCAACGATAAGGAGAAGTCGAGCAGACGCACAAGGAAAGAAGCAGTCGACGGCGTCGAGATCCGGCTGTGTTCGATGTCCCTCTCCGCTAATAACTGCGAGTACTGGCACGTCAACTCGACTGCCACTAGAAGGTGGTTAGTCACGAGGAAAAGAGCGAGATAAGATAGCGGTGACAAACCATCCTCGTCAATCCCATCGAAATCGATTCTCAAGCACTTATAATCCGGACAGTCCCCTTCGTCCCTCCTTGGGTAGTACTTGGGAATCTCCATCTCCCCCGCGTGGTGGTGTTCCTTGTACCGCCCTTCGAAGTCGTCGTCAGAAGTGACGATGTACATCGACCCGCTCAACTCCGTCTTATCAAACAAATGTCCCACCAGCCGTCCGCGGGCGGTAAAGTTGACCTCCCGCGTGCTGGCATTGTGCGGGAACGGCCCAAGTTCCGTGTACGAAAAGAACGGGTTCGAGTCAAAGTCCATTACGGGCGTCGTAGGCCGTGGCGAACCCTGGTAGGGGGGCGTAGGGGGTACAGGATACGCGGAGGGAGAATGGAGGTGGGAGGGGGAGCTATTGGCCGATGCGAAGACGAGAGTCGTCGCTGTGGGTGCTGCAGATGAGCGGAGCGGTGGTAGCTTGTGCAGAGACATTGAAGAGAGGCGCTGTGAGAGGAGACCCATCTCCCCATTTACGGTGTGGACCGCAACAGGACGTGCGTGGCCGTGCGTGTGGGCGGAACGATATCCGAGATATTCTTCATTTGCACCAGAATGGTTGGACCAACGTCGATTTGTGGGAGACGAGCAGAGTGCATGGGGTCGCGGACCTGTAGGCATCTGCGCTGATACACGTGGGGAGGGAGGGGTGTAGAGTTTGACCGAGGCCGGAGGTACCGAGGGTCGGGAAGCGTGACCTTTTTGGAAGGGAATAGGGTGTAGCCTAACGATTGGTGGGACGGCTGCGGAAGTTGTCGTTTTGACAGACGATGAGCGTTCGCGAAGCAGGGATGCGCCTCTGGTTAAGAGCTTTGCAATTTTTTCTCTCCAGTCTGACTCGAGATCATTGAGACCATGTGATATGAATGTGTGAGGGAGTATCCGAATCGAAGGCATAGCTTTTGGAGGTGAGGGATCCCGCCGCGAATGACGATTAACAAAACCCGGCGCTGGGAGGGATTCAGGGGTAATTGGAGAGGTAAATGACATGCTATACGGGACGGAAGACTGTTCCCTGGGACGTGTTTTGGCTTGCTCTTTCCACTTTGCAGAATTCAGTATGTCGAGGACGCGGGGACTAGAAGCTTTATGGACCTGGAGAGGCACAGACGTAAGTATACAAGTAAAAGAAGAGTTAGGGGATATTACCCAAATATATTCCAGATTGTGGCCGGCTGAATAGATGAAATGGATACCCGCTTGACCAAGCAACTGAGTTAATTGGCGAGCAGTCACATTACTGAGGTGGGAATAGTCTACAGCAAATAAGCACCACGCCTCAGGGGACGCGATGACTCTGTCGAGCCCAGGGGCAGTCAGTTTGGGGACGGCTTCGGTGCTGGCTGCCGGGAGTCTCGCTTCGACATTCAGGTTATTCAAGCCGGGGCCATGAGGGGTGTGCATGGCCACGATTTCATCGAATAGAGCGCGTTCACGCGCGTCGACGACGAGGAGGGCTTCGATCTCGTTGAAGCTGACATGGAGGACGGTGTGGTCTGGTCGCTTGAGCTACAAAAGGGTATTGAGAGAGTGGTCAGCGGCGTATCGTAGGTGCTTGGAGCTCGTTGGGCGCACCAAGGTTGCGAATGGGACGAGGAAGGCGTTGAGGAGGGACCTGGGGATGCGGTAGAGGGCAAGAGAGGGGCTGAGGACGGCATGGATACCAACGCTCCTGTCAGACTCTGGCCAGTAGGAGACGACGCGCATGCTGGGGGGAGGAGCGAGGGGAGCGGCGAGCAGAGTGGAGGGAATACGAGCGCAATGTGTGGGAGCTGCCTGCCTGGCTGCTGGTGCTGCGTGACCCAGAACGGTCCTTATTTAATTATTTGAATGATAATTATAGTAATTGTAATTATTTACATAACCCTTTCCACCTCGGCTCGCTCCGCTCACCCCACTCAAACTCCGCTCTTGCCTTCCTTTCACCGCCACGACCGCCGCCGCCGTAGCTGGCGTTGGGCCACCGTCGCGTTCTGCGCGGTCACGATACCGTCCACGGTGTTCGGCGGCCACCGGCATCTCGCTCTCACCACTGGGCAGGTTCCTGTGACGTTTGTGGTCAGCTGCTCTCCGACTGTCGCGTCCTTCGCTCAGCTCAGCGACGTCGGCTCACGATAAGAGTCAAACTTGTTTGGTCGTGACGATGTCGCCGGCCAGCTACCATGGATTTCTCGCGTGCCATGCCCCATTCTCAGGCGGAATAGTGGCGCTCCACGGCGCAACGTTCGAGGATACTCATTTTCTATCATCTTCGTCATATCGTCGCCTTACCTCCTAACCACCAACCAATAAACTCCTTTAAGGTGCACGTTCTTGCCGGTAGGCGTTGCGCGGCCGATGCGGGTCGCGCCGTGAATCGAATGCAACCAAAAACCAAAATGGAATGAATCCGGGTAGGTCACTCTCCATCGGTGTTCAAGTTTTTCCTGAGTCACAGCGCAGACGTCTGCGTTGTTGGCCCGCCCACTGTCCAGACTCGCATCATCGAGAACAGCTTAAGATTGGGCCATCGGTCGTGAACGAAGGAGGTGTAGGCCCATCAATACCACTGGTAGTATCATCCGGCAATCAAAACCCTCGCCTACCTGGGGCCCGGAACACAACGGGAGTAACAAAGTGCATTACAGGATCCAGTAATGTGGGCGGGAGTCATTTTACTGTCATCTTGATCATCAGTAGTCGCAGGCAGAGGGTTCGGGGTTAGGAGGTGGGGACCTCGCATCGTAACGGGACCCTGGGACATAGGAAGACAGTATTTTAATCGAATTACCGATAGTATTATAATACTATTGTCAATGTAGCGCTCTCATGAGGCGTAGTGGCCGACGAACCGAGCGACACGCAGAACCAGCACTATTCTACGCAGAACAACATGACGATACAGCATATTTCATGTGACCTTGAGCTTCACAGCCTTTCTTGCTCAGTGTCTTGATCCTCGATCTTTATGCCATCGACATTCGCAAGAAGCTTCTTGACATTCGTTGAGGACCCCCTTTCCTCTCCAGCAAGTTCAGAATTCGCGCTGTTGTCCATGAACCGCCGAAGGTGTGCCTCCCACGCGGCGTCCCGCTCCACCTCGGCAATCTTCTCTCGCAAGTTGGCGAGGATTTCCTTTGTTTTCTCTGTATTTACGAAGAATGGCAATTAGGACGATGGTAACGCGGTACTGTTAGGCATAAAGTACACGGACGTTCTAGCTCCTTGGGATTTGTGGGCAGGGGAGGGAGGAGAGGGTCTTCCTCTCGCTGCCGTTCGAGATCGAGCAACGGTGAAGGCTGGATCTCTCCGTACTTGTCAAGAATTGCATTGGGTTCAGACTTAGACATCTGGTCTGCGCGGCAAAGGGGATGTCAGAAGCCAGAAGATGATACCTTTGTACCCTTTCAGCGCATCGCTTAATTGATGAGCCAAGTCGATCGCACATGTCCTTACACAAGGAAAGGACTGCTCCTAAGGCGCTTCAGTTCACCTCAGTACACATCCACTCTGGTTCCAAGCGTCGATGTACAAATCATGTACGGGCCAGCGACAAACGCAGCTTCGCGTTAACATTCGAAAAGATCCGTACCCTTCAATGCGCTAAGCAGGGTCGAACTTTAACGACCCAAGAGCCCAATCTCCTCGAAGCTCAACCACTTGAGACAGGAGGACCGATCTTAGGAGTATGGGGACTGGACTCTTAATCCTCCAGGAAGAAGTAGTTGCCCGCAGCTGCACGAGAGATCAGGTCGGTTAGCGCCCAGCAAGTACGTTGCAACCAACTTACCCTTCTGCTCCCGGTCCTTCATACTCTCCGCCTTGTTGACTCGAGGTCGGAAGTTTGTAGGGTCACGTCGGAAGGTGATCTCGAGAGAGGCCAGGAATTGGTTCATGCCAGTGAGCAACGATTGAGGCCTGATGGTCAACTTTTAGTACGAACACGGGTTGCTCCAGCAGGCGGTGCTTACGGTGTTGCCGTAGCCGATATAGCGGGTGTTCCCTTGAACACCACGACACGATCGGCGAGGTAGGTCGCCATGATGAAGTCGTGCTCGATGATAAACGCGGTTCTCTTGGCGTGCAGGATGAACCGCTTGATGACCTTCGAAGCAATGATACGCTGCTCGGAATCGAGGAATGAGGAGGGCTCGTCCAAAAGGTAGACGTCCGCCTGTTGGGAGACTGTTTTATCAGCCCAGTGCGGTGGGGAGTGAAGTCAGTGCCTGACCTGAACACCGAGGGCCAGCACGATGGCCACACGTTGCAGCTCTCCTCCAGATAATGTCTTCACTTCTTGGTCGAGAATCGGGTCGAGAGTCATGGGCTTGACGACGTCGGTCTGGAACTGTGGATGCATGAACATGGTCTTGATCTGCTTGAGTAGCAGCATTCGGACGCTCCCCGGGAATTTCGGTGCAATCTTCTGGGGCTTCAGAGAGACGGACAAACTCATCTTGCTGCTGACGTCGTCCGGGTCGTCCTTGCCAGCAAGAAGTCGGATAAGGGTGGTCTTTCCCATACCATTCTCTCCCAGCATGACGATGATTTCGGAGTCGGTGAAGGATCCGGCTTCCACTGTCAGCTTGAACGAGCCGAGGGTCTTGGTCATGTCCGGATACCCGTAATGTCGTGACTTATCCTGCATCAGCTCATCCGCAGTCTCTACCATTTTAAAGGTTAGTGAATCCTCTCGGAATCGCAGGTTTTCCGTCGGGATAAACCCTTCCAAGAAAATGTTGATCCCTGCAGAAAAATATCAGTCAGGTCATACATACCACACTGCTAGAATTGCGCCTACCTTCTCGGACTGAATAGGGCATTGTCACAACACCGTAAATGGACGGTTTGCCATATAAGCAGCAGACAAAGTCGGATAGATAATCAAGCACTGAAAGATCGTGCTCGACGGCAATAACATAACAGTCGGGAGTGAGTAAGCCGCGAATGACTCGTGCCGCTTGCAGCCGTTGACGGATGTCCAAGTAACTTGAGGGTTCGTCGAACATATATCTGAAGTTGATGTCAGAAATGGCATTGAGGAGATAAAATTCAATTACACATGAGCCTTTTGTATGCACGACATCGCAATCGCGAATCGTTGCAGCTCCCCACCGGAGAGTTGGTTAACTTCTCGCTCGAGAACCTCATTGAGCTCAAGTAGGTCGCACATCTCTTGCTTGTTGTTGAGTTCCACCTTGTTGTCGAGCATTTTGCTGACGGTCGTCTTCTCCTTTATCATCCGTGGGATATGATCGACGTATTGGGGCTTGATGAGTGCCTTCAGGTTGTCCTCTAAGACCTTGGTGAAGTAATTTTGAAGTTCAGAGCCGCGGAAATATTTCAGTATCTCCTGCCAGTCTGGAGGATCGTCGTAACGTCCGAGGTTTGGCTTGAGTTTGCCAGCAAGTATTTTTAGTGCAGTACTCTTGCCGATACCATTGGTTCCAACAAGACCTAGTACCTGCCCTGGCCGAGGTGTTGGTAGTCGGTGAAGTTTAAAGGCGTTCGCAGTATACCGATGGGTTACTTGCGACTCCAGGTTCGTGGGTAGGTTGATGATAGTGATTGCCTCAAAGGGGCATCTAACGAGATTCGTGACATTCTATCAGCTGAGTAGAACGCTGGGTTGAAAGAATTGAAAGCGCACTTTTTGACGCAGATACCACAGCCGATGCATAGTACTTCCGAAATGAAAGCAATCTTGTCTGAAGATTTTACTTCTATGCAGAGTTTTCCTATATACGGTGAATCGTCGTATGCAAACTTGTCAGCCAGTTTCGCTGTGATTTGCAAGCGACAAACCCATTTTTACGACGGGACATGACTAAGGGACGTATATAGGATTAGTTGAGGATTATACGCAGCCCAATTCTGGTCCTGGACTCCGTGACATGGACGCACCTTCTTGCACTCTTGTGCACAACGCTTGGGCTTACATCGATTCGAGTCGACGATCGCAATACGCGTGATTTTGTCGGCCATGGTATTTGTGACGGTGTGAGTCTCTCAGACCAACGCCGATCTCAGAGTCAGGGAGCGGGAAGGGTTCAGAGTAGAGCAGCCACTCAGAATGCGGGTATGTGAACGGTACCGAAACCCGCGAGTTCGCGGGGGAACAGTCACAGAAATATGATACAGATACAGGGTCCACGGTACAAGGTGACTCAATCAGCGTGGTAGTTATCGCCCCGAGCAACAGGAAGCCCATGGACAACTGGCCAAAGTATACCGGCGATATAACCACTAGGTAGTTTACATGGGGTTAGAACGGTGCAAAGACATAAATAACACATGTACCTGAAGGTGCTGTTAGGGGTCCCGATCATTCCAGCCGAGTTTCCGACTACCAGAGCATCAAGGAGTGGGATCAAGTACGGACCCAGATCTCCGGTGCCGAACGCAATCCGGACTTGCTTTAATGTCTCTATGGCGTCCCTGAAAGAAGAAAGAAAGAAAACGCATGGAAAGGTGCGGAAGAACGGCTTGAACGCAGGGTGTTGTCTGGGATCGACGTCTGTTGCGATATAGAGTGGGAGTTCCCGGAGAAAGTGGTTGTCGTTGCGATGACGGAAGCACGGCTGGGCTTGTCCGACAAGGGTGCGGGGGTTTTCGAGCCGATGCACCGGCAGGAGCTGACTTCGATCATCGAAACGTGACAGATACGGGATAGCTGAAGGCAAATCCATGTGAAATGACTTATCAGTGGTTCCGAATAATTCGATCAAAGCCGTCCCCAATATAGCCTGAACGTTTGCAGTCGCATTCTCGGCGAAAACCCCGTCACCAAGTCGTAGGTGTAGAGCGTAATACGAGTCCTTCCCTCCCATTTGTCTTGTCACCTGGTTGGATAGCCTGTCTAAAAGGGGATTTGATAGTACCATAGCTTCTCTGATGGTCGTTTGAAGCTCAATGTTCGAGGTGTCTGATAATCGCAGACGACCGCTTCCGAAGAGCGTTCCAAAGTGTAATAAGCGGTATTGTTGTGTTTGCTTCGATAAATCCTCGAGATGGATGTATCTACTATACTTGGAGGCAATCGAAACTCCAGAGGGATTGTCATAGAAGTTGAATTCGTAAGGAAACTTGTCGTTGACCCAGTATATATCGTCCGAGTGGATGTTTAAGGTTGTTTTGAACCATCTTTGTCGCATGTTGTCACGTTCTACGAAAGAGAGCCTGCTTCGAAGTCGATGGATAGGCATCAGGTGTCTCCAAGACAGGTGAATAAAGTCATTATAGGGTTTACACAAGTGAGCACCCGGGATAATATTGGGGTTCTCTCCAGAAGGGCAGGGCTCAAGAGCAGGATCATTGGAAGATTCGATCACAGAGACGAGCTTTCGTGTAGGCGAATATGGGATTGAGTTAGAGCTAAGGCGAGCAGGGGGGACGATGAGAGTGCGGTTAAGGAGTGCTGCGAGGACGAATGCATTCTCGAGAGATATTCGTTGATTGTGGAAACCGCTATGTGGAAGATACGTTAAGTAGAGAGCTGTCGGTTCGGCTGAGAATGGAGTACTTGGATCAGTTGTGAAGAATTCCTTGGTTATTCGTTCGCTAGGAGCGTCATTGAACCAAGCAAAGCAGAGGATGAGTGTGAGGACGCAGGTAATGGAAGCTATTCGGGCGATTCGTTTTGCAATCATCATTGAGACAAACTGCCAATTCCGTTAGTTAAACTGAAGAGGAAAGCTACACCTCGCCAACAGAAATATGGCTGTGGGCTTCTATCGAGCAGTACCTGGGTCCCTGGGTGGTGGCTGCGAACTAATTGGCGGGTTAGGGGCAGATCAAAAGCGCGCCGTTTGTAAAAGCAAATGGGCCTGAAGAGACTTTTCGGCTCTAATAGACGAAGTGTCAAGCACGACTACGAGCCCTCCTCCTCGGGGTCTCAGCGCATCAGAGGGACATCCAAGGAAACGTCCACCGCCCAGCCAGGGTTAGGAACATGAACAATAAAACGACAGCCAGTAGACATTGCCACGTCAACACTCGCGTCTATCCTCAGGAGAGCTCAGCGCCAAATGTCCTTGATAAGCGCGCTTGGTCGACCGAGCGGACCTCATCCTCTCGTCCCTCCAAGCCAATTCCTTCCCTCCTGCTGATCTGACTCGAGACCAAGCATGACGTTCTTCGGCATCATACCTTTGGGAGACCTTAAACTTCGCGACGAGTATCCATTAGTAAAGGCTGCCTGCAACTACGTGATTGAAGACGTTTATTCGGTCGCCAACCTCGTTCAATACTACTCCGCCAACGCGTCTCTCGATCGGGATGTCGATTACTACTTTCCCTTACCTCCCGATGCCGCAGTCTGTGCTTTCAAGGCTGTCGTCGACGACACCACTGTCATTAAAGGACAAGTCAAGGAGAAAGAACAAGCCAAGCGAGATTACCAAGAGGCAGTCGCCGCTGGAAAGTATGCGGGACTGCTTGAGAAGGAAGCTGCGGATGGTAAGCCCATTCCGCTTCCCTTGTTTGCGTGTGAGACATATAATAACCCGGGGTTACAGTGTTCCGTGTTTCTCTCGGGAATGTGAAGTCCAAGTCCAAGGTTGCCGTCCAGTAAGTCAATCGACTCCATCCTACTCGTTAGCAACTAACTTATTTGGCTCTAGCATATCTTACATCTCTGTCATCGCCCACGATGCCAGCTCTCCAGAGCAATTACGGCTCACAGTTCCAACTGTGATCGCGCCACGGTACGGGATCGCGCCAAAAGACCTACCTCCCTGGGGCCCGAATACGGGAAATAGGATGGACCTATCGGTTTCTATCCATATGACTCAACCAATCACTGCTGTCAGTTCACCAACCCACCCCATTGCTATGACCTTAGGTTCGGGGACCAAGGAAGTCTCAGGGGATTTTCAACCCAATAAGGCATTCATATACCTTCATGAAGAGAAGACTTTCTTGGAGAAGGATGTCGTGATTTTGGTGTCTTCGCCGAAGTTGGACTTCCCGCGTTGCACTGTTGAACGACACTCCCCATCGGGAGATGTTCAAGAAATCACAGATGCATATGCACTGACCTTGGTCCCTCGGTTTAATCTCCCGCCCCTCCTGGCACAAGAATACAGTAATCACCCTCACCCCCTCGAAAGACTCGTTGGTCTGACCTTATGTTGCTAGTATTCCTTGTCGACCGAAGTGGCTCAATGAAAGGTTCAAGGATGGAAAAAGTCAAGGCAGCATTGCAAATCATGCTTCGGTCTTTACCCTCCAACAATACCTACTTTGTGAGTTGCTCATTCTATAACTATTGATCCACTAACCCAATTATCTAGAACATAGTGTCCTTCGGATCGTCACATGATTCGTTATGGGACCGGTCTCGCCTCTATAGTGCGAGCACCGTGGAAGAAGTAAGCAAGCACATCGACACCATGGGAGCGACCTATGGCGGGACAAAATTAGCCCGAGCGTTTGCATATGCCGTGCAATGCAAGACGAATGAAAAGCACGAGGGCAAGCCAATCCCGACCTCTGTGTTTGTACTCACCGATGGAGAGGCTTGGGATATCCCCGGAGTTTTCGCAAATGTCTCGAAGGCCACGAATCAGGCGAAGGAGCAGAACACACTCTTCCGTTCCTTTTGCCTGGGGGTAGGCGACGATGTCTCTTCCTCCATGTGTGAGGGAATCGCGAGAGCGGGAAAAGGTGTCGCTGTATTTGTCGGAGTAAGTGTATCATTCGGAATTGCGAAGACCTGCTAATGTGCAACGCACAGAACAACGAGAAACCCGATGCGAAGTTGATGAACCTCCTCCGTGCCGCTCGAGGTCCAATAATTGACGATATTCAAGTCGACTGGGGGGTGCCAGAGGTTTCTAAGCAAGTCGAAGATAAAAGTTATGAAATGGTAGCGGCTGACGGCCCCGCCCCACCGCCTGTTGTTCCACCTGCGAACATTAGCCTCTTCGATGCTTCGAACACTACAAACACCGCACCTGAGCTTGGTCCAAGGGAACAACCCATCGTTCTCCCTCCTCCACCTCGCATTCAACAAGCACCCAAGACAGAGAAGCTACCTATCCCTCTGTACCCGGGATTCCGTTGCAGCATCTTTGCCATCATTAGGCAGTCCTCTCCTAATGCACCCTTCTCATCGTCTGCCCGTATTCATGGCCAAGTCCTGGGTTCGCCCGTCTCACTCGAAATTCCTGTCCAACCGGTCGCAGCAGAGGTGGCACACATCAGCGACGAGGATGTCTCTCTCCTTCACACTCTTGCCGCCCGTGCATTGATCCAAGACTGGGAAGACAAAGAGACGACGGACGTCATTCGTGCGGAGATTGTACGATTGGCCAGGCGCTATTCTCTCGCGTCGAGCGCGACGTCGTTTGTTGCTGTTGAGACGGGCGTCCAGTTCTCCGAAAGGAAAGAAAGGATGAAAGAGAGCGACGAGGCGGACGATGTTGATATCTTGCAGCGTGTTCTGGTGGTGCCACAGAGCACCGGCTCTGTTCGGACTCGAGAGGGGTTTGCGCTCGTGGAAAAGACGAGTACCCTCTCGGCTGGTGCCCAGGATTTCAAAAAACACAGACTTACGTCTTTGGGAGGCTCCAGTGGGCGAAGCAGCCCAAAGAAGGACTCTTTAGGTGGCTCCAGTGGGCGAAGCGGCCTAAAGAAGGGCGGCGGACCAGGCAGTGCCATCCAAGGCTTCTTCCAGAATTTATTGCCTCGTTCCAGCTCGTCCAGCCCTGCTTCGAAGGCTGATTTGCTGCCAACGGTGGGTTCAGCTAAGCCACGCAAGCGAGAGGCATCTAGCTCCTTTTCAACTAGCTCCTTTGCAGCTAGCTCCGTTGCACCTCG